>ERZ507072.230-NODE-230-length-42157-cov-5.681132_pt1 | contig 42157 bp, 30 predicted proteins | sample MGYA00512864_ERZ507072 | MGnify/ENA metagenome assembly ERZ507072 | reverse complement strand
TCCTGTAATGACATTTCTGACAGCAATTGCTGTAATTCATGTATTTCCATAAATACTCCTTATGTTCAATCCGTTTATTTCTAATGTTCATTTCTCCAAAGAGCACCTGAGCTGTTTTTCTGCTTTTTCAACTATAATTGCATCATGCAAGCGGCCTTACGCTTCCTTCCGTAATTCCATTTTCATTAAACGCATCGACTCTCACATACACCGTTTCGCCTTCTACCAGCGCGCCAATATTCTGCTCCGGCGTAAAGGTCATGCAGCTGTGATACAGCTTGTCCGGTGCAAAACCCCAGAGGACGTTGTATCCGACAGCGTCTGTCTGTGGCTCGATGGTGATGCGCATATCCATAGTTCCGGTCCGCTCTGCCTGGTACTGCGGTGCGGATGGTTTTTCGCCGTTGCCGAGGCCGAAAACACGAAGACCGGAGATGCATGGATTCTGGTTGTACGGCACTTCAAAAACAGTGAGTTTCAGATAACGGATCTGTACACCCTCTTCTTTTACGATGAAATCATGCGGCAAATTGGTTTCTGCGTCTGATTTATCTGCCAGAACAAAATAGTTTGTTCCATCGGCGGATGCCTCAAGCAGCCATCTGGTCTTATGCTGGCTCGGGTCGATATATCGTTCCCCCTGACGCTCGCCCGGCAGAGGTGCATCGATTTTGTCATCTGCAAAATTGATCTGTACAGCGCGGACATCTTTTACCTCACCAAGATCCATCGAAATCCACTCACCCGGCTGATTTCCGGCTGCGCGCCACCAGGTCTGGATATTTTCATCTGTCGCAAACGACGGTTCTCTGCCTTCTTCTGAGGACGATGCCGTCATTGCTTTCTGATAGCTTAAGAGATACCACTCCGGTTTTGCCCATGGGTCTTCTTTTGCCTGCTCCACCGCCATCGGCCAGTCGCCGAACTGCTGATTGCAGAACAGGACACCATCTTTGTCGAAGCCTGCCCGCCAGATGCCGACGCGACGCTCCATATCGTGGTTTTTGCTGATCTGCATTGTCGCGGTATGCCACCAGTTTCCATAGCGGTCTTCCATCGTCGAACCGTGGCCTGCACCGCGCAGGAATCCGCCCGGTTTATAGGAATATGGATTGTTCTTTGCCAGACGGAATGGGCCAAGCGGGGAATCACTCTCGTAAACACCGTCACCGTAAACGTTGTATTCCGTTCCCGGGCCGGCATACTGGAGGTAATAGGTTCCGTCATGCTTCGTCATCCATGCGCCCTCGATGAACGGTCTCTGGCTGAACATAATTTTGGCAAACCCGATCTGCTCCTCCGTCAGTTCATCGACCGGTTTTCCCTGTGCTTTCAGAAATTCTTTAAATTTTTCTACAGCTTCCTCTTCGCTGAGCGGCATTTTGGAATGGTTTTCTCCCACACGCTCATATCCGATTCTTTCCGGATTTCCGTAAATCAGCTCGATCCGCTCGGTCTTCGGCACCATTGTCTCTTTGTCGAGCTCGACGCCCCAGATCGGCGTCACGTTGTTGCAGCCCCAGTAAAAATAGAGTTTTCCATCATCATCGAGAAACAGGTTCGGATCCCAGAAATCGAAAGTTCCCGGGATGCGCTCGAACGGGCCGTTCAGGATATCTTTTGTGCGGTAAAAATCACAGATCGTGCCGCGGCGGGATGCGCTGAAATAGACGTAATCGCCGACCACGCGCACATCCGGCGCATAGTCATACAGCGGCAGGCTGTCCGGCAGACGGTGGCTCTCCCAGTGAACCATATCCTCCGAAACCCAGACGCTCAACGTCATGGATGCAAAAATATAATATTTTCCCTGAAATAAAATCATCGACGGATCGGCAGCCTCGCGGGAAATCTTGTCCTCGCCGCTTCTCATATCCTCGATAAATTGGTAACGGTAGTCCATGTTTAATGGATTGCAGAAATACTGTTTTTTCATGAAGTTTCCTCTTTCCAGACCGTACGTAAAAACCCCTGTTCGTACATCCTTTTTCTCATTATAAAAAAGTTTAGCATATCCTGCGCGGAAAGGAAATGTTCTGATTTGACTTTTTTGTTGCACTTTTTGGACTCTTTTCATCCCCGGACAAAAAAAGAACGGAAGCCGAAGCTCCCGTCCCTTTTCCATGCTTATTTTCTATTTGATGATGTATTTCGCAAACTTCTCATCCACCAGCTTCTCATCATCGGTATCCGCAATGAATTCCAGCGGCAGATCGACGTAGCTTGCATGGCCGGATTTTTGCCTCAGGTATTGGACAAATTTTCGTGTTGGATTTACAATGAAGATATCTTAGGGTAAAAACAATGCACATACAGGGAGGTATTTTTATGGAGTACACAAAGCTTGGAAATTCGGATTTGAATGTGTCGAGGATCTGCATGGGATGTATGGGGTTTGGCAATGCGAAGAGCGGAATGCATTCATGGACGGTTGACGAGGAGCATTCCCGGGAAATTTTAAAACGCGGACTGGAGCTCGGGGTGAATTTTTTTGATACAGCAGCCGGTTATCAGGGCGGAACGAGTGAGCAGTATCTCGGACGCGCACTGAGGGATTTTGCGAAGCGCGATGAGGTTGTCGTTGCAACGAAATTTTTCCCGCGCAGTGCGGAGGAGATTGCGAACGGAGTCAGCGGAAAAGAGCATATTTTAGGGCTGCTGGACCGGAGTCTTACGAATCTTGGCATGGATTATATTGATCTTTACATCTGCCACATGTGGGATTACCACACGCCGATTGAGGAAGTGATGGAAACGCTGAATACCGCGGTTACTTCCGGAAAAGTACGTGCGATCGGTATTTCCAACTGCTTTGCATGGCAGCTCGCAAAAGCAAATTATATTGCGGATAAGAACGGCTGGGCCAAATTTGTTTCGATTCAGGGACATTACAATCTGCTATTCCGCGAGGAAGAACGCGAGATGGTTCCGTTCTGCAAGGATCAGAATATTGCACTGACACCGTACAGCCCGCTGGCTTCCGGCCGCCTGGCAAAAAAACCGTCGGAGCTTTCCAAACGGCTGCAGGAAGATACGTACGCAAAAGGAAAGTATGATGCGACGAAAGAAAAAGACGCCATCATTATCGACCGCGTCGGTGAACTTGCAAAGAAGAAGGGGCTGACGAGAATCCAGATTTCGCTCGGATGGCTGCTCACAAAAGTTACTGCTCCGGTTGTCGGGGCGACAAAGGTATCGCATATTGAAGAGGGCGTCAAAGCCATCGGTGTACAGCTGACACCGGATGAGATTGCTTATCTCGAAGAGCCATATGTCCCGCATGCACTGGTCGGCGTAATGCGCGAGAATCCTTGAGAAAGGCTACTTCTTCGGTGAAAAACTGTATCGACCGACAAAAGTTATTGTTTCTCAAAATCCCTGTCAAAAGTAATGCTCTAAATACACTTCAAAAGCACCGGCCAAATGGTCGGTGCCTAAATACTGGTTTCATCAAAAATGGTTCATTTTATACGACACATAAATACGCAAAATATCCTGCATAGCATAAAAGCATAACGACACCACACGTTTTCCGTAATTCCCTGTTCTTGTACGTCCCAATCCATAAAACCAGACCTGCCAGAATTGCGATTCCTGTGTCTACAATAAATTTAGTTTCAAATGGCACAGGACAGATCAGTGCGGCTGTTCCAATTACAAATAAAATGTTAAAAATATTGCTTCCGACAATATTTCCGATTGCAATCCCTGCATTTCCTCTTTTTGCCGCTGTCACAGATGTTACCAGCTCCGGAAGGGATGTTCCGAGAGCAACAATCGTCAGTCCGATAAAACGCTCACTCATTCCAAAGTATCGGGCAATCTCGGTTGCCCCGCTGACGGCAAAATCACTTCCTTTTACAACCAGGACGCCGCCTGCCACCATCAAAAGAAGACATTTCCAGACAGGATAATTTTTCGCTTCCTCCTCTTCCGGATTTTCCCCTTTTTTCGACATTACAAACAAATAGCCAAGATATACAAGAAACAGTGCCCATAAGACTATGCCCTCGGCAAACGTTACTTTTCCTCCTGTCATTCCGCATATCATTAAAACTACCGTAACAAACATCATAAATGGTATTTCATAAAACAAGGTAGACCTTTGTATTGCCACATTTGTTATTAATGCCGTAAGTCCGAGAATAATAAAAATATTCAAAATATTGCTTCCAACCACATTTCCTATCGTAATTCCTGCGTTCTGCTGCATCGCTGCGGTAATACTTACAGCAGCCTCCGGCATACTCGTTCCCATTGCAACAATGGTAAGTCCGATAATCAGCTGGGGAATTCCAAACTTTCTTGCTATGCTTGCAGACCCTTCCACAAACCAGTCTGCTCCTTTTACCAGAAAAAGGAAACCCACTATCAAAATCCCTGCCTGTAACATCATACGTATCTTCCTCTCTTTCTTTTGCATTCTTTGCAGCAGGTGTTATAGGCATAAAAAAAGAGACTCCTACTGCATCTACAGTAAAAGTCTCGCTATTTAATCACTTTCCGAGTTATTGAATATCAATAGCTGTACTGACGAAGAAGTGAACACGGTTGGCTAGCTACTCCCTTTTATTTTTCCAGTTTATCAAATTTCTTTTTTTTCGTCAACGTTTTTTATTTCTCTTTGTTAAAAGAAAAAATAGAGTATGGATTGTTTCCATACCCTTTTGATTTTCACAAATCCTTTGTCTGGTTCTGGTTTTATTACATCATCATTGAGGAAAATCATATCATTATTCTTACACCATGCCGGAATCCATCTTCTGCAAATCCAAAAAACCTCCAAACTGAATCACTCTGTATGATTTCAGTTTGAAGGTTCTGGTCATTCTTTATTCCAGGTTCATGCACAATCCCCAATCCTGGTCATTGGCATACGGATCGGCAAAATCGGTTTTCTGGCCGTTGACGGAATACGGATACACGTACGCACAGGTCGCTGTTCCATCCTCAAAGAACATGGACAGCACGCCGCGCAGGGAATGCTCACCGCGAATATTATATTCTTCGTTTCCGATCAGGCGAGCGTAGCGCTTGAAGGTTCGACCGTTTTCTGCACTCCAGTAGTGCGGGAAAGTGTCGCCGAAGACTCTGCGTTTTCCGAACCAGTAGCCGTCCCAGTGGCGGATTGCAGTTTCATGCAGATGGTAGTCCGGCTGCTGGCCGTCGAAGAGTTCGAGGACGGCGATCTGCTGCTCGGCTCCGCGCAGGTATTTTTCTTCCCCGGTCACTTCGTAAACCTGAAGAATGACTTCGGCCGCCGGCTGTACGATCGATTGTTCGTAATTTACTTCCGAAGCCGGATAAGCCGTTCCAATCTCAATCAGTTGATCAGCATGACATCGAAACAGATCTTTTACTGTTTTCAGATCCTTCTGTTCTCCTGCTTTTTCCAACTCATGACAGAGCATCACAATCGGCATTTCAATCGGATAAAAACGGAATCCATCCTGTTCATAAAATTTCTCTGTGATACGAACTGCCGTCTTCAGGTCTTCTTTTTCTCCCCACAGCTTCCAGCATTCAAGAAAGAATGTCACTGCCCATGGGTAGTTGTAAAGCCGAAAATAGCTGTTGTCTTTTCCTGAGCAGTTGCATACAAGTCCAGTTGATGCATTTACCAGCTCGCGAAGATAGAACGCATGGTACTCACGAAGACTCTGCTCCGCTTTTTCCCGGTCTTTTAAAAGATTCTGCTGCAGTGCCCGTGCAATCAGCACGCCCATTCCCGTACGCTCTCTTCCGGCATTGAAATCATTCTCCTGCGTGCAGACGAGAATTTTTTCTTCGTTATCATACGGCAGATATGCGCCCTGCAGTTCTTTGATCTTTCCATGATACTGCTGGTGATCAACAATAAACGCACACCGTTTTGCAGCCAGTGTTTCCGGCCGCTCCTGCACGAGAAGACGGCAGGTGGTTTTCACCTCGTCGGCACAGATCGAAAGTACATACTCCCCTGTTTTTTCATTTTCAAACAGATATTCATAAACACTATTTTCCGTCTTTTCCAGCGATGCTCCGTTTATCGTCACTTTTTCCGCTGGAAATGTCGGCTCAATGGTTACCTTACTCGTCTCTCCCGGATAAATCACATACTGCTCAGCATCCACCAGAATCACCCGGGGAAATGCTCTTAATTTCTCCCGGAAATCTTCGCGTCCCCGATGCGGAAATACCTTCCACTCCAGCTTCATTGTATCTCCCGGCGCAAATTCCTGTGCGGACGGGTGCAGCCAGAAGCAGCCTCTGTCATTGCTCTGCAGTTTCAGATCGCGCTCAATACTGTAAGCAGAAAGACTGCCTTTTGTGAGTACCATTCCAAGATGCGGAGCCGCACCGCCCATGCGGAGTGCCATGATATAACTGGTATTTTCCCCGCAGAAAATATGTGCATGGCACCGGTAATCACGGCAGGTCACACTGTCCGTGTAGCGGTCCTGCAACGGAAATGAAACCCCAATACTTCCGGCATTTGTAAAATACGGATGCGCACCGTTGTAAGAAACCACAATCTTCGTTGTCAGCACATCTCCGTCTTTCTCATTCTGCACCTCAGCCGAAAACTCCGGCGGGCATTTTACCTCGGCGTATGGGAACTCCTCCCGCAGCCAGTTCATCTGTTTTGGATCTTTGGAAAATACAATTTCTTTCACGTTCCCAACTCTCATTTTTTATTTCCCCTTTCGTTTTTTCTTTGATCCCGCTTTTTGAACTCCATGTAAAATTTATTTGCTGCTTTGATCATACTATATCTATATGCTCTTTTCTATATCTCTTTTTCCATTACCGTTCACTGCTCTTAATATAACCCTCACAATCCTCTTTTCCAGTTTTGTTTTACAAAAGAACGGTTCCATACGCCTGCATCATTTTTCCGTTTTACTTTATTTTTTCTTTCTTGCCGATAGTATTTTTTCTCAATTTTTGCTATACTGAAAATGTATGCGTATCAAACTCCGGCATTGCTCTTTCAAGCTGCCGACACATACATAAACTTCATAAAAGGGGGTATCTTTTTCATGGATACGTATGTCATTTTAAAAGACCTGGCAATCATTATCGTATTCGCAAAATTGTTTGGTATTCTTGCCAGAAAATGCAAGGCTCCGCAGGTTGTGGGCGAGCTGATTGCCGGTATTGTCCTTGGACCCAGTGTGCTGGGACTCGTTCAGCAATCTGACTTTCTCGCACAAATGGCGGAGATCGGTGTCATTTTGCTGATGTTCTCCGCAGGTCTTGGCACCAGCCTGAAGGATCTGCTCCGTACCGGAGTGAAATCCCTGTTGATCGCCTGCGCCGGTGTTTTTGTTCCTCTCGTTCTTGGAGCCATCTTATACATGAGCTTTTATGGCTTCTCTGCTGTCGGAACGGAAGAATTTTACCACGCTGTTTTTATCGGTGTTATTCTGACTGCGACATCGGTCAGCATCACCGTACAGGCCTTGAAAGAACTCGGCAAGCTGAAAACAGAGGTTGGAACAACCATCTTAAATGCAGCCATCATCGACGATGTCATTGGTATCATTGTGCTGACTGTTGTCATCGGTTTTAAAGATCCGACATCCAATCCGCTGAAAGTAGCAGCCTCCACCATTCTGTTTTTTGCCCTTGCGATTGTGCTCGGTTTTCTCTGCTTTAAGCTGTTCAACCGCATGAACTCCGTATTTCCGCACACCCGCCGTCTCCCGATTCTGGGTCTTGCGCTCTGCTTCGGACTGTCCTACATTTCCGAAAAATATTTCGGCATCGCCGATATTACCGGTGCATACGTTGCGGGCGTTATCCTGTGTTCCCTCGATTCTTCCGATTACATCGAAGAAAAAATGGATATCAGCTCCTATATGATTTTCGGACCGATTTTCTTTGCAAGTATCGGACTCAAAACAACGCTCAGCGGCATGAACGAGAAATTCGTACTCTTTGCCATCTGTTTCGTCATCGTCGGCCTTGCCGCAAAAATTATCGGCTGTGGCCTGATGTCAAAGGGATGCGGCTTTACCTGGGGCGACAGCCTGAAAATCGGTGTCGGTATGATGACCCGTGGTGAAGTCTGTCTGATCGTTGCGCAAAAGGGTCTGAATGCAGGCTTTTTATCCGGCGATTTCTTCAGTGCCGTGATTCTGCTGATTCTTTTCTCGAGTATTGCAACACCGATTATGCTGAAAATCTTATACGAGAAAATGCCGACGGCAAAAGATTCTGCAAAGGCATCCTGACTTTCCTTTTACCAAAACAGGGCGCTGTGCCATTTCCTGCACAGCGCCCTGTTTTTTTCGTATCAACCGGTAAGTTCTGATTTCTTCTACCACAGAATCTTCTCTGCCTCAGCTCCATCCGCAAACGGTCCCGGCATTGCTGCCACGCCGCGGTGCTCGCCAAGATAGTCCTGATCGAAGATAATCGTGCTTCCGTCCGGATCTTCGAATCTCTGCTCCGGCTCGAAGGCGTATCCTAAAATATCACTGTTGATAATTCCCGTCCGGAAATCCTTCAGGAACTCATACACGTTCGTCTTGATGGAATAGTGGCCGTCTTTTTCCACAAGTTCCACCTTAACCTGGTTCTCGTTATCCACAAGATTCTCTTTTTCATTCACACACGCCTTTGCTCCGTTAAAGTAAGCGTTTCCGTTTACCCAAACCGGCAGATGGCACTTGTTGTGATACGGCTCCAGCTTGCTCATGTCGGCCGGTTTGTCCAGCTCAAAGTGGCTGATCCACTCGTCATAGGTCGGATACTCGTCGAACACATGCGTTCCGACCTCCTGGTTATCCTCCATCTTGAAGCCCATGTCCTCAACCGTTTCTGTTTCCTCAACCGGGTAATTCTGGATAAAGATGTTGTTGTAGAACCGGTCATCGCCATGCAGGAATGTCATGAATCCGGCAACCTCGGTACGGTGACGGATGTGATACGGCGTGTAACGGTCTCCTGTTCCGCCGCCAACTGCAGTTAATGAGCCAAGCATCAGATTGTGTACGCAGGCAATACCATCGGTCGCCATACGAACGCTGACCGGTGAGAGCATAATGTTGTTATCGATCAGTGTCGGACCATGGCCAACCTCGATGAAAATATCCTGACTCATCATTGCGCCCTCTGCCTTTGGTGTTCCCTCCGGCGGGCAGTTGTCGTGCAGCAGATTCTGGGTCAGGCGTGTTCCCTGTGCCTCCCAGTCGCACCAGATGCCCATCGTACAATGATGAATGTGATTTCTTCTCATCACAACATCGATCGCTGCATGCATCTTGATACCGGAAATCTCGGCTCCGCCAAGCTGCTGCATATTGTTGATGTTGTGAATGTGGTTGTCCTCAATGATACTGAACACACCGCCCATCCGTCCGACAATACCGGTCTGCTCACAGTGATGGATGTGGCAGCGGCGGATGATATGGCTTCCGATGTTCTCCTTCGTCCATCCATGATACTGGCCGCGGCAGACAGCATCACGCTCCATCTGGGTCGGGCTTTTTACGTGTTTTCTGGTAAAGTAATGGTCGTTCTCCGGATCGTAATATTTTCCGAGCGAAATACCGCAGCACTTGCTGTTGCTGACCTCACAGTCCTCAATAATCCATCCCTTCGACCAATGCGGACCGATCATACCGTCCTGGTAAGCGGCCGGCGGAGCCCATGTCGTTGCCGCCTTGCTGACATCAAATCCACTGAACGTAATGTAATTTACGCCTGTTTTCGACGGCATAAAGCAGTTCCGGCGCACGTTGATTTCTACTTTTTCCTCCGTCGGGTTTTTACCCTGGAAATTTGCGTAGATGACCGTCTGATTTTTCTCTTTGTCCTGCTCGGTATACCATTTGTAAACCGACCACTCCGGCTCCCAGGACGGCGCATAAACCTCGCCCTTGATACACTCCTCGAGCGTCTCTGCCTCGTATAACTGGCGGTCATTCAGATAAACCGCGCCGGTATGGCGTACCACCGGTGCAAAATACCAGTCACCGCCGACCATTGTCGTGTATGGGTTATAATTGCCAAAAACTCCGTTGTCTACACGGCATACCCACACATTATCTTTGTAATGCTCCCAGTCATTCATCGTTTCCGCACCGGTGATCTTTGCGCCGAGCGGCTTCTCACTCTTATAGACGATTCTTGCATTCTCGGTTCCGCCGTTGACCGGATCAACATATTCATGGTAAATACCAGGTGCAACCAGAACTTCATCTCCTGCCTTTGCAATTTTTGCCGCATCGTTGATGAACTTGAACGGCATCTCTTTTGTTCCGTTTCCATTCTTCGGAGCGGAATTATTGACATAGTAAATCATTTCTCTATACTCCTTTTTGTTATAGTAAAACCCGAAAACACTGCAAAAAAGGCTGTGACGCAGTCATTCACTCTCTGCGGCGCTGAATTTTTTACGCTATTTTTTTGCGGGTCTATAGAATTTCTTTATGATAGTGCTTCTTCCGCAGCCTCTTTTGATGCAAACGGGCCCGGCAGCGGATGAATGCCCTGACGGTTTCCGAAGTAGTCATATCGGAACACGATCGGCGTTCCATCCGGATTCTCATATTTCTGTTCCGGCTCAAATGCCATGCCAAGTGTCTCCGTTGAGATCACTGCACAGGCATTCTGCGGCAGATAATCGTAAACATTGGTCTCCAGTTTCCATTTTCCGTTCTCTTCTTTTACACCGATGGTGATTTCATGCTCGGTATCCACTACAGCGTCCTGTTCCTGCTCTGCCGGCTTCGCCCCATTGAAGTAAACGTTGCCGCCAAGCCATACCGGCAGCTTCTCGTAATACAGATCCGGTGACTTTCCGGAACCCATTCCGCAGTAGCCCTCAAATCTTGCCACGTACTCCTCCAGCGTCGGATATCCGCTGTACGGCACGGTTCCTGCTGTCAGATTTCCGTCATCCCATTCATTATCCCCAGTCAGTTTACGGATTTCTTCCATTCCCGCACGAACCGGCTTCTGGATGAAGATATTATTGTAGAACCGGCAGTCACCGTGAAGAACCGTCATAAATCCGTTGATCTCTGTGCGATGCGGCACATGGTACGGTGTGTAGCGCGGCGACGGCAGCTTTTCGGAGCCATTGTTGACACCTCGGCCGACAGCAGTAAACGATCCCGCGATCAGGTTATGTACTACCGCAACACCCTGTGTTGCCAGCTTCATCGCGCGGTCCGAAAGCAGTACGTTATTGTCCACCAGTGTCGGTCCGTGGGAAATTTCAATAAAGATATCCTCGCCGATACCGTCCATACCTTCTGGATTTGCATTTTCCTCGTTCGGCAGCGTATTGTCATGGAACAGGTTCTGCGTAACACGTGTGCCCTGTGCCTGCCAGTCGAGCCAGAGGCCTCTCGTACAGTGATGGAAATGGTTTCTTCGAATGATCACATCGATTGCTGCATGCATCTTGATGCCGCCGATCTCCGCACCCGCAAGGTTCTGTTTATTATTGATATGGTGAATGTGGTTATCCTCAATAATCGAGAACACACCACCTAAGTGGCCTACAATACCCGTCTGTCCACAGTCGTGGATGTTGCACCGGCGGATGATGTGGCTTCCGATGTTTTCCTTTGTCCATCCCTCTCGCTGCGCCTGGCAGATACAGTCACGCTCCGTCTGTGTACCATCTTTGAATTTCCATTTGAGCCATTTATTGTCATTGTTCGGCTGTCTGTATTTTCCAAGTGAAATGCCCGAACACTTCGAATCTGAAATCTCACAATCCTCGATGATCCATCCCTTTGACCAGTGCGGGCCGACCATTCCTTCCTGATATGCCGTCGGCGGAGCCCACTGGGTTGCCGCCTGTTTTACAACAAAGCCGGACAGCGTGATATAACCGATGCCCTCCTTCGATGGATAAAAGCAATTCTCGCGCACATTAATTTCCACCGTTTCCTCATTCGGGTTTTTCCCCTGGAAATTCACATAGAAAACGGTCTCATTCTTCTCTTCGTCCTGCTCCACATACCAGGTGTAAACCGTGAATGCCTGATCCCAGGATTTTTTATAGATCTCCGGCTTTTTCACCTGATCCAGACTTGTCACCTCATACATGGATTTTCCATTCAGATACACTTCTCCGGTATGTGCCGTGTAGGATGCGATAAACCAGTCACCGCTGACCAGTGTCGTATATGGATTGTAATCCCCAAACAATCCGTTCGAAACGCGCGCTGTCCACACATCACCTTCCAAATGCTCCCAGTTATCCACAATTTCCGCACCGGTAATCACAGCTTTTCCCGGTTCCACAGAACGGTACACAATTCTTGCATCCTCACATCCCGCATTCGCCGGATCTACATATTCCCGATATACGCCAGGCGCTACAAGCACCTCGTCGCCGGGCCTTGCAATTTTTGCCGCCTCGGAAATCGTCCGAAATGGATATTCCTTCTGCCCATTTCCGCTTCGCACAGCATTTCCATCTACATAAATCTGCATTTTTCGCTTACCTCTCACTTCTTCACTCTTCATAAACTTTTATTGTTTTTTGTGAATTTTCGCCAAAATCACATCACTCTTTTTCCGATTTCTGCCGTTCTTCACAATTTTCATATCTTAACCATAATACAGATCCTAGTAAAACACTACTTATATATTGCCGATCATTGCCCAGATGTTTCGATTTTTTCTATATTTTTTCTCTCTTCTGTTGTATAATACCGTTTATCAGATACGGAGGATTCTTTTGCCATGAAAAACGATTCGACTTCTTTTTTCGAAAACAATCATTTTGCTAACAGCTATGTTTACGATATCTCTATTTCGCATGTCCCCGCCTATTTCGGTCTGCACTGGCATCACTATATTGAAATTGTGCTTGCACAGGATGACGGCATTATCTATGAAGTAAATGGAGAAACCTTTCCGCTGAAGCCCGGTGATCTTCTTTTTATCTGGCCCGGCGAGCTGCACGCTGTTTCCACAATCAACAGAGAACATCGCCTGATCATGCTTCAGCTCGATGCAGATTTTCTGGAAAAACGCGTGGATTTCCAGTCTGTTGCTTATCTTTTTTATCAGATCCGTCTTCTAAATCAGAACAACTTCCCGGAAATCGAAAAACTCCGCGGATTTCTGACAGAGCTGCGCAGGCTCTCCCTCTCCGGTATCAGTTTTTCCGAGCTGCGCGGATGCGTTCTGCTGTATCAGTTTTTTATTCTGCTCGGCGAAAATCTCTCCGTGCCGACCGAAACTGCCGCACCGCAAAAAACAGGCCATTCCGCACAGGTACACCGCCAGATGATTGCTGCATGTACCTGGATCTCGAGTCACTGCACCGAACCGGTTTCCCTGGAAGAAGCATCAAAGGTCGCCGGATTCTCCCGCTGCCATTTTTCCAAGCTGTTCCGCGCATACACCGGCCTCTCCTTCACGGATTTCGTCACCAGGGAACGGCTCCATATCGCCGAAAACCTGTTAAAAAAACCGGATCTCACGATCACCGAAGTGTCGCTCGAATCCGGTTTTAACAGTATTTCTACGTTTAACAGAGTCTTTTTGAAATCAAAAAATGTAAGCCCTACCGACTTCCGTCAGATGTACCTGCAATCCTATCAGAAATAGGCTATGAATTCGGCATGGCCTCCGGTCTTTCGCAGGTGGATGGAACCTTCTCAAATGCACCCGTTTCCGCACTCTTCATAATCTGATCGATCGTATCGAGTACGTGATATGCCATTTTGGCATTCGCACGGTTTAGTCTGCCCTCTGCAATTGCTTCTGCCATCTCGGACGGACCGAGGCCGCGGCTGTTTTCGCTGTAGGCAAAGCCATAATCCAGCACTTCCGGAACTGCCTGCTGTGTCCAGTCCTTCACGCCCGGAATGTAGACGATATCGCCGCCGAAATTGTTCGGGTCCACCAGCTTTAAAATACCTTTTTTGCCGTAAATTGTGAATACCGCCTGATCGTTGATGGTGCTGTCGCCATTGACACAGAATGTGCCGGTCACGCCGTTTTTCATTTCCAGAATCGTGAAAGCCTGGCTCTCGTTGCTGTAGTCAAATTCCTGGCCGTATTCCGGGCTGTCCGGGACGACATTGACGCGCTTCGGCGCAAGGTTGCGCACAGAGGAAACGACACGGTCCACCGGGCCGAAAAGGCTGACGATGGCGGTCAGATAATAAACACCGAAATCGTAGCAGATACCGCCTCCCGGCATCCGCAGAAAACGGAAGATGCTCGCCAGCAAATCAAGATCGCGGTTTGCGCATGCTTCGAAAGATGTCACCTCGCCGATCAGCCCGTCGTCGATCGCTTTTCTTGCGGTCTGCAGTGCCGATCCAAGGAAGGTGTCCGGTGCGGAACCGAGATAGAGATGTTTCTCCTCTGCCAGCTCGATCAGTTTCGCTGCCGTTTCCGGTGCGAGGGTCATTGTTTTTTCAGTGTAAACGTGTTTTCCGGCTTCCAGTGCCTGACGGATCAGCCCCTCGTGGGTCGGTGCCGGTGTCAGAATGACTACCATTTCAATCGACGGGTCTGCCAGAATTTCCTCGTAGGTACAGCCCTTGATGCCATACTGCTCTGCTTTCTTTTTCGCATGTTCAAGATGGCCTGCGCAGCATGCTGCTACCTCAAGATTCTCAAAGTTATGAATCATGTTCGTCAGATAAATATCACTGATCGCTCCGCAGCCGACAACGCCGACTCTCATTTTTTTCGTTTCTGTTGTTCCCATTTGTAAAAATCCCCTTTACTCTTTGTTTTTTGATTCTGTTCTGATAAAAACCCTTATCTTTTTTATACAACGAAATGTCTGAAAAAACAAGCATTCCGGCTCATATTTCACTTCAAAATAAAAAAACCGCCCACGGTTTCTGCAGATTCTCTGCATCACCGCGGACGGCCTTTTTCTGTTGTTTACTCCACGCTTTTCAGCGATTCAATCATATCAATTTTTCTTAACCGGTAGAACATCATAAAGTTGACGAACAGGGCAAACGCCAGGGTAATCAGGGCGCTCCAGCCGTAGCTCCGCGGGAACACGTTTCGTCCGAACATCATCATATCGACCTCGACGGTCTGAATTACGCAATGATGTAAAAACGTTCCAATTCCCATGCCCGCGATAACGCCGAACAGTGTCAGCACCATGTTTTCCCGGTACACGTACGATGCCACCTCGCCGTCGAAGAAGCCGAGCACTTTCAGCGTTGCCAGCTCTCTCTGTCGTTCGGTGATGTTAATGTTGTTCAGGTTGTACAGCACCACAAACGCCAGCAGGCCCGCCGATACGATCAGCACCACGATGACGATGTCGAGGGAACGAAGCATGTTGTCAATCTGATCAATCAGGTCGGATGTGAACGAGATTGCCGCTACACCGTCGTACGTCATGATTTTTTCTCCGAGTGCTGTCTCATAATTGCTCGACGTGTCCTGATATTTCATCAGAAGCTGGTTGTAATCCGGCGCTCCGCCGAACAGCTCCTCGTAGAGATCCGGGGCCAGATACAGATAATGGCGCACGTAGTTTTCGACGATGATCGAAATCTTTACGTCCACAATATCGTCGCCTTTTTTCAGCTGAACCGTGTCGCCTGCTTTTACGCCGAGCATCGTTGCTGTCTTTTCGCTGATGGCTGCGCCGCCGTCGGTCGGGAATTCGTAAACTTCTCCGCTTTTCCGGTCTCGGAAGGCATAGAAGTCATTGAAATTCGTCAGTTCTTTCGGCACTTCAAGCACTGCATCCACGGTCTTTTTGTCGGTCTGCAGTTCGATGTTCTGGCAGTACATTTCCAGCAGCTCATCGATGCCGCTGTGGTTTTCCAGATCGGTCTGCAATGCTTCTTTTTCGGATTCATCCACATCTGAATTCAGCACAGCATTCGCCTGATAGGTGAAGAGGCTGACGAACTGGTTTTTCGCAATCGCGGTGATGGAATCCTGAAGGCCGAAACCGACGAGGATCAGACCCATGCATCCGCCGATTCCGATAACGGTCATGAAGAATCGTTTTTTATACCGTACCAGATTCCGCACGGTTGATTTCTGCGTAAAGTTCAGATGTTTCCAGAGTACGCCGATACGTTCCAGGAAAATCCGTTTGCCGTTTTTCGGTGCTTCCGGCCGCATCAGCTCTGCCGGACCTGCGGCGAGTTCTTTGTAGCATGCCGCGATCGTCGCCACGCCGGTGCAGGCTGCACTCGCCAGAATCGCAAGGCCTCCCTGCTCCCAGTTCAGCGGGGTCATGTAATACGGGAGTCCGGTATACAGCATGCCGTAGGCATTCATAATAACCCAGGGCAGGATTTTTTCTCCAACCACCACGCCCGCGAGAGCGCCGGATACGGTGGAGAGCATCGCGTATGCGAAATATTTAAAGGCGATCACGCCGTCGGAATAACCGAGGGCTTTTAACGTTCCGATCTGCTGACGCTGTTCCTCGATCATTCGTGTCATCGTCGTCAGGCTGACGAGAGCAGCCACGAGGAAGAAGATAACCGGGAAGAATTTTCCGATATTCGAGATACGGCCGGCATCCTGACCGAAGCTCTCAGTTGACGTTACCTTATCCCGTCCCCAGACGTACCACGTTGGTTTTTTCAGGTCTGCGAGTGTTTTCTCACCGTCCGCAATTTCCTGCTTCGCATCCGTGATTTCTGGTTCGGCGTCGGCTTTTGCTTTTTCGTATTCGGCTTTGCCGTCCTCAAGTTCTTTTTCTTTATCGGCAATTTCCTGTTTCGCATCCGCAAGGGAGATTTTTCCGTCGGCGATTTCCTGTTTCGCGTCGGCAAGCTGGGTTTCACCGTCGGCAATCGTCTGCTTTGCTTCGGCGAGCTGACTTTCTCCATCGGCGATCGTCTGCTTTGCTTCTGCTAACTGGGTTTCGCTGTCGGCGATCGTCTGTTTCGCGTCGGCGAGCTGACTTTCTCCACTGGAAATTGTCTGCTTTGCAGCGGCAAGCTGGGCCTCACCCGACTGAATCGTCTGTCGGTACGATGCAATCTGCTGTTCCCCATCAGCAAGCTGGGCTCTGGCAGCCGCAAGCTGAGTTTCTCCGTCTTTTAATTTACTGCGGTTCGTCTCAATCTGAGCTTCTCCGTCGGCAATCGCTGTTTTGGCGGATGCAAGCTGGGCTTCGCCATCCTCAATCTGTTTCTGATAAGCTTCTGCCTGTGCTTCTCCATCCTGAAGCTGGGCAAGAGCCTCTGTAATCTGAGCTTCGCCGCTTTCCAGTTCTTCTTTTGCAGAAGCAATCTGTGCCTCGCCTGCGGTGCATTCCTGCTCTTTTTCTGTTAATTGTGCATCTGCAGCGGCAAGCTGACTTTCTGCGTCGGTAATCTGAGCTTCTGCAGCCGCAAGCCGGGCTTCCGCATCAGCGCTTGCTGCTTCAAACGCTGCGATGTTTTGTTCCAGAAATGTTTTCTGCTCCTGCATCGTGAAAAGCTGCTGTGCTAACTCTGTCTGCTTTGCTTCCAGTGCAGTTTTCTGTTCCAACAGAGATACATATGCTTCATCTTCCTCCGTCAGTCCGTCAAGCTGAGCCTCAATCACCTCGATCTGACCAGTCACTTCTGTCTGCGCAGCCTCCACCATCGGAAGCTGACTGGAAATCTGGGCTAACTGATCCTTGGCTGTCTTATACTGACTCTTCTGTTCTTCATACGCTGCCTTCTGCGCTTCATACTGTGTGCGTCCTGCAGCGGTTTCTGCTTTCTTGTTGTCCAGTTCCTCGCGTGCAGCGGAAAGCTGCTCCTTTGCAATATTCAATTCCGTTTCTTTTTCGGAAAGCTGCTCTTTTGCAGTATTCAGCTCTGTCTGCTTCCGAGTCAGTTCGGTTTTTGCCGCCGAAAGCTGCGTCATTTTTTCCTCTAACTCTTTTTTGCCGGATGCCAGTTCTGTTTCTTTCTCTGCAAGCTGTGCTTTTCCGTCGGAAAGTTCTTTCGCTTTTGCCTCAAGTGTGGTTTTTCCACTTGCAAGTTCATCGGCTTTCTGATTCAGCTCCGCTTTTCCGCTTTCCAGCTCTGCCGCCTTTGCTTCCAGCGTCGCTTTTCCGCTCGCAAGTTCCGCCTCTTTGTCTTTCAGCGTTGCCTTGCCGGATGCCAGTTCCTGCTCTTTATCGGCGATGGTTGTTTTCGCACTGAGAAGTTCCTGCTCTTTGTCTGCAATGGTCTGTTTTCCGTCAAGGAGTTCCTGTTCTTTCTCAGCAATCGTCTGCTTTCCATCAAGAAGCTCCTGTTCTTTGTCCTTTAACGTCTGTTCGCCGTCGAGAAGTTCCTGCTCTTTGTCCGCAATCGTCACTTTCGCGTCGGCAAGCTGCTGTGCACCGTCATCCAGCTCTGTTTTTGCGTCCGCTAATTTCTGCTCTGCATCAGCGACCTGCTGTTTTGCATCATCAATCTTTTCCTGTCCTTCGGTTTTGACTGCCGTATACCGCCGGTCGCACGCCGCATCCTCGAGCGCTTCAATCTTCGTCTGTACAGCCTTCACCGTCTCATCATATGCATCGCTGTAGCTCGCCTCTTCCTGTGCGCCGTCCGCCTGGACGTAAATCTCTGTATAGAGATCCGAGGTAAATGTCTCCGGAAGCAGCAGTGCAAAACTGTTGATGCTTCCATTTCCAATCGAGCCCGTTCCGCGGTTCAGATCCATATAATAAGGGAGCGTCGCCGAACCAACAATCGTAAACGTATCCCCGGTCAGCGAATCTGAGAGCGGATCCTCCGTTCCGGAAGTGAACGTTACCTGATCCCCGATCTCACAGCCGGAACTTTTCAGAAACTGCGTATCAACAAGAATTTCATCCTCTTTCTCCGGCATCCGTCCCTCGACCACGCGCGGCTCATTCACACCGTCCGTCAGCGCAATCAGTTTCACAACCTGCTCGCTCTCGCCGATGTCATGCAGCACTTCCACCGTCTTTCCGCCGTAAACCGCTTTCACACCGTCCGTCTTCGCGATATCCGCCAGATCATCGTCCGTCAGCCCCAGCGTTCCAAGAACTTTCAAATCCATATAATTTACTTCATCATAATACCGGTCCGCCGAAACCTTCATATCTCCTTCCGCCGACCGGATGCCCGAGAAAAACGCCGCGCCAAGAAGCACGATGAAAAAGACTGACAGAAACCGCCCCTTGTTCTTTGTGATTTCCCGGATAAAGTCTTTTCGAAATGCTCTCATCATCCACCTACCATTCTATCTCTTCCACCGGCGTCGGGTTCTCATTTGTTTTCATGCCCGCCACTTTCCCGTTTCGGATTTTAATCACGCGGTCCGCCATCGGTGTCAGCGCCGAGTTGTGAGTGATGACAATGACCGTCATCCCCTTCTCCCGGCAGGTATCCTGCAGCAGCTTTAAGATCGCTTTTCCCGTCACATAATCGAGCGCGCCGGTCGGCTCATCGCAGAGCAGCAGTTTCGGATTCTTCGCCAGCGCACGCGCAATCGCCACACGCTGCTGCTCGCCGCCCGAAAGCTGCGCCGGGAAGTTATTCATTCTCTCTTCCAGCCCAACCTCCGCAAGCACCTCCGACGCATCCAGCGGATGCTTACAAATCTGCATCGCCAGCTCCACATTCTCGAGCGCCGTCAGGTTCTGCATCAGATTATAAAACTGAAAAACAAATCCAATATCCTCCCGCCGGTACTGGATCAGCTTCTTGCCGCGGTACTTACTGATCTCCGCCCCGTCCACCAGCACCTTTCCTGAAGTCGCTGTGTCCATTCCGCCTAAAATATTCAGCACCGTCGTCTTACCCGCACCGCTCGGTCCAACAACAATCACAAACTCACCCTTTTCCACATCAAAGCTGATCCCATCCGCAGCCTTGATGGTAATCTCACCCATTTGATAGGTCTTGGTTACATCCTGAAGACTCACATATCCCGCCATGCCGCCGTGTTCCTCCTATGCAAAAAATCGATATTTCCTATTTCTTTTATTGTATCAATCTACAGCCGCGGCGGCTAGTCCTAAGTGGGCGAATTTACTGTTTTTTTATAAATGGCATCCCCCCTTTATTTCAATACTGCCCTGATCATACATCTTATCCCAACCAGAATAATCACCACCTCCTGTAATCTCTGTGCCATCTCCACCGCAGCCGTGCCGCCAAATAAAGAATTGCTATAACAACTAACAAAACAGGAAACGCAGATGATAACAGCCTGACAACAAAAACGGCAATTCTGGCCGTTACCGCTTCAAAATTCAAAATAATTCCAATTGCTGCAATCCCTGACAGCAGAGAACAGATTATCACAGCAATCGTCACTCCCGATACGGTTCTCATGCCATGCCCTCTGCTGCCTTCCCGTTCAAAAATATTTCCAAAACGCATCATCCTCTGTCACTCTCCTCTCAGATCTTAACCACTCCTCCCAGGCCGCCTACCAGACGTGCGAACGCCTCTTCCAATTTGCCGCATCTTTTTCCACAGAAATTCACACAAGTTTGACAATTTATGATACACTAAGCTAAGTGACATCAATTCTGAATGTTCTGTGCTCTGCCGCAGATTTTTCGGAACTGAGATTGACTTTTCGATGCATAAACCAAACAATTTGTGGCATACGAAGAAAGGAATTTTTATGAAAATTATCTTTATCCGCCACGGCGAACCGAATTATGAGATTGATTCGCTGACTGAAAAAGGCTGGCGTGAGGCTGAGCTGCTTTCGAAGCGCACGGCGAAATGGAACGTCACCGATTTTTACTGCTCGCCGCTCGGACGCGCGAAGGATACGGCTTCTTTTACGCTGAAAAATGCGGGCCGCGAGGCCGAAATTCTTCCGTGGCTGCGGGAATTTGATGCGCCTGTCCTTGATCCGGAGACCGGAAAGCGCCGGATTCCGTGGGATTTTCTGCCGGATGTGCTCGATGCGAACCGGGATCTCTATGATCATGATCTCTGGACACAGAACCCGATCATGAAAACTGGAAACATGGATGAAAATTATCGTGTCGTAACGGACGGACTCGATGCGCTGCTTGCTCGCTACGGTTATGTACGCGACGGCTACCGCTATCATGCCTCTGATGAGACGAACCGCGAGGCTGTCATTGTCTGCTTCTGTCATCTCGGCGTTACCTGCGTGGCACTGTCCCACTTGCTGAATATGACACCGACCCAACTCTGGCAGGGTATGTTTCTGGCGCCAACTTCTGTCACAATCGTCGGAAGTGAAGAACGCAAACCGGGCGAAGTGTACTTCCGCTGCCAGACTGTTGGCGATGTATACCATCTGCTGACTGCAGGCGAGCCGGTTTCATATTATGGATCGTTCAACGAACCGTTCCAGTTTTAGCAGAAATCCAGTATATTCAAAACAGTTTCCGTTTATCATACTGGTACATCGTTTTCGAAATAACGATACCGTTCACTTGCCTGCGAACCCGATTGCACAGATCTAAAAGTCTCAGCGTAGTGGGCCACGGCAACCGAATGAGGGCAAAATATACCGCAAAGTGAGGCTTTCAGATTGTGGAAATGATTTTTTTAGACACGTTCTAAAGCGTGGCTAAAAAAATCACCTGGAAACGGAACCCAAATCTATGAACACAGGAGAATTTTATCATGAACGAAGCAAAATTAAGAGAATACGCAAAGCTGATCGTAAAAATCGGCGCAAATGTACAGAAAGGACAGCGTGTCCGTCTGCAGGCCGGTGTGGATCAGGTTCTGCTTGCTACCATGGTCACGGAAGAGTGTTACAAAGCCGGTGCAAGCTATGTTGAGCTCATCTGGGAGTGTGGTCCGATTAACAAGCTGAGTTATCAGTACGCCACAGCCGAAACACTCGGTACGATTCAGAATTGGGAGGAGGAGCGCCTCAAACAGATGACCGTAGATCTTCCGGTCCGCATTTTCATTGACTCCTCCGATCCGAATGAGCTTGCCGGCATCTCTGCCGATCTGCTCTCTACCGTTCGTCAGATGCGCGGGAAAGTAACGAAAAAATACCGCGATCAGCTCGACGGAAAACATCAGTGGCTGATCGTTGCCGCTCCGTCACCGGCATGGGCCAAAAAAGTATTCCCGGGCGAGCCGGAGGATATTGCGGTTGAGAAGCTGTGGAATGCTATTTTTGATTGCCTGTATTTAAAAGAAGGCGAAGATGTCGAGAAAATCTGGCAGGCACACTGTGACCGCATGACCCAAAAAGCCAACTGGCTGAATGAACAGGCGTTCCACAAACTGCATTATACCAGCAAAAACGGCACCGATTTCACAGTTGAACTGATTCCGGGCGCAAAGTGGAGCGGCGCTGGCGATATCAACCATATGAACAATACCTTCTATGTCCCGAATATGCCAACCGAAGAAGTTTTCACCAGCCCGATGCGCGGCAAATGTGAAGGCCGCCTCGTTTCCACCAAACCGTTAAGCTGGTCCGGCCAGGTTATCAACAACTTTACCGTTGATTTTAAGGACGGAAAGGTTGTCGACTGCCACGCAGAACAGGGCGAAGAGGTTCTGAAAAAAATGTTCGCGATGGATGAGGGCGCCGCGATGCTCGGCGAGGTTGCACTCGTCCCGAAGGAGTCCCCGATCAACCAGTCCGGACTGATGTTCTTTAACACTCTGTTCGACGAGAACGCATGCTGCCACGTTGCCGCCGGCGCCGGATTTTCCGAGGTGCTGGACGGATTTATGGATATGAGTGATGAAGAAATCCTCGCAAAGGGTGTCAATGATTCCCTGATCCATGTTGACTTTATGGTTGGATCGGATGACCTGCATATCGTAGGTATTCACGAAGACGGAAGCAAGACCGATGTCTTTGTAAACGGCACCTGGGCTGAGTAATCTGAATAATCATCGCCCCATCCTTTCCATCACTTTGCAAAACACCACCGCCGCAATCGTACTCGCAGCCGTCGCAGCAAGCGCCGGTCCGACAATTGCTGTTGGGTGGACGCTGCCGTACTGACTGCGGTACGCAATGATGTTGACGGGGATGAGCTGCAGAGAAGAAATATTTAAAATCAAAAACGTACACATTTCCCGGTTCGCGGTTCCTTCTGGAACTGCGGCCGGGTTTTTCATTTTCCGCCGCTCCTCTTCCAATTCTTCAAACCGTTCCATCGTCTCCAGCCCCGGCGGCGTCGCAGCCGCGCCGAGTCCGAATACATTACAGATCATATTCATCCCCGCCGCCCGCATCACAGAGTGATCTTCCGGCACTTCCGGAAACAAAAACCGCATCACCGGCCCCATTCGTTTCACCAGCCCGTCAATCACTCCCGCCTTCTTCGCAATCTCCATCAACCCTGCCCAGAACCCCGTCACCCCAACCAGCGAAACCGCCAGCACCACCGCCTCCCTCGAAGCCTGAATCACCCCATCCGTCACCTCCGGTATCCGTCCCTGCAGCGCGCCATATGCGATTCCGAGAAGCAGCATGGAACTCCATAGAATGTTCATTGCATCACCTGACTAAAAAGATCTTTATAAAAATATGCTGACTTTATATTTTCCATGATTCGAAACTCAAGTATACACCATAATCCCACAAATTTTTATTATGCCGTTGTTTTATAATGCTTTCTAAAATTGATATTTTAGTTTTATATGTATATAAAATAAACATTATAAGGGTGGTGTTTTAAAATGAAGAAAGCAGCATATAATATACTTCCAGGAACAGAAGAAATATTAAAAACCATGGGCAAGCAGATTAAGCTTGCCCGGCTCAGACGGAGTCTGTCAGCAGAACTGGTGGCCGAACGTGCGGGAATCAGCCGCGCTTCTCCGTGGAAAATTGAAAAAGGTGATCCCTCGGTAGCCATGGGAATCTATGCCGCTGTTTTGCGCACATTGAACAATCTTGATAAAGATCTCCTTCTTGTTGCGAAGAATGATGAAATGGGCAGGCAGCTTCAGGATCTGAATCTGCTTACAAGAAAAAGCAAAACTGGGAGCGGATTGCTGCAGATTATAGACTGACACGCAGACAAATAGAAGAAATGAGACCTGCATTCAGTGCCTGCTATGAATAATATAATGTGATATATAATTACCGGTCAACACACAGATTTTTCCGTGCATTGGCCGGTAATTTTTTCATTTAAAAATCAGTTTCCTGTCTTCCCTTTTCTCATATAAGGGTTTCGATACAGTGAAATCACAAGCTCCACAGCCATGAAGCACCAAATGATCGGTTCGCACCAGATTACGGCGCTGTAGTGGTAGCGTGGAATGAATACCATGGCAAAGATAATCTTTCCAAACAGCTCAATAAAGCTCGACAGCAACGGCAGAATTTTCTCTCCGAGTGCCTGCAGTGCCAGACGGCTGCAGTTGACAAGACCAAGGGCGAAGAAAAACGGGATGGCTACGCGGAGGTAGCGGGCTCCGTTTCCGAGGACGGTCGGGTCGGATGAACCAGAGATCAGGTGTACCATGGTTGGTGCAAGCGGGGTGACGATTACAATCAGGCACGCGGTTACGCTGAAGCAGAAAATGTAAGCGTAACGGATGCCTTTCCGCACGCGCTCCCAGTTGTCTGCGCCGCGGTTCTGTGCAACGTAGGTGTTGACGGCCTGCGCCATGGAGGAAAGCGGCATCATGGAGAACGAAAACAGCTTTCTCGCAGCGGTATGTCCGGCGATAGTTTCATATCCGAGGCTGTTGATGCCCGGCTGCAGAACGATCGAACCGACATAAATGATACTGCTCATAAATCCCATCGAAAATCCCTGCGCCAGCAGATCTGCGTACAGTCCGCGGTCCAGCGCGAAGTGGCGTTTTTCCGGAAGCAGGATTTTCGCTTTCGTAACAATATAAATCAGGCAGAGCACAACGGAAATGCCCTGTGCAATGACGGTTGCAATCGCGGCACCCCGGACACCCATGCCGAAGGTGCGGATAAACAGCAGATCGAGCACGATGTTCACCAGCGATGAAAAGATCAGGAACACAAGCGGCATGAAGCTGTTGCCGATCGCCCGCAGCAGGCCGGAGCACAGGTTGTAGGCGAACATGACGAACAGGAAAATCGAGAGAATCGAAATATAGCTGTAGGATTCCTCAAGAATCTCCGCCGGTGTTTTCAGCAGGCGCAGCAGCGGATGCATGAAGATCGTCGCCAGAATGGTAACTACCAGTGTGACGGCAACGCCGATGACGATACAGGATGCGACCGATTTTTTCATCCGGTCCGTCTCCTGCCGTCCAAAGCAGCGCGCCGTAACGATCGCAAGACCGTTTCCGACGCCGAACGTAAATCCGGTCATCATCTCATAGATGGATGAGCAGGCACCCATCGCCGCAATCGATGAGTCGCCAAGTGTATAGCCGACGATCAGCGTATCCATCGTGTTGTAAATCTGCTGAAACACGCGGGACGCCATAATCGGCAGGGCAAAAAGCAGCAGAGATTTCAGGATCGGGCCGTGAAGCAGATCGACCTGAGAACTCCGCCGGGTTTGTGTCTGTGACATAAAAAAATTCCTCCCTCTAAGTATAATGCATTGTTACCATTATATCAGAAGAGAGGAATTACCGGGCAGATAAAATACCCAAAACCATAAAAAAATACAATAATACAAAACTTTTACGGATTTTCGTCAATGATCGTGCATGTTCCGCCTTTTTCTTCGAAGTAATCCTGCATCTGCGCCGACAGCACATTCACATCCTCGTACTGCTCCGGCTGCACATGATTCGAAATCCAGGCATCGCCGCCCTCGTACAGAATCTGATACTGGCTGTTATAGGAAGCTTCATATACATATGATTCCCCGTCGAGCGTGCATTCATAACGAACCGTGCGAAGCGACGCTTCATCCCGCAGCTGTGATTCCGTGTACACCCGAAGTCCGATCGCCGCTCCAATCAGAACAAAGATCGCCGCAAACACACCAACAAACGCATGCCGGATCACTTCCCGTCTCCGCACTGCCTGCTGCACCAGCTGATCATTTAAGACCGCAAGCTGCTGTGCAATCTCATTCAGTTCCGAAGGCTGCTCCTCCTCTACTTCCAGCCCGCCGCCCAGCAGCACACTCACCGGCACCTCAAACAGCTCCGCCATCCGATCCAGCATCACCGCATCCGGAACCGAAATCCCTTTCTCCCATTTCGAAATCGTCTGCCGCACCACATGCAGCTACTCCGCCAGCGTTTCCTGGGAATATCCTTTTTTCTTTCGCAGTATTTTGATGTTATCACTCAGCATAACTGTGTCCTCCTCGTATTTGATGGGCCTATCATACGATAAAAACTGGCGTTGCGGCAAGCAACAAAAAATAACACGGCAAATTAGGTTGTATTTATCCTAAGATTTATATATACTATAGAAAAAAGTCTTAAGGAGGTACCCAAAATGACTATCGACACAAAAACTTTAATTTCCATTTCCGAAGCAAACCAAAATTTTTCCAAAGTCGCCCGCCTGGTAGACGAATGTGGTTCCGCTGTGATTCTGAAAAATAACGTTCCAAGATATCTTGTCATCGACTTCAGCAAAGCCGAGCAGGAAACCACTGCATCCGACGAAGATGAGTTAAGCATCTCAAAACGCCTGATGGAACAAAACAAAGAAGCATACGAGGTACTTGCTAAATGAAAAGACTGAGTAAAAAGCAGATTCTCATGCTGCATACTCAGTTGATTCAGCAAACTGGCAGAAGCGACGGAGTCAGAGATTACAATCTGCTGGACTCCGCTCTCGAAACGCCTTTCCAGTCCTTCGGCGGAGAAGACTTGCACCCCACCCTGCAGGCAAAAGCCGCAAGACTGGGCTATGGCCTGATCAAAAATCATTGTGTGATTCTTTCCCCAGCAAATACTGATAAATATCCCTCTTCGTCACCCCGCGGTCCTTCGCCACGAGTTTCATCGCTTCTTTTCTTGCAATCCCCTGATCTTCATACCGTTTCATATGTTCTTCGATCGAAATCTCCTCAAACGCTGCCTTCGCCTCGTCCTCGATTTCTTTCTGGCTTCTGCCCTCGATGACAAGAACGCATTCGCCTTTCGGATCTTCCTGTTCGTAGCGAGTGATGGCATCTTCAATCGTGGTCTGCCATGCCGTCTCGTGTTTCTTGGTCAGTTCCCGGCAGAGTGTCAGCCGCCGGTTGCCAAGCGTCTCCAGCAGCTCCCGCAGCGTTTTCAGCAGATGATGCGGCGCCTCGTATACGATCATCGTCCGCGTCTCGTTTTTCAGCCGTTCCAGCGCCAGTTTATGTTCTTTTTTATCCGGCGGAAGAAATGCTTCGAAGACAAATCTTCTCGTCGAAAGTCCCGACAGTGTCAGTGCCGTCACACACGCGCATGCGCCCGGCAGGCTTGTCACTTCGATGCCTGCCTCGTACGCCATCTTCACCAGCTCCTCACCCGGATCAGAAATTCCCGGTGTTCCGGCATCCGTGATCAGCGCGATATTTGTTCCCGCCAGCAGCTTCTGCACCAGCTCGCGGCCCTTGTCGTATTTGTTGTATTCGTGATAACTCGTCATCGGCGTATGAATCTCAAAATGGTTCAGCAGCTTAATGCTGTTTCTCGTATCCTCCGCCGCGATCAGATCGACCTCCTGCAGAATGCGGATTGCACGGAAGGTCATGTCCTCCAGATTTCCAATTGGTGTTGCACACAAATATAATTTTCCTGCCATGTTCTTATCTCCCGTCTCCATATAATTCCCGGATGTCCTTTGTATACACGCCCGGCGTCTCATACACAATCAGCGGTTTCTCCACGGTAATTCTCGGATTCCCGCCTTTCATCGCCTCGATCAGCACCATGTTCGGCTCCTTGTCCACAAACGGATAAACGAGCTGCATCCTTTTTGGTTCCAGATGATATTTTTTCAGCGTCGAAAAAATCTCCGCCAGCCGGAACGGCCGGTGCACCAGATAGAACCGTCCTTTCGTCTTTAAAACCGCCGATGCCTCTTTCGCAATATCATCAAACGAGCACAGCACCTCATGCCGCGCAATCGTCTTCGCCTCAAGCGCATTCGTCAGCCCGTGCTGCCCCGTCATGTACGGCGGATTGCACGTTACCACATCAAACACTTCTTTTCCAAACTGCTGCGATGCCGTCTTCACATCTCCCTGGAAAATCTCAACATCATTTTCCAGATGATTGTACCGCACACTCCGCTGTGCCATCTCGGCACTGTACTCCTGAATTTCCAGCCCGGAAAAATGCTCTCCGTTTGTCTTCGCCTTCAGCAGAATCGGCACAATTCCCGATCCCGTGCAGAAATCCATCGCCCGCTCCCCGCGCTTCACCTTCGCGTAGGATGCCAGCAGCACCGCGTCAATGCCATAACAGAAAAGGGATGGATTCTGTATCATCCAGTAACCGTTCTGCAGATCATCGAGCCGCTCACCCGGCTTCAAAAATTCTTCTTTTCTATTCAATGAAAATCCCTCCTCCTGCTGACCGCCCAGCGCCGCATCACACAAAAAGAAGCGTCAGTTTTACCCGGCGCTTACTTTTTTCAAAATGCATTCCAAATCAATCTTATTCCGGCTGTCTTGCCTCTTCCGAAGAAGCCTGCTCCCCGGAGCTGTTTCTGTCTTTTTTCTTCTCTTTGCCTTTTTCCTTCTTATGCTTCGGCTTGAACTTGAGCTCTTCCACCGGGTACTCCCGCATTTCCTTCTCATCGTTCACATCCACCAGCACTTTTACGAGCTGACGAAGCACATTCACACCGGAAACCTCACCTTTCATGCCGTCCGGCAGCGTTACGATATCGCCGACACCCGGCAGCTTGCGGTTCAGGTATTCATAGGTTTCCTGCTCGTTTTTCAGGCAACACATCAGTCGTCCGCAGACACCCGAAATCTTCGTCGGGTTCAGGGACAGGTTCTGCTCTTTTGCCATCTTGATCGAAACCGGTGCAAACTCGGACAGATACGTATGGCAGCAAAGCGGTCTGCCGCAGATGCCGATTCCGCCGAGGATCTTTGTCTCATCGCGGACACCGATCTGGCGAAGCTCGATTCTCGTCTTAAAGACAGCCGCCAGATCCTTTACCAGCTCACGGAAATCAATTCTTCCGTCGGCGGTAAAGTAAAACAGCATCTTGTTATTGTCAAACGTATACTCTGCATCGATCAGCTTCATCTCCAGGTTGTGCGCCCGGATCTTCTTCTGGCAGATTTCAAACGCTTCTTTTTCTTTCTTGCGGTTGCTCTCCTCCCGCACATCATCCTTCGGCGTTGCAATGCGGATGACTTCTTTCAACGGCTGGATCACCTTGGAATCGTCAACTTCTTTTGGCCCCAGCACAACGAAACCATACTCTACGCCGCGCGCCGTCTCAACGATAACGTGGTCGCCCACGCAGATGTCCAGCTCTCTCGGCGAGAAATAATATACTTTTCCTACGTTTCGAAAACGTACTCCTATAATTGTTATCATGCTATCAGTTTTCCTTCATTGTCAGGAACATAAGCTCCATGGTTAAATCAAAATTAACATTCGCGTTCAGGCGGGCTCTCGCCTTCTGAATCGCCTCTATAATCTTCTCCAGGCCTTCGTATGAGCTCTTATTTGCTCTCTCACGAATTCCATTCAGCTCCTGCTTGAACACAAGGGAATCGACCTCTTTTGTCGCCTTAAAGAGCAGAACATCGCGGAACCATAAAGAAAAGATATCGAAGTAATCATCAATATTGTCTTTTTCGGCCGTCAGTTTTTTGATCGTCTCCACGATTTCATACAGCGGCATACTGTCGGCGTACTTTGCCATGCGGAGTGCATTTTCCAGCGTCTCCTCGTATTCCGGAGAACGGGCAATCCGCTCTGCTTTTCCGATATTTCCCTGCGCCAGGGACGCATCAACCTCTGCCTGGTAATCCGGCACATGCATTTCGTTCATCAGATAATCTTTCACAAGCTGGTCTCCCACTGGTTTTAAATTTAACTGCACGCAGCGTGACGAAATCGTCGGAAGCAGCGCATCCGGGTTGTCTGCCAGAAGCATGACAACTGCGTAGGCCGGCGGCTCCTCGATCGTCTTCAGCAGCGCGTTCTGCGCCTGAAGTGTCAGCTTCTGCGCCTCGTCGATGATATAAATCTTGTACGGACTGCTGTACGGCTTGATCATCACATCGTTAATGAGCTGCTCGCGGATTTCATCGATGCTGATGGTGTTCGGCTTTTCATGCTTCACATAAATGATATCCGGATGATTCTGGCTCTGTGCCTTTTTACAGGACGGGCATTCCATACAGGGCTCGACCCCGTGCTTCTCGCACTGAAGCGTCATCGCAAACAGTGAAGCCATCATTTTCTTTCCCGATCCACTCTCTCCGCCAAAAAGATAAGCATGAGATACTTTATTCATCGAAATGGCATTCTGTAAATGCGTTATGATTTCCTGATGTCCTACAACCTTCTGAAAACCCTGCATAAAATCACCCCCTGGAGTTCTTTTGTATTTCTTACTAATACTGCATTAAGTATATCACAACTTTTTCTGTTGTTCCACAAAATTCTGAATTTCGGAAAAACAGTCTTCCGGCGTAGAATTATTGGAAAATCTGCGGACGATTCCAGCTTCCGCAATTTTCTCCTCCGTAAAATCCTCACAGTCCGCCAGGAATCTCCGGCACATCTCCGCGTATTTCGGCTCTGTCTGTTTTCTTTCCCGTTCCAGTGCCCGCGAAAGCCGCAGCCCGTCGTCCACCTCGACATACAGCGGAACCATCGCCTGCTCCCCGAAATATGCCTTTAATTTCAGATACGATTCCAGTGTCCCGATTCCGAGATAATCATGCTTCGCAAGATCAATCTGCCCATCATCCGCCGTAAAATAATACCACGGCCCCTGCACCGTCGAATACATGCGCTCCTCGATAATCTTTCCGGCCTCCCGCAGTTCCGAAAGCCGTTTTTCATCCACAAAGAAATACTCTCTTCCGTCCTGCTCCCCGCTCCGGATCGGCCGTGTTGTATACAGGACAAACGGTTTTAAATCCAGCGCCGTCTCCTGGATCAGATGCTCATAAATATGATCTTTCCCTGACGCACTTTTTCCCATCAGATAGTAAATTTTTCCCATTTTATCTCTCCCCGAAACACAGATTCTTTATGCCTTAAACCGATATCCAACGCCCCAGATCGTCTCGATATACTGCGGCTTTGCCGTATTAAACTCTATTTTTTCACGGATCTTCTTGATATGCACCGTAACCGTCGCAATATCTCCGATGGACTCCATATCCCAGATCTCACGGAACAGCTCTTCTTTCGTGAAAACGCGGTTCGGATTCTCCGCAAGGAAGGTCAGCAGATCGAACTCTTTCGTTGTAAACTGCTTCTCCTCTCCGTTCACCCACACGCGGCGTGCCGTCTTGTCAATCTTGATGCCGCGGATCTCCACAACATCATTCTCTTTCTTGCCGTTTCCGACCAGACGGTCGTACCGTGCCAGGTGCGCTTTCACGCGCGCAACCAGCTCACTCGGAGAAAATGGCTTCGTCATATAATCATCCGCACCAAGACCGAGTCCGCGGATTTTGTCGATATCATCCTTCTTTGCCGAAACCATGATAATCGGAATATCTTTCTTCTCACGCACCTCACGGCAGATCTCAAAGCCATCCACCTCCGGCAGCATCAGATCCAGAATCAGCAGATCAAAATCCTCTTTGACCGCCCGCACAAGACCGGTGTCTCCCTGGTTTTCAATCTCTACCTCAAAGCCCGAAAGTTCTAAATAATCCTTCTCCAGATCCGCAATGGATTCCTCATCCTCAACAATCAGTATCTTACTCATGAAACAGGTACCTCCTGATATTTTCTTAATACAAAGTACATCGTGGTGCCCACGCCTTCTTTGCTGGTGGCCCACACTTTTCCGCCGTGGTCTTCGAGAATCTTCTTCACGATGGAAAGACCGATGCCGCTGCCGCCCCTCGTGCTGTTGCGGGACGTGTCGGTGCGGTAGAAACGGTCGAAAATCTTCGTCAGATCCTTCGTCGCAATTCCCTTTCCGTTGTCCTCAATCTCCACCTGCACAAAATCTCCGACATCACGCAGACGGATGTTGATGACCTTATGGCTCTTGTCCATATATTTGATGGAATTGCTTACAATGTTATTGATGACACGCTTGATCTGCTCCGCATCCGCGATGACGATCGGGTCGTCCTCGAGATAATTAAAGTATGTCAGATCCACATGCTGCGCGTCAAGCTCCAGATTCAGTTCCTCCACGCAGTCATCAAAATAATCCGCAATGTGAATCTTCGAAAACGTATACGGAATGCGGTTCGTGTCAATCTTGGAATAAAACGTCAGCTCATTGATCAGACGGTCCATCTCATTCGCTTTGTTGTAAATGGTGCGGATGTAGCGGTCCATCTTCTCCGGCGTATTTGCCACACCGTCCATGATTCCCTCGACATAACCCTTGACCGCGGTAATCGGTGTTTTCAGATCATGCGAAATGTTGCTGATCAGCTCTTTATTCTCTTTGTCAAACTCGACTTTTTCCTCCGCCGTCTCTTTCAGCCGGATACGCATCTCCTCAAAGTCCTCGCAGAGGTCATTAATCTCCGCCACGCCGCACGGTTCAACAGTGAAATCCAGATTTCCGTCTTTGATATTCTGTGTCGCCTTTTTCAGCTGCTCGAGCGGTCCGATCACACCGCGGTAAATCCAGAAGCTCAGACCCAGACTGGTGAGCACCAGAATCAGCACAATCACGATGCCTAGCTCTTTTACCATGCCCGTAATCTGCGGCGCAATCTGGTCTGTCTTGGTGACGATGAACGCACTGCATTCTTTTCCGTCCGAGTTCTCATAGTCCACCTGTTTGACCATCCACTGTTTTTCATTGCGGAAATAAACGCCGCCCTTCGAATTGGCCCCCGGGTCACCGTATTTCGGCAGCTCATTTTCCAGCTCCTCCGACGACAGCTCTTCCGAGCCATTGTAAATGATAACACCATCCTCACACACCGCGATAAACGACTGTTTTTTCTGCAGTCTTGCATTCAGAACAGAGAGATAATTCGTTTCTTCCAGCTTTGCCGTATCCGATTTCGCGGTATCCTCTACTTCGTCGTACTCTTCTGATGTCATCGCATTCAGCAGCAGGGTGTTGTTCGAAATCGTCCGGTATGTTGCGTTCGCAAGACCGTATTTTTCACCGATAATCTTTGCTTTATACCCTACAAAAAAGTAAAATGTCAAGGCACACATCACGATCGGAACCAGTATGATGATGAAAAAAGAAATGATTACTCTCGTCCTTAATTTCATGCTTTTCTTCTTTTTTTCCATATAAGATCCACCTGTTTTCCAACACATATTTCGTACTTTTGCGCACAAAAAATCCCCAGTACGCAGTCTAAATTTATTATAGCACAACGCCTGAGGATTTTTCATTAACTTAGATGAATCTTTCTAAACTTTCTATAAACAGAAAAGCCTGAAATTAGAGGTATTTCTTCAGGTCTTCTACTTTATCCAGTTCCTCCCACGGCAGATCCAGATCGTTTCTTCCGAAGTGGCCGTAAGCGGAAGTCTGTTTGTAGATCGGGCGGCGCAGATCCAGCATTTTGATGATTCCAGCCGGACGAAGGTCGAAGTTCTCACGAACGATGTCGGTCAGTTTGTTGTCGGAGAGTTTTCCTGTGCCGTAGCTGTCGATCATGATGGAAGTCGGATGAGCGACACCGATTGCGTAGGAAAGCTGGACCTCGCATTTGTCGGCAAGACCTGCTGCTACGATATTCTTTGCTACGTAACGTGCTGCATAAGCTGCAGAACGGTCTACCTTTGTACAGTCTTTTCCGGAGAAAGCTCCGCCGCCGTGACGAGCGTATCCGCCGTAGGTGTCTACGATGATCTTACGTCCGGTGAGGCCGGAATCTCCATGAGGTCCGCCGATTACAAAACGGCCGGTCGGGTTAATGAAGAACTTGGTGTGCTCATCTACCATGTCTGCCGGGATGATTTCGTCGAATACGTATTTTTTGATATCCTCATGAATCTGCTCCTGGGATACTTCCGGATCATGCTGAGTGGAAAGAACAACCGCATCAAGACGGAACGGTTTGCCGTTCTCATCGTACTCTACGGTTACCTGTGTTTTTCCGTCCGGACGCAGGTAACTTAAAGTACCGTCTTTGCGGACTTTGGTCAGCTGGCGAGCCAGTTTGTGTGCCATGTAGATCGGGTATGGCATGTACTCTTCAGTCTCGTTGGTTGCGAATCCGAACATCATTCCCTGATCTCCTGCTCCAATGGCATCGATCTCCTCATCGCTCATATTGTTCTCTTTTGCTTCGAGCGCTTTGTCTACACCCATAGCGATATCGGTGGACTGTTTGTCAATTGCAGTTACAACAGCGCAGGTATCTGCGTCAAATCCGTATTTTGCACGGTCGTAGCCGATTTCGCGAACGGTATCACGTACAACCTGCTGGAAATCAATGTGTGCGTTGGATGTAATCTCACCCATTACCATCACGTATCCTGTTGTAGTACAGGTTTCGCAAGCTACACGGCTCATCGGATCCTGCTCAAGCAGCGCATCCAGAATCGCGTCAGAAATGGCATCACAGATTTTGTCCGGATGTCCTTCGGTTACAGACTCAGAAGTAAACAGTCTTTTTTCCATTCTTTTTCTCCTTTTTTTCTTCTCTTCTCTTTTGCTTTTCGTTCGTGGGCTTTGGCTTTCCCTGAACATTTTTTCGTAAAAAAAGATCCGCAATTTTTAGCGGACCTGAATAGTAATGTTCAAATCCCCTTATTGTTCGAAAATTTCGCTCAGGCTGGCACCTTCCCATGCAGACCAATCTGCCGGGGGTTGCCGTGGTTTCACAGATCCTATGTATCTCCACCACTCTGAATAAGAGAAAAGCAACTCAATTTTTGATTTTGTTTTTTGTTACTCTGATACACTATCGCAAAATACGCCATTCGTCAAGAGGAAATAAAAGGATTTGAGACATTTTCTTACTGTTGTCCCAAACATCCTTTCTTTTTTTTCTGATTTTTCGGCTGTATCTTCTGTTATTTGTGAACAGATAGGAAAACTCTCCAAAACAGAGAGTTTTCTTATCTGCTGTATCGTTTTTTCTACTCTTCTGCTTTCATCTCGCGGACAATCTTCCGCAGCTTCAGAATCATGGACGGAGCAACAGAAAGCTCATCCACTCCCATTCGTACAAACTGCTCCGTCAATGTCAGGTCTGCACCGAGCTCCCCGCAGATTCCTGCCCATTTTCCGCATTTGTGTGCATTTTCCACCACCATGCGAATCATCCGAAGAACTGCTTCATGGTGTGGGTTGTAAAAATCATCCAGCTGCTCATTCTGACGGTCAATCGCCAGGGTATACTGCGTCAGGTCGTTCGTTCCGATGCTGAAGAAATCCACCATTTCCGCCAGACGGTCGCTGATCATCACGGCAGCCGGTGTCTCGATCATAATGCCCTGCTCCGGAATTTTATACTGCACTTCCTGTTTTTTCAGCTCTTCCTCTACTTCTGCAACAATTGCGTAGATTTTTTCTACCTCTTCTGTTGATGTGATCATCGGATACATGACAGAAAGGTTTCCGTAAACGGCTGCGCGGAACAATGCGCGAAGCTGCGCTTTAAAAATTTCCGGCTGTTTCAGACAAATCCGGATTGCACGGTACCCAAGCGCCGGATTTTCTTCTTTTCCAAGATTAAAGTATTCTACCTGCTTATCTGCCCCGATATCCAGCGTACGGATAATCACTTTTTTGCCTGCCATGGTCTGCACGGCCTGTTTATATGCCTGAAACTGTTCTTCCTCCGTTGGGAAATCATTTCTTCCAAGATAAAGAAATTCACTTCGGAAAAGTCCGATTCCACCGGCATCATTTTCCATCACATAGCCAAGGTCACCAACACTGCCGATATTTGCATAGATGTTGATCTTACGGCCATCCGGTGTAATATTTTCTTTTCCTTTCAACTCCTCAAGAAGCTTCTGTTTTTCTGCTTCTTCCTGCATTCTTTTTTCGGTTTCCTTCTGCACATCCTCCTCCGGCTCAAAGATAACCTGACCTGAAAAACCGTCTACAACGGCCATCATGCCTGTTTTCAGACTGTTTAAATCCATCGGGACGCCGATTAATGCCGGAATATTCATCATTCGCGCAAGAATCGCAGTATGAGAATTGGTAGATCCATGCACAGTCACAAACGCAAGTATTTTTTCTTTGTCCATCTGTACAGTTTCACTCGGACTTAAATCGTCTGCCACTATAATAGATGGTTCCATAGAGCTCAGGTCGTTATCTCCCTCTCCGCTTAAATTGCGGACCAGACGTTCGGAAATATCTTTTACATCTGCGGAACGTGCCTTCATATATTCATCATCCATAGCTGCAAACATCTCTGCAAAATTATCGCCGGTTGCTGCCGCTGCATATTCTGCATTTACCAGCTCTATCCGGATCATGTTCTCCATTGATTCCAGATAGTCCTCATCCTCCAGCATCATCTGATGGACTTCAAAGATCGCCGCACTTGCCTCTCCAACTTCCCGGACTGCCTTGTCATACAGTCTGCCAAGCTGTTTTTTCGAAACCTCCACGGCTTCTTTCACACGTTTTACTTCTGCTTCCGGATCTTCAATCCGGGCTCTTTTAACCTGGTAATCATTTTTCTTCAGAACCGCAACCGGTCCCATAACAATTCCTTTATATACGGATTTCCCCTGAAAATACTGCATTTTTTATCCTCCGAGCGTACTTTTTACAGGTTTGCTTCGAAAAACGCTTTCAGCGTCTCAATCGCTGCATCTTCGTCCTCTCCGTTTGCTGCAACGGTTACGGTATCTCCCTGCTTTACACCAAGTGACATTAGCATCATCAGCTGAGTCAGTTTTTTCGTTTTTCCATCTTTTGTGATGGTGCATTCCGATGCAAATTTTTTTGCTTCCTTTACCAGCATTCCTGCCGGTCTTGCGTGGATTCCCAGTTCATCTTTAATGGTATATTCAAATGATTTCATGCTTTTATTCTCCTTCTTCTCTGTCCATAATCCGTTCTATGTGCATAGCGAGATATCCAATTTCGATCTCCTCCATCGGAAGTTTCAGCCTCTTTTCCATCTCCTCACAGATTCGTTTCGCCGCCCGAAAGGCTTCCGGAAACTTTACGGACATGTAGTCATTCATATTTACTTTCAGTTTTTCCCCACTGACCGCTCTTGCAACCATATAGCGGATATGGTTCATCATACGGTTATACGACAACGACATCACATCAATGGTATGCCCGGTGATATGCTCCACCAAAGAAATGCTCTCCCGGACTGCTCTTGCCACTTCCATGGCCTGTGAAACATTTTCCTCCACAATTGCCGAATGAACGTGAAGTGCAAGATAGCCGATTTCATGTTCATCAATCTCGATCTGAAGCCGTTCTTTTAAAAGCTCCCCGATACAGGAAGCAACTTTATACTCTTTGTAAAACATCACACGGATATCGTCGGTGAGCGGATTGCTGATCTGCTCACCGTTCTGAATCCGCCGGACAGCAAAATCCAGGTGATCTGCCATTGGAAAGACGATGGAACGATCAATTTTTCCAAATTCCTTTTCTGCCTCGTCAAGCACGGCACTCGCCAGCTCCAGGCTGAGCGGAGAAACGCCCTGTACAATGGTTCTGGCATTTCCTCTCTCCGTCATCTCCGTCAGGGAATAAATGCGGGCATCGTCTCCCGGCTGCACACGCTGTCCCGTTTTTTTCCCAAACGCAATTCCTTTCCCCATGACCAGATATTCCCGGTTATTTTCTTCTTCCACTCCAATAAATGAATTGTGGTTCAGTGTTTTTGCTATCCTGTACATTCTTCTCACCCGTTTTTAAGGCACAGCTTACGCGAGAATCTCAATCGCAAATAAAGGATCTCCTGCTTTTACCGGTCCGTCTGTCAAAAGACGGATTCTCTGGTTCTCCTCCAGCTCTGTGCAAAGAACCGGTGACGTAACCGATGGCGCATGTGTTTTCAGATATTCCAGATCCAGCTTCAGCATCGGATCACCTTTTTTCACGGTCTGACCGCTTTCTACCAGTGCCTCAAATCCCTCTCCGTTCAGTTTTACTGTATCAATTCCGACATGAATCAGAAGGCTGACCCCGGAATCGGTTACAAATCCAATTGCATGTTTTGTGTCAAAAACAAACGCAACTTCTCCGTCCTCCGGAGCACGCACATAAGGATCTTCCGGTGTTACAACAGCGCCGTCTCCCATCATCTTTTCCGCAAATGCTTCGTCCGGCGCAGTAGAAAGATCGGCAGCCAGTCCGCTCATCGGACTGCAGACAGTAATCGTATCCACAACCTTCTGTTCTTTTGTTTCCTGCGCTGGCTCCGCCTCTTTTTGGGCTGGTGCATTTTCTGCTTCTGCATTTTCTGCTTCCGCATACGTATTCGGAGCTTTTTCCAGATAATCCTCTAAATTTGATTTTATCACAGTTACATTTGGTCCGTAAATAACCTGTACACCATTTCCTTTATGCACAACGCCAGATGCCCCTGTCGCCTTTAAAATACCATCACTGACTCTCGCTGCATCATGAACAGTACAACGCAGTCTTGTTGCACAGCAGTCCACATCCGAAATATTTTTCTTTCCGCCAAGACCTTTTGTGATCGCTTCACTCATGGCATCTTCCGATGCCACCCCATCGTTTTGCGCCTCTTTTCTTGCATTTACATCTGCTTTCGTATAAAGCTTGGTTTCTACATCATCATCCTCACGACCCGGTGTCTTAAAATCAAACTTTTTAATCATGAATTTGAAGATAAAATAGTACAGGAAGAAATAAAGAATGCCGACCGGAATCACCCTCATCCAGCTTGTCTTTTCATTTCCCTGCAAAATACCGAACAGGAAGAAGTCCAGAAGTCCGCCGGAAAAGGTAAGACCTACTGCGATATTCAGGATGTGTGCGATCATATAAGCTGTTCCCGCAAGAATAACCTGCACGACAAACAACGCCGGTGCAACAAACAGGAAAGAGAATTCCAACGGTTCTGTGATACCGGTTGCCATACACGCAAGTGCTGCGGAAAGAAGCAGACCGCCTGCTGCTTTTTTCTTCTCCGGTTTCGCACAATGGTACATGGCAAGTGCTGCTCCCGGAAGTCCGAAAATCATAAAAATAAATTCTCCGGAGAAATATCTCGTTGCATCTGCACTGAAATGTGCGACATTCGCAGAATCCGCAAGCTGTGCGAAGAAAATATTCTGTCCGCCCTGCACCATCTGTCCTGCCACTTCCATGGTACCTCCGACTGCTGTCTGCCAGAACGGCATATAGAATACGTGATGCAGACCAAATGGAATCAGTGCTCGCTTAATCAGACCGAAAATCAGCGTTCCGACATAACCGGAGCCGGTTACCAGGCCACCCAGCGCATAAATGCCGTTCTGTACAACCGGCCATACAAAATACATTATAATTCCCACAAACATATAGACGATCGTAGAAATAATCGGTACAAAACGAGTACCTCCAAAGAAAGAAAGTGCATTCGGAAGCTGGATCCGGTAAAAACGATTATGAAGTGCAGCGACTCCAAGACCGACAATAATACCGCCAAACACACCCATCTGCAGTGACTGAATACCGCAGACAGAAGTGATGGTTCCTTCCAGAACGGATTCTGCAATTTCTCCGTTTTCCAGAATCTGACCCGTAATGGTCAGCATTGCGTTAATCGCTGTATTCATAACAAAATACGCAATAACGGCTGACAGGGCAGAAACCTCTTTTTCCTTCTTTGCCATACCAATTGCAACACCTACCGCAAAAATCAGCGGCAGGTTATCAAACACTGCACTTCCTACTTTGTTCATGATCACCAGCAGTGCATGAAGAATTGTGCCGTTGCCGAGCAAGCTTGTCAGCCCGTACGTTTCAATCGTGGTTGCATTGGTAAATGAGCTTCCGATTCCCAGCAAAAGTCCGGCTACCGGAAGGATTGCGATCGGGAGCATAAAGCTTCTTCCCACTCGCTGCAGAACACTAAAAATTTTGTCCTTCATTTTTTTTACTCCTTGTGTAGTTTATACTTTTTACAAGAAGAGTTTCTGCGGTTTTGCATCTTTTTAGCCGGTCTGTACTCTTTTTTCTAAAACAGAGTACAAAAAAAGAGACACTAACCCACATAAACAATTCCTGTTATGTATAGTTAATGCCTCCATAAATCGAGTTACACACTACAACTGTAGTTGAATATAGCACAGATAAATTTCTTTTGTCAAGTCAGTTCTTATTATTTCAGCTTTTTATTTTTACCCATTTTTCATATTTTTATGCATCTATTTTGTGCACAATAGCTAATCAACATCTTTTTTCTGAAATGTCATAAATTCAAGATCTTCCTGTTTCCATAGTTGTGCAGGCACATGCAATACTTCTTTTTGAGCAAACAATGGTATACTTGTTCCTTCTTTCTGGAAAACCCGAAGAGATGTACCACCATCAGCAAAAGCTTTGTTTTCTATATGAACAAATGTCATTCCCTCATATACTTCTTTACTTTCAATATCCTGCCACCGGCCTTCCGGAAGATACAGTTCATATTCATCTCTGTCAAATCCGGGTGAAATAAGCAATGCATCACCAAGCATATAAGACAGATTCTGTGTCTTTGCGATTGGATCTTTCGGATATTCCATCACAAGCGGACGAATCATTGGAATACCAGACTGATGAGTCTGGCAGGCTGTGTGATAAAGATATGGCACAAGTCGATGTCTGAAGTTAATCCATTTTTTTACTTCTTTTAATGCCATATCTCCATACTGCCATGGTTCCCGCGGTGTTTTACCGTGCGCTCTGGATAATGGCATCCACAATCCCATCTGCACAGAGGAAAGGTAATCTTCTATATTCGGACGTTCCTCATTTCCGATATAACCTGTGTTATAAAATCCGCCAAGATCATAACCCCAGAAAGATACACCAGACATAGCCATCCCAAGTCCGGCCTGAAGAATTGCACTGTGACTTGCTTTATCACTGGAAGAATCTCCTGCCCATGCTGCCGGAATCGTATGAGAACCCACATACCCACTGCGTCCCCAAAGCATTGGCAATTCCCCACGTTCGTCGCAAATTTCTTTCATCCATGTGTAAATATTTTTTGCATACAGATACGTCAGAAGATTATGTCCTTCTCGCCCGCTCATGCCATTGTAAAATACAACATCTTCAGGTACTGCTTCAGAGAAATCTGTTTTTATCACTGATACACCCATTCTGACGATTTTTTTCACACGTTCCTCATACCATGCCAGAAATTCCGGATTTGTGAAATCAAAGCAGGCACACAAAAGCTCTGAATCTGCAGTCGCTTTAAACATTGCAGGATGCCCTTCTTTATTTTTTATAAAAAATCCACGTTCTGCCAGTTCCTTAAATGCCGGCGAATCTTCCTGCAAGTACGGATAATTCCAAAGGCTTAAATGTATGTTCTTTTTATTTAATTCTTTAATCATTTCTTCCGGTTCAGGGAAACGTTCTGTATCCCATTCCCATACACCAGACATATCCTGCCTCTGCCAGCCATCGATATGAATTACATCGATACCTATTCCAAATTTTTCAGCATCAGCAACAACATCCTCGACTTCTTTACGGCTCATATAAGAGCATTTTGACATCCAGAAACCAAAAGCCCACTGTGGAATCATAGGTATCTGCCCTGTAATCTGCAAATACTGCTGCAACAGCTTCTTATAGTCTTTGCTTTCTTCTGCCAGGAAAATATAATCCAGAATAGGATCGTCACTGCCCATCTGATAACTGATCCATGATGAAGCACCCATATCAAATGATGAACGCGTAAATGTATTTAACAATACTGAATATCCCCGGCTGCTTGTAAAATACGGATGACTTTTATATGAATCCTCCGTATTAGTAGACAATGCATCTTTTTGCCAACACTCTATTCTTTGTCCACGTTTATTAAAATGTGTAAACTTCTCTCCAAATCCCCAAAATTGCTCATCGGAGAATAATACAAACTGCTCAAATGAGGCTATGCTTTTTCCAGATGCATCTACTCTAAATCCTGTTGGAAGCTGTTTCCACCGGTTATCGACATTAGTGTCAAAAGCCTGTTCTTTCGTCAATAATTTTCCATTCTGATATATGGACATTTCCCAGTAGTTTTTTGAAAAATGAAGACTTAACTGATTTGTTTCATATATATACAGATCTTCATTTTCTG
>ERZ507072.224-NODE-224-length-42742-cov-16.401153_pt1 | contig 42742 bp, 35 predicted proteins | sample MGYA00512864_ERZ507072 | MGnify/ENA metagenome assembly ERZ507072 | reverse complement strand
ATATTCTGATCTGCACAAAGTCTGATCTTGTGGTACGGGATATTGATCTGCTGAAGGACCTTGGACGAGTGACCGTTTCATGGTCAATCAACACACTGGATGAAAATTTCAAGAACGATATGGACTCTGCTCCAAGCATTGAGCGGCGCATTGCTGCTATGAAGCAGGTATATGATGCAGGTATCCGTACAGTCTGTTTCGTATCCCCGGTGTTCCCCGGTATCACGGACTTTGAAGACATTTTTGAGCGGGTAAAGAATCAGTGCGATTTGTTCTGGCTTGAAAATCTCAATCTTAGGGGTGGCTTCAAAAAGACGATTATGGACTATATCTCCGGAAAATATCCCAATCTTGTACCACTTTACGATGAGATCTATAACAAGCATAACCGCAGCTACTTTGAAGCGCTTGAAGTAAAAGCTGAGGAAATGGCTAAGAAGTATGATTGTCCCTTTGTGGATAATGAAATGCCTTACGGAAGAGTTCCGCAGGGACATCCGGTGATTGTGAATTATTTCTATCACGAGGAAATCCGAGGGACAGAAAATACCGGAAAAAGAAACCGTTAAACAGAAATTGACCGCACTCTTTGAATGAGGAAAACTCCTCGTCCGAAGGGCAAGAATGTGCAACCGAGAAGACTTACCGTTTTAATATCTGAATATAGCTTGAAACCGATAACGGACATCAGTTTACGTTCTGAAAAGCCGGTAAAATCAAAGATTCTTGATGATTTTGAGAAAATTAGAAATTTCGTTCAGAGGCTTCTCCTAAGGGTTAGTTGTGAGTTCGATTCTCGCAGGGGGTGCCATAATTGAAAATCCGTACATCGCCGTGATGTACGGATTTATTTTTATACATTTATCGATAATATCCGAGCTATAAATTTGTTACCTTGTTTATCTCTGACATTAATAAAAAGTACAAGAAAACTATCACAAATGCGTATCAAAATGCTTGACAAAGGAATATATCAGTGATAAAATTAAATAAGATTATTTATTCATTACCGTAATTTCGTTTGCTATATCAACAAAATTTCTCTTGTATATCACTATATCTAACATACGTTATATTGAAACGTCCGACAGAATTGCAGATTATATTACAACAGTATTGTACACTTATTGTATCGGACGGCAAGAAAATTTATCACAAAAAGAGAAATTATTAGGAGATTGTCAGTATGAACATGAAAAAACTTTTTAAACCTCTGACAGCATCGTTTCTTGCTCTTATCATCTCCGGCTGTTCATCTGCCCCTGAAGCTATATCGGGCGGACTTGTCAGTGCAGACTTTGAGATCTTGCAAAGCACCGATATATCGGCATTGCAAAATGATCGTTCCGAAGAAGACTTAACGCCTGAGGAAAGATCCGCAAAAGCACGTGAAAAGCTCATTTCACTCGGAAACGGAAACGTGTTATGTGACATAGATGACAATGTTGACACTGTTGAATATAACGGCGGTGTAATGGAATTGCCTTGCAGTATAGAACAGAGCTGTAAATCGGAAGAATCTTTCACAGATGTATCAACAGGATGCCTTATAGCGATAAACGGCGTACTTCAGAAATTATCATGCGGCGAGCAAAAAGATCAATATATGTATGTTCAGACTTATGAAAAGGATGATTTCATAAAGGAAAACGAGGATTACACTGCACGCAAAAAAATCACCCTCAGCTTTGAGCCGCAGATAAACGAAAAGGATAAGGGCCTGACAAAGCTGCAGCTTACAGTTATCTCTGTAGACAACCCGCTTTTCAGACTTCAGCCTGAATATCCTTTGGGATTTTTGATGCATCGGGCAGCTACTTGTTCGGTTCGTACACTGACACTTAATTCGCCGATAACCAATTACACCAAGGATGAAATTTCAGAGAGCGGTATTACCGAGCTGGATTTAACCGATGAGGTTATAGAAAAATACTCGGAAATGGCTAATATTGCCCCAAAAGCCATAACTGAAAATACACGCCCCTTTGCAAATGTCGATTCCGAATATCATTCACATTTCAATTTTGATGAAAACGGAAAGCTTGATCTGGGTTTTATCACATCGGTAAGCGAAGACGGTGAATTTGACTTTGAAATGTCTTCACAGGGCAGATACCTTGTTTCTATGTTTGTAAACGGCGCTCCCCACGCTTTTCTCGATGGAAGTATTTATAAAAGCATAGATATGAAACCGGGAAAGCTGTATGTATATGAAGCAGAGGATTTTTCAAAAATACTGGGCGAGTGTGACACGATAGTCTTTTTACCTGTCGCCTGCCTGCGTGACGATGGGAAATGTATAATGAGTGCAACTGTTCAGTCTGAATCTATATGGCCAAAGGATAAAGTGTAACTGAATTACGGATGATCAAGTACTGACAGTTAAGGCAACACACTTTCAGCAGAAGAAAGCATACAGTACGTTATAAAGACGCACTGTATGCTTTAAGGCAATACCGCATAATTATTGTCGAGCGATTGCTTAGTCAGATTTTTCGTCAGATTGTATAAATTGAGTGCGGGCAGGCTGACTCCTGTCAAGCAAAATTTGTGCAAGATGACGGAAAATATGCAAGCAAGCGTGTGGCAAAGGCGATAGCCGTTAATTGTGCGGTATTGCCTTAAATTTAGCAAACGAGGGAAAATAATGGAACTTAAATTAGAAGGTATCACAAAATCCTACACAAAGGGTAAAAAACGCAAAAACGCTCTTGAAGACTTTACTCTCACTCTTACCGAGGGAGTATACGGACTTCTCGGACCCAACGGTGCGGGAAAATCAACGCTGATAAATATTATCACGGGGATAATCGGCAGGGATAGCGGCAGTATATCCTTTACCGACGGTAATGACAACAGCTTTTTGTCGCATCTCGGCTTTATGCCGCAAGGTATGGACTTTTATCGCAACTTTACCGCAAAGGACTACATAAAGTACATAATGGCACTGAAAAAATACTCTCCCGATAATGCGGACGAGTACGCTTTGACAACGCTCGGCAAAGTAAATCTCCGTGCGGATGCCGACAAGAAAATCGGCGCTTTTTCAGGCGGAATGAAGCAAAGACTCGGCATAGCACAGGCTATAGTCGGAGAACCGAAGGTGCTTATATTTGACGAGCCTACTGCCGGACTTGACGCAAAGGAGCGTATACGCTTCAGAAATGTTATTAGCTCTCTTGCCGCAGACAAAATAGTAATACTTGCAACTCATATCGTGACCGATATTGCGTATGTAGCAAAAACTGTCGTGCTTATGAACGACGGCAGGATAATAAAAACAGGAACGCAGGAGGAGCTTTGCTCCGATATTTCAGACAAGGTATGGGAGATAACCGCACAGAGTGACAAAGTAATGGACTATATGAACCGTATGCGTGTATCAAACGCAGTGTCTGACGGCAATAAGTATACCCTGAGAATAGTATCCGATGAATATCCCGAAAACGACGCTGTTTCAGTACCGCCTACACTTGAGGACGTATGTATATATTATTTCGGAGATATGTGATATGAAACTGTTTAAATATGAACTGAAAAAGAATATACTGCGGCTTCCCGTTCTGCTGTTGTTTGCGGCTCTTATACTTGTAAGCCTGTACAAGCACAGTGAAACCGTTCAATTATACGGCACACAGGATTATCTTGCCGACGGTCTTATGCACAATATATATCAGGCGTACAAAGGTGAGATCACCGATGAAAAAATACAGCGGATAGCCGCATACAGAAATGAAATGTCGGCTATTGTAAGCTCATCGGATTTCGACTATCCGACTACGCCCGATGACAGATATTATACCGGCTTTGCCTTCGGAGATAACGGGTCATCGGAAAAAGTTATCGAAGAAATGAAATATGCGATAGAATACATAAACAATATCATTGTGCTTAGAGAGAAAACACAGACCGCAATTGCATTCTACGAGGGTAAAAACGACTACAAGGTGAGAGAGGCTCAGCAGATTGAACGCCTGTACGGAAACCGTCATATAGACGTATACGGCAATTACGATACTTACGCCCTTTACTTCGACTATGAGTTCTCTACCTTTATTTCGATGATAATGGTGCTGTTTGTATTTGCTCCCTCGTTTTCAAAACAAAAGGCTATCAGCGATGACAAGATAATATGTGCCTGTGGAAAGGTCAAAAGCGTATTTTTTGCAAAGCATTTGTGTATGTACGCATTTTGTGCCGCCATTACGGTGATAATGACATTTACGGATATTTTATCCTTCGGCTGTCGGTACGGCATTGAATTTTTGGAGCAGCCGATATATGCGATACACAGCTTTACTTATGCGCCGCTTGACATAAGCATATTTACCGCAATACTTATTACGGCGTTTATGAGATTTCTGCTTACTGTGCTTATCGGTGAAATTGTACTGCTCATATCCTCTACCCAGAAAAACATCGGCATTTCCTATGCCCTGAGCTTTTGTGCAATAGGTGCGCTTATCTATCTGCACGGCTCTTTACCATCACAATTCTCTCCTTTTTCTATGATATGTATGAGTAACTTTTTCACCGATGCGGAATTTGTTAATGTGCTGGGCTTCCCTGTTCTCAACATAGTTTTCCTGCCGATACTTACAATACTTCTTTGCGTTACAGTAAATATTATTTGCTTTGCTGTCGCCTGTCCGCAACATGCGATACGGCTTACCGGAAAAGCGAGGTGTAATGCTATATGAAAATATTTGTATATGAGATGAAAAAGATACTGATAAAACAGTACGCAATAATAATTCTGGCAGCTGTAGTAATAGTAAGACTGCTATCTTCTCTGCCGCTTGCAAAGCAGACATACGGATTTGACTCCGCCACAGAGCGAGAGAAATATTTTGAGATAATCTCTCCGTTTATAGGGGCAGTGACCGAAGAAAAAACTGACCGTGCAGACGAGCTTGAAAAGCAGCTTGAAACGGCAAGTCAACAATACGACAAGCTGATTGATCAGCGTCTGGAACACAAAATATCGGATATTGAATATTACGAGCAGATGAAGCTGTACGAACCTACGCTCAATATCAAAAAACAGATTGAAAAAACTGTCGAACAGGTACGGCAGGCGCAAGAACGCCAATGCGATATTCTTCCTGTAAGCTATATCCCCATAATATGTGATGCGTCAGCCGATTACCTTTTTGTGCTTGCAATCTGTCTTATATGCAGTCTGAGTGTAATCACAGAGTATACAAGCAAGACAAGATATATCCTGTGTACTACTCCGGCAGGACAGTCACGCAGTATGGCGGCAAAAACGGCAGTTCTGCTCTTATCGGTCGCAGTGGCATCGGTTTTACTCTCGGCGGTTGAGGGATACTGTCTTTCAAAACAGCTTCCCTTTGAATACTGGGCGTATTCCGCAAGAGGTATAGAGATAATGATGAACTGTACGGCTGAGCTTTCTATAGGCGGGCTGTTTATTCAGACCCAGCTTATTAAACTGGTGGGAAGCATTTTTACCGCCTCGGTTGCAATTCTTATTTCCGAGCTTTTTAAAAGCTATGCCGCAAGCGTATTTTCGCTCGTAACCGTGCAGATAGTTGTCGACTATGTAGGCAACCGCTCAAATCTCAGCTATCTTCTGCCGACAGGGGCTATGCGTGGCTACGGTTATTTCTACGGCGATGTCACGCCGACCGCCGAAAACAATTATATGCAGTTTTCGGGAGTGCCTCTTTGGTATACTGCAGTGCTTATATGCGGTTTGCTGATTTTTTCGGCGGCAGCTTGCACAGGAACGATTCTTTCCTGCAATAACCGACTGAAAAGAAAAAGGAAAAAGATACGCAAGGCGGCACTTTTGTCAACTATGTGCATTATCACTTCACTGCTTCTATCCTCGTGCAGTGTTGCGAATAACCGCTACGACCCCGAAGATACAATGAAGCTTGTAGGCGGCTCATATACCTTGATCGGCGAATATAATATTCCCTTTACAAATGAACTGAAAACAAGCAAATATGAAATCGTTCTTGAAACCAATCAATCTTCCGGTGGATTTTCAATATCGCTGATTGACCTTGTAAGCAATGAAAAACTCGATATTCCGCAGAGCTATTTTTCGGACGAAACTTTCATTCATTGCTTTATAACCGAGCATTACATTTTAGTAGAGTATATCGCCAAAGACGGAACAGAAGCAATGCGGTACTATGACCTGAATGACTTTTCAACACAAACAATCGCTCAGAACACCCGAGGAGTAGAAAAAAATTTGTTCGGACTTACCTTTAAGGACAGCGAAAGCATATTTACGACAAGCTCCTTGGTTTTCACCGATGACAGAGATTTTTTCTTTGTTACAGACAGCGGTTTGTATAAGGTAGGCGTAAATAAAAATGCGTCACTGATAATAGACGAGCCTGTAACCGAAGGCTTGATTTACGATGCTCACAGCATCTATTTTATCAGCGAAAAGGACAGCATCAAGCGTTACGACCTTTCAACAGGCATTCTCAGCGAAATTGTAAGCGGTGAAAAAATAATCCCACGTTCGCTGTGGGGAGATTACGATTATATTTATTACACAAGCGAGAACGGCGAACAAAAGTTAGCAAAATAACACTGCAATCATCGCAATAAACCCGCAATTATCCGAGTTTGTAAATTTAAATTCAGCTATAACAGCTCAGACAAAACCCCGATTTGCTTTTTAATCGGGGTTTTGCCATAGTCTGCACTCTGATAAAACATACCTTTGCAAAACCTCTCAAAATGTGTTATAATAATATCCGAACATTCATCAAATCAAAAGGAGTTTCTTATGTACAGATACGAATTGCATATGCACACCAAAGAAGGCAGTGCCTGTGCTGTAAGCTTGGTAGAAGATATGATAAAGCAGTATGTAAAAATCGGTTTTTCGGGTGCTGTTGTAACAAACCATTTTATACGAGGCAACACCTGTATTTCACGTTCTCTGCCGTGGGAACAGCTTATTATGCAATACAGCAAGGCATACACGAACGGCAGAAAAATCGCCGAAGAACTTGATTTCGACCTGTTTTTCGGCATTGAAGAAGGCTACGGTAACGGCAAGGAATTTTTAGCCTACGGCTTTGAGCCGGAATTTCTTTTATCACGTCCGTTTCTGAGAAATGCCGATCTGAATATATGGGCAAAAGAGATCCACTCAGTCGGCGGATTTATTGCTTACGCTCACCCTTTCCGTGACAGAGATTACATAACAAATCCCGATGAAGTACCGGATATTTCGATAGTTGACGGAATTGAGGGCTACAACAGAGGAAACCGTGATATTGAAAACGAAAAAGCAATCCGTGTTTTCGGTAATGCAGATACGATTATCACCGCAGGAAGCGATCTGCACAGCACCGACTTTGACAGTGCCTACGGAATTGAAACACAGCACAGGATAAGGAGTAACGAGGAGCTGGTGAAAACGTTGCTTGAGAGGAATTTCAGGGTTTATCTTGGGGAATGAAAACCGATATTTAACTAACGTAATCTGAATGTTTGCCGTCAGAAATTTTCTCTGTGATACATTTTTATGTTTTTTTAAAACAGTGGGACTTATTTGATGTTTTCAAACGGTTATAGTCATAGCAAAGAGCTGACATGAATGCTTCGGCATTTTCATTGAAACCATGAAAGGACGGTACATAATGGGTGCAGAATACCAAAACACAGAATATGAAAGCAAGCTGAAAGAAATCAGCTTTTACAAACTTCATCCTGAATATATTGCTTTTGTCGGAGATAAGTTTGAAAAATACAGGATACTGCAAGTCGGTGAGAGCCACTTTATTCCACAATTAAAAGAAGAGCAGGACATTTTTCCGATTGACTATTTTGAAAAATGGTTATCAGACTCTTGCGAAGATATGAAATCTTTCAAAAACAATAATTCGGACGACTGTAATTGGCGCTACTGGATAATTACTCAGAAAGTCATTGTAGATTATCTGAACGGATATCGGACAAGATCTCATGGGATTTTCACCGAGCTTGTCAAAGTGTTTTCAAAGATTTATGAAAAACGTGATATAGGCAAAATCAATACTGAAAAATCGCAAAACTACAGGTATTTTGCTTTCATGAACTTTTTTCAGATGCCGTCGTTATATAAAGGTGAAAAATTCTGGAACTCGTTGATATACAGTGCTTCAAAAAACGCAGACCGATTGAATCTTAAAAATAAAGAAGAAACAACAAGTTATGCGAATAAAGTCTGGGATAAAATCGTCGAAGAATCTACAGCGGTTTTTGACGAAACTGTTGATATTCTCAAGCCTGAAATAATAATATTTACCTCAAAATCCGCATGGGATGCTTACAAAGGAAAATATAAAAATGCGCCCAATATCATCAATACCGTTCATCCCGGGTGTCCATGGTGGCACAAACCGGGCGGTAAAGAAAAACTGATTGAAAAGTGGACTGCAATCTGTAACGAATAATCATAAACAAGTCGTAGAAATACGGCTCGTTTTTGTTTTCTGCCTTGCTTTTGTATGTAAATTTATCTGCAATGTAACAGTGTAACTATTCCGGATCCGATTACAAGTATCAGTGAATATACATTCGGAAAATGCACAAACATTACAGGTATAACCAACTCTCCGTTTTCGCCACATATCCCCTCAGCCGTCAACTTCTTCTACTTGATATTACAATAAATTCTTGCTACAATATCTTTTATACAATATAACATGAGGAATTATAAAGTCTATCTCGGGGGATGAAAGCTGTCAGATAGCAGATCTTACAGTTTTATGCTCTCGTAAAACAAATTAATAATTATGGCAAGTCGTAGAAATACGGCTTGTTTTTATTTTTTTGCCATTCTTTTGCACATAAATTTCTTCTGCAATATAACAATGTACTGTTTTTGGGACAGGGGCTTGTGTATAATTGCATTATAGATAATTATATACAAAGGCTGTCAGGGAGGGACATGCATGGAAAAGAGTTTACAAGATACAATTGCAAATCTGCTTAAAAGCATCGACGGTTACAGTTCCGCCGAACTCGGAAAAGCCATATCCCGACTTCAAAAAGCACAGACAAAAGCACATAAACGCGAAAAGGAAGAGGAAGAACGTAACCGCATACTTGAGCAGGGAAAAAAAGAACAAGCGTTGCAGGCGGCAAAAAACGCTCATATCGATCAGGTCACTGCTATGGAACTTCCGCTTGACTGGAGCAACGTTTTTGAAAATGACAGCCGTACCAACGGCATACACACAGACAGTATTCCCGACGGACTTATTTTGTCGCTTTCAAACCTCGGCTACGTCGATATTGAATATATTTCCGCCGTGACCGGTGCAGATATGAAAACGGTAATCTGTACGCTTAAAGGCTCAATATATCAGGATCCGGAATCATGGAACGAATGCTTCTACAAAGGCTGGCAGACTGCCGATGAATATCTTTCGGGCAACCTTAAAATCAAGCTACGGTCGGCGCAAAAAGCAAACGAAAAATATAACGGCTATTTTGAAGAGAATGTCAGAGCTATAAAAAATGTTCTTCCTCCTGCTGTAAGGTGTGACGATATATACGTTGCACCCGGCTCTCCGTGGATCCCTGCGGATATAATCGACAGCTTCATAGAACATCTTTTCGGTGATCCTTTAAGAACTCTTCCCTATACCGTCTATGATGAAAAAAGGCTCCGTGAAAGTTATAAGACTATCCACGATGAATACACCGGCTCGTGGGAAATACCGGAAAAGTCACGTTATATGAACGGCGTTACATTGTTCAACTATGGTACCATTAAACTGAATGCACTCTATATTCTTGAAAGAACGCTGAATATGAAGTCAGTGACCGTGACCGTTATAACAGATTGCCCATCAAACAAATCCGGCAAAAAGCGTGTCGTTGACCGTGAGGAAACCATAAATGCAGTCGAACAACAGCAAAAGATGATAAAGGAATTTCAGCGCTGGATATGGAGCGATCCTGCAAGAAAGAAAAGACTTTACGATATTTTCGACGAAAAATATGCCTGTGTTAAACGCAGAAATTTTGACGGTTCTTTTCTGACTTTTCCCGGAATGGACAAGTCGGTTCGGCTTTACCCTTATCAGAAAAATGCGGTCGCCAGAATTATCTTTTCTCCAAATACCCTGCTTGCCCACGATGTAGGATCGGGCAAGACCTATATAATGATAGCGGCAGGTCAGGAACTGCGCCGTATGGGACTGTCAAAGAAGAATATGTACGTTGTCCCGAACAATATTGTCGGACAGTGGAGGGACATATTCCTTAAAATGTACCCCAATGCCAATATTCTTTGCATTGAGCCGAAGAACTTCACTCCGTCAAAGCGTGAGCGTGTACTGACAGACATTGCCGGCAATGACTATGACGGCATAATCATTACATACAGTTGTTTTGAAAGCATACCTGTTTCAAAAAAAGAAGCAATAGCCGAGCTTGAAAAAAAGAAAAACGAACTCAAATCCATCATGCGGGAGAAAAGCCGTAACACTTCAAGAATCAGAAAGAAAGTTGAAAACCTTGATAAAGCCATAAATGAACTGTATATCGCTCTTAACGATATGTATGATACTGTATTCTTTGACGCTCTCGGAATAACAAGGCTTTTTGTCGATGAAGCGCACAACTTCAAGAATGTTCCGCTTGACACACAGATTGACAAGGTGCTTGGACTGAACAAGACAGGTTCAAAGAAATGCCGTGACATGATGGACAAGGTGCATATCGTGCAGAAAAACAATGACGGCAAGGGCGTTGTCATGGCTACGGGAACGCCTATTACAAACTCGGTGAGCGATGCTTTCGTATTTCAGCAATATCTTCAGAGCGGTGAACTAGGTATGCTTGATTTGCAGACGTTTGACGCATGGGTGGGAATGTTTGCGGAAAGAAAAACCGACTTTGAGATAGATGTTGACACGGGAACTTACCGACTGGCAACAAGACTTTCAAAGTTTCATAATCTGCCCGAACTTACTTCCCTGATCGCATCGTTTGCGGATTTTCACAAGGTGGATATTACCGCAGAAATACCGCAGACGGACGGTTACAGGGATGCTCTTATCTGCAAGACGCCCGAATTTTCGGATTATCTGAAATTGATCTCAGCCCGTGCGGAAGACGTCAGACGGGGTGTTGTTCCACGAGATGAAGACAATATGCTGAAAATCACCACAGACGGACGTAAAGCGGCTCTTGATATGAGGCTTGTCAATAATTTTCTTCCGTTCACCTACGAATCAAAGGTCGCACGCTGTGCAGAAAACGTTTTTGAAATTTTTCATAAAACCGAGGCAGGAAAAAGCGCACAGCTGATTTTCTGCGACTCTTCTACTCCGCATAACCATGCTTTCAACATATACGACGAAATAAAAAGGCTGCTTATGGCAATGGGTATACCGGAAAGCAAGATAGCGTATATCCATGATGCGCAAACAGACGCACAGCGAAACACACTTTTCACTGCGGTGCGAAACGGCGATATCCGTATACTGATAGGCTCGACATTCAAGCTGGGGTTGGGTGTTAATATACAGGATAGGCTGATTGCTCTTCATCACACTGATATTCCGTGGCGGCCCGCCGATATGATACAGCGTGAGGGCAGAATTTTAAGGCAGGGCAACTTAAACTCCAAAGTATATATCTACCGTTATATCACAGAGGGGAGCTTTGACGCATACTCATGGCAACTGCTTGAAACAAAACAGCGTTTCATCACTTCTCTGCTGTCCGGAACGCTTACCGACCGTGACAGCACGGATATTGACGGCACTGTTCTTGACTATGCTGAGGTAAAGGCGCTTGCCGTCGGAAACTCGCTGATAAAACAGCGTGTAGAAGCCACAAACAATCTTTCACGCTGTATTCTGTTGCAGAAAAAGCAGATTGAACAGTGTGAAGAAATGAAAAATGAGCTTTCCGAAATTCCGTCAAAACGCCGCACTCTTCTCAGAGCAATAAGCAACTGCATACTTGACGCAAAGCAGTATAAAGCTGATGTTGCATCTCAGCCGCCGCTTTCTGACAGCAAGGCAAAAGCCGAATATGCAAACAGGCGAAAAGCGTTCAGGGAATATCTTGACGAAAATCTCAGAAGCTACATTCTTATGCCGTATGAAAAGGAACTTACGGTATATCACGGCTTTAAGATCATTCTGCCCGCAAATATGAGCGAAATCCACCCTTATGTGTGGCTAAAGAAAAACGGCTCATACCGTGTTGAACTCGGTGATACGGAAATCGGAAACCTTGTGCGTATAGACAATACACTAAGCACTCTTGATGAACTCTGCGAGAAGCTGAACAAACAGCTTGAAGCGCTTGACGACAAGGAAAAAGAACTTAAAAACTCACTGGCAAACCCGGAAGATTACACGGAAATGATTGAAGAATACAAAGAAGAGGTCAGAATGCTTGACGAAAAGTTAGGAGTAGATAAAAAATGAATAACAATAAAGAAATAGGACTTTCCGATATTCCTCTGATGAATGTAAATCGTATGACGGAAAAACTCTCGCACGCATATATATCGATAATAAACAACGGTCTGCCGATAAGGACTATGCCGTCTGTCATGCTTTGGGGAGCACCCGGTGTAGGTAAATCTCAGGCGGTACGGCAGATAGCAAAGGAAATAGAGTACGGCACTGGAAAAGAGGTTCACGTCACCGATGTAAGACTGCTGTTGTTCAATCCGATTGACCTGAGAGGTATTCCTACCGCAAACGAGGACAAAACTCTTGCGATATGGCTGAAACCTCAGATTTTCAGAATGGACGAAAGCGATGACGTGATAAACATTCTTTTTCTTGACGAAATATCCGCCGCTCCTCAGTCGGTGCAGGCGGCGGCATATCAGATAACGCTTGACAGAACCGTGGGTGAGCATAAGTTGCCCGATAACTGCATAGTTATCGCCGCAGGAAACAGAATTACCGACAAATCGGTGGCGTACAAGATGCCGAAGGCGCTTGCCAATCGTCTGTTACATATTGAAGTCGAGGGCAATTTTGTTTCATGGAAAGAATGGGCGATAAAAAGCGGCATAAACGAAAAAGTGATCGGATTTCTTTCATTCAGGCAGGATTATCTTATGCGTTTTGAAGCGGACAGCAATGACCTTGCTTTTCCTACACCACGTTCGTGGGAGATGGTAAGCAATATCTTAAACGGCATAAGCGACAATATTGACGACATGTATCAGCTTATATGCGGTCTTATCGGAACGGGTACGGCTGTGGAACTTAGGACATGGTGCAATGTTTACAACAGACTGCCCGATATTGAAGAAATATTTGACGGCAAAAATCCGCCTGTGCCGAAATGTACGGACGTACTGTATGCGCTGATTTCTTCAATGACCGTGTACGCCCGTAATCACAAGGAGGATATTAACCGCATAGCAAATTCTATCCGCTATGCCGACCGTATGCCACCCGACTTTTCCGCAGTGCTGATGAAAGACTATATGTATATAGAAAAGAACTACAAGGAAAAGCTGATGAGAATACCCGAGTTCATACACTGGTTACAGACGAAAGGAAGCTTGATGAATGGTTCTGTCAGATGAAAAAGTCAGAGGATACATAAAACGGCTGCTCTTATCCCGTATGCGTATACTTATAAACAACGGGTTTTACGGGCTGCTCCTTATGCACATCGGATTTGCACTTGATGAAAATATATCTACCGCCGCAACAGACGGTGAGAAGATAATGTTTTCACCGGATTTTCTTGATACGCTGAACGACAGGGAGCTTGACTTCGTGCTTATGCACGAGATAGTTCATATAGCTTTGCGCCACTATGACCGCATTGGCGGTTTTGACAATGAAAAGTTCAACATTGCCTGCGATATAGTGGTAAACTCGAATATTCTGTTATCCGAAAATATGGATAAAAGCGCAATTACACTCGGCGCATACGGCGAATCGATGCATCTTGCACCTGATGGCTCAGAGGGATATAATTATACCGTTGAGCAGTTATATTCTCTTCTGCCCGTGACTGTTTCCGCCGATGAGAGCGATGAGCAAGGCAATAACAGCGGGAGCAGTGACGGTGACAGTGACAACGGCATCGATGGTAACAGTGATGATAACAACGGCAACGACAGTGACGATGACGATGATAATGATGGTAACGGAAACAGTGATAATCAGGGCAAACCAAAATTTCAAAACGGCAAAAGCAGAAAAAGCGGTAAAAAATCGGGAAAGTCAAACGATTGTGCTGATAAAAACGGTAACTGGGACGACCATTCACATTGGAATGAACATAAAACAGACAATGAATTATTGAAAGACCTGTGGGTAAAACATATCAAAGACGCAGGCGAGGCAATATCTGTCCGTGACTCGATAACATGTCGTGGTACTCTGCCGATGTTTGCAAAGCGTATATTGAAAGAGCTCCGGCAGCCGCAGACCGACTGGCGGACAATACTGGACGAATTTGTCGAAGAGGAAATAAGCGATTACTCGTTTACACCGCCCGACAGGAGATTTTCCGACAGTCCTTTCTTTCTGCCGGATTTCAATGAAAAGGACGATAAGGTTGAAAAGATACTTTTCATGATAGACACATCGGGTTCAATGTCCGACAAAGAGATAACAGCGGCTTATTCAGAAATCAAGGGGGCGATTGATCAGTTCGGAGGTAAGCTGTCGGGATGGCTGGGATTTTTCGATGCTGATATAATCGAACCTGTACCGTTCAGCGATGAGGACGAATTCCGCAAAATAGAAGCTGCCGGCGGGGGCGGTACGGATTTCGGGATAATCTTTCAATATGTAAAGGAATATATGTCCGACGACCTGCCCGTGAGCATTATTATCCTCACAGACGGTTTTGCACCTTTTCCCGATGAAAGCGCAGCAATGAATATACCGGTGCTGTGGCTTCTCAATAATGAAGAAGTCGAGCCGCCGTGGGGAAAGGTAGCGAGGATAATTGTGTAGGGTGATATTGAATCGGTCAGGAAATATGTTATAATAAAGCATATACCCAAAATCAAAAAAGGAGAAAATATTAAATGAACGAACAATCAAATAACGTATTAGCCGAAGAATTTCGTTTTTTTATGACGTGGGGAAAATACAGAGATAAGCTCGGATTATCAATCAGCGAGCACGAAGATGTACGTCTTGCTGTTGACAAGGCTTATATTGATATGAGTACACGCACAATAAAAGGATTGAGCCTTGAATTTAAAGGCAACGAAGCTTTAAAGAATGCCTGCAAAGATGGAAAATGGGAAGAGATAAAAAATAAGCTTATTGATGATTGTAAGGAACATCTCACAGATTTGATTGTCAAACTGTTTACTGATTCTAAAGATAAAGACGACACCTGTCAAGAAACAACCAACAAAGATATTGAAATAAATAATATATATACTAAAGATGACGCAGAAAGAGAAATCGCTGAAAATTTGACTTTTAAATATAAACTGGCGATAATGTCAAAATACTTTCTTGATGAGTATAAAAGCGCAATGAATAAACTGAATCAATCAATATCGCAAGCTCCAAATTCCGATACATATCTGATAAATGTTGATAATATAAAATACGGAAAAGCGCAGAAGATAGTAAACATGACGTGCAAGTATCTGATGCTATTCAGTGACGCTTCTGATTATCAAAAAGTATTTCAGCAATGCGAAATGCCATTGGACAGCAAAATTCTCGAATATTATAATAATACAATTGTAACTTCACTGAATAAATCGAAAAACAGTAAAATTCAGAGATGCAATACTGCTTGGAGCAATCTGGAATATGATGAATATGAAGATATACAGAAAAACATCAAAGAATTCTGTGAATCAAACAAAAACACGGATTTAAATTTAACCGGCTTTCCGTTGATAGACGAATTTACAATATGGAAAAACCAAATCAACCAAATCAATAAATAACCATTATTTTCTTACCGCCGTACCCTGTACGGCGATTTTCTTTCTATCCATCTTCCACATATCCCCTCAGCCGTCAACTTCTTCTACTTGACATTACAATAAATTCTTGCTACAATATCTTTTATACAATATAACCTGAGGTGAAAAATGAAAAAATTCTTGATACCGCTGTTATGCAGTGCAATACTGCTTTTATGCGGCGGCTGCAACCTAAGCGACAAAGTGAGAATCGGCACGGCGGCTGAGGGCGGAAATTACTACATTTTCGGCAGTGAACTGAATGCTATAGATTCGCTCGAAAGCTACAATATCAATATCAAAAGAACGGCAGGCTCTGCCGCAAATATGCGTCTGCTCTCAGAAAACTATCTTCAGATGGCAGTGGTTCAGACCGACATAATAGACGATGCGTGGAACGGCAGAAACGGCTTTAAAGAAGAATACCATGATTTCGGCGCAGTAGCAGGACTGTTCACCGAAAGCTGTCAGATCGCTGTACGCAGTGACAGTGATATAAAAAGCGTTTCGGATCTTAAAGGAAAGACTGTAAGCATCGGCGAAGAAGAATCGGGTACTGCGCATAACGCAAGGCAGATATTGACTTCATACGGCATTGCCGAGGATGTGATAAAGACGGTAAACCTTGATTACAAGGATGCCGCAAGTCAGCTTGAAAACGGCACTATAGACGCATTTTTCTGCACTATCGGTGCACCTAATCCCACTGTTAAATCACTCTGCGACAAGGGTGCTACTCGTCTTGTTTCGCTTGACAGCGACAAGATAGACGACCTTGTAAGCTCCTACAGCTACTACTCTGCCTGCACGATACCGGCAGACACTTACAAAGGTCAGACCGAAGACGTCAAGACTATAGGTGTTACCGCTGTACTGCTTGCAGGAAATTCTTGCCCTAAGGACACAGTGAAAGCGATAACTAAGGCGATTTTCGATAACTCGGAAACCATACAAAACGCACTTCCCGTAAATATCGTAACCGACAGAAAATCAGCTGTCAACGGCATCAATATACCGTTTCATCCGGGTGCCGCCGAGTATTACGGCGAAAACGGAATAAACGTAGAAACGGAGTAACAAGATGAGCATAGCACTTGATATGTATCAGACAGTAGCAATAGCTGTGCTTGTCCTGATGCTTGGCGCATTTCTGCGCAAAAAGATACATTTCCTTGAAAAGTTCTGTATTCCCGCTCCCGTTATTGGCGGTCTGCTGTTTGCAATACTCACCTGCATCCTGCACGGCACGGGTCTTGCAGACGTCAGCTTTGATGATACACTGAAAGAAGTCTGTATGGTACTGTTCTTCACATCTGTAGGCTTCCAGGCAAACCTTAAAGTCCTCAAAAGCGGCGGAAAGTCGATGATAGTATTTCTGATACTGGTCATTCTGCTGATAATCGGACAGAACTTCGCCGCACTCGGACTTTCAAATCTGCTCGGACTTGATCCGCTTATCGGTATGTGTACAGGCTCGATTCCTATGGTCGGCGGTCACGGTACGGCAGGTGCGTTCGGTCCTGTTCTTGAGGATCTCGGAGTATCGGGAGCTACCACCCTATGTACTGCGGCGGCTACATTCGGACTTGTCGCAGGAAGCCTTATCGGCGGACCTATCGGCAGACGGCTTATAGTAAAGCACGACCTATTAAAGACAGTTGTACCCGAAGATGACAGCCTGCTTGTCGAAGAGGGCAAGAAGCACGAGCGTCACTTCTCTATGTATGCTCCCGCCGTATATCAGCTTGTACTCGCTGTCGGCGCAGGCACGGTAATCTCCTACCTGCTGACTATGACGGGAATGACGTTCCCGATATACATCGGTGCGATGATTGTTGCCGCTCTTATGCGTAATATCGGCGAATACACGGGCAAAATCACCATACACATGGGCGAAATAAACGACCTCGGCGGTATATGCCTGTCGTTATTTCTCGGAATAGCAATGATAACACTGAAGCTCTGGCAGCTTGCCGACCTTGCTTTACCGCTGATAATCATGCTCGGCGGACAGGTACTGCTGATGTTCCTGTATTCCTATTTTGTCGTATACAGAATTATGGGCAGAGATTATGACTCGGCAGTGCTGACAGCCGGTATGTGCGGCTTCGGTATGGGTGCAACACCAAATGCAATGGCCAATATGCAGGCTATATGTCAAAGGTATGCACCGTCTGTAAAGGCGTATCTCCTTGTTCCGCTTATAGGCAGTCTGTTTGCGGATTTTCTCAACAGTATCACCATCACGTTCTTTATAAATATGCTGTAAACCTACAGTGGTTTACTTTTGGAGGGGTTTATATGTTCGGCAAAGATAAAGACAAGCAGAAAAAGAAAAAAGAAAAAATGAATGATAAAGCAGGACATTCGGAGGAAAACTACAATGTTCTTTATGACAATCTCGCTTTTCCGGAGGTATACGCAATAGAGCAAAAACAAAGCGATACCGAGGAAACAGACGAAGAGCCGGTAAATTACGACAATGTGGCTATTCCCGAAATCAATGTAAAGAAAGATAAGAAGTAATTCCGACCGCTCTTAATGAGCGGTTCAGCTTGTAGAAAAAGTCTATTTTTGAAATAAACTTCTGATTTATTATCCCTATCCCCAAACCCCTTTCCCCCGGAAAGGGGCTATATTACTGGGGCTACCGCCCCTAGACCCTGTCGGGGGCTACGCCCCTGCGACCCCTTTTTTTAAAATTATATAGATTTTTCGACAGTCTGGACCGCTCTTAATGAGCGGTTTATTTTTATCCCCTATAATAATTTATCGCATAACCGCCGTATGACAGCCGAAAATAAGACATAAAGCAAAAAAACAGTTGCAAATGCGGCGGTAATAGTGTATAATAGAATATGAATATACTGCCTTAATAGCGGTAATTTTCAAATGTGAAAGGAAAATCTATGTTACTTAATATAATGAACAGTCTTGGCGATCAGCGGAGCATTATCATCACTGTATTCGCTTATGCGGTGATCCTGCTTATTGCCATACCGATACATGAATGCGCACACTGCTTTGCGGCATATCTTTTGGGCGATGATACAGGACTTTATTCGGGAAGAATCACGCTGAACCCGATAAGGCACTGGGATCTCTGGGGTACTATAGGTATGCTTACTGTCGGACTAGGCTGGGGCAAGCCCGCACCCGTAAACCCCGTCAGAGCAAGAAAGGTTTCCGCAAGAACGTTCATGGCACTGACTGCGGCGGCAGGACCTTTATCCAATGTTATACTCTCATACATTTTCGTACTTATCGGAAAGCTTGTATGGTTCTTCTTCGGTGCTTCAAATCCCGATGTTGTAGCATATGTTTACTACGCTTTTGATATGGCGGCAAGCATCAACGTTTCGCTTGCAGTGTTCAACCTGCTCCCCATACCGCCCTTGGACGGTTCAAGAATAATGCTCGTATTCTTAAAGGAAAGAACATATTTCAAGCTGATGCAGTACGAACAGTATATAATGATCGCCGTACTCGCTATCTGCTGGACAGGTGTACTTAATGCACCGCTGAACTTCCTTGACAATGCGGTTATGAGCTTTCTTGATTTCACGACCTCTTACGTTCCTCTTGTACCTCTCGGAGTATAAGAAATGCAGGAACTGAAATTCAAGCTGGAGGTCTATGAAGGGCCGCTCGATCTTATGCTGAGCCTTATCGCAAAGCATAAGCTGAATATTTACGATATAGAAATCTCTCTTCTGCTCGAACAGTTTATGCTGTATCTTGACCGAATGAAGCAGGCCGATATAGAAATAGCGGGCGAATTTCTCGAAATGGCGGCAAGGCTTATCTACATAAAGTCAGCCGCACTTCTGCCAAAGCACGAAGCGGAAGAAATGAAGAAAGAGCTTCAGGGCGTACTGATAGAATACGCTATGTGCAAGCAGATAGCATTGCAGCTGCAGCAAAGCTGGGTAGGCGATGATGTGTTCGTGCGTCCGCCCGTACAGGTGGAAGAAAACAAGGCTTATCTCGGCATACACGAGCCGGACGAGCTTTTTCTGGCAATGTCGAACTTAAACTACAAGGATGCGGTACGAAAAGCCGTGCCTTATGTAAAGCCTGCCATCGCAAAGAGTTTTGTCAGCGTATTCACAAAGATAGTATATGTGTTGAAGCGTATAAATGACGGTCATAAGGTTGAAGTAAATTCGTTATATAAGGGTCAGTCCAGATCAGACTGCGTGGCTGTGTTTCTGGCACTTTTAGAGTTGTCGAAGAACAGCCGTATAAAGTTTACCGATGACAACAAATATCTTCACTTTGTGCCTAAGGATAAAATAGAAGAAGAATTCTCTTTCGGAGAACCGGATGAAAGCGAGGCGGCGGATAATTGAATTATAATGAATCAATCTGTATAATAGAAGCTCTGCTGTTCGCATCGGGTGAACCGATTTCGCTTGACCGGCTGAGCGAAGCAAGCGGCATCGAGCCGGAAACGGTGGTAAAGCTGATTGACAGGCTTGAAAGGAAATACAACGTATCTGACAGTGCGATAAGGGTGCTAAGGCTTGAAAACTCATATCAGCTTTCGACAAGAGAAGAATATGCACCTTATATAAAGCGTGCAATGGAAAACAAGCGTCAGGCAAGGCTTTCCCCTGCGGCACTTGAGGTACTGGCTGTAGTAGCTTATAATCAGCCAGTCACTAAAGCGTTTGTCGAGCAGGTCAGAGGCACAGACAGCTCCGGTGTTATAAACACGCTGGTAGAACGTGAACTGCTGTATGAGGCAGGCAGACTTGAACTGCCCGGCAGACCTATTACATACAAGACAACGGACAACTTCCTTCGCTGTTTCAAGCTTGAAAGTCTGGCACAGCTGCCAAGCCTTCCCGATGAAGACGGACAGTTAAACCTGAATGAGATCGGCACATTACAGCAAGACGGCGATTTTATTCCGGATGACAACTTTGAGGAATAATCCGATTACTCCTGCGGATACTCTTATCGGAGTACCGTCCGCACACCAAACCGAAACGGAGGGCTTATGGGTTGGCTTATTTTCATAGATATATTGCTCATCATCGTACTTGCTCTCATGCTGTCGGTAACAGTCAACGTACATCTGAACGATGAAACGAGAATAAAAATCAGATACGCAGGCATAACAATATTCTCTGTTTCTCCCGAAGACGAAAAACATAAAAAGCAAAAGAAAAGCAAGAAAAAACAAAAGAAATCGCCGGACGATAAAAGCGATAACATTTCTGCGGATAACGAAAAACCGGTGCAGAATACCGAAAACACTGCCGATAAAGCAAACGGCAGCAGCGATATATCCAAAGAAAGCAAGAAAACGCATAAAGTCGAAAAAAAAGCAGATAACAACGGCAACAACGGCCTTTTATCAAAGCTCGGTCTGAGCGGCGACATCAGCGAAACGATCGAATTTGTAAAACAGCTTGTGGAATCTGCTTCAAAACCGATAAAGAGGCTTATAAGCCATATCCGTGTAAGTAACTTTTATCTGTTTATAACAGCAAGCGGAGAAGATGCGGCGCAGGCGGCGATGAACTACGGAAAAATAAACTGGCTTGTACACACAGCTTTAGCGGTGCTTTACAATACCGTTAAGCTGAATGTGAAAAAGATAGATATTACCGCAGACTTTACATCGGGCAAAACGGAGTACGAGCTTTCGTGCAAAGTGAAACTGAGGCTCGGAACAGCCATAGGCTGTGTCTTGTGGCTTTTATTCAGAACAGCAAAATTATATTTGAAGATAAATTCAAAGAATGTAAATAAAACTGCAACGGCTGAAAGCAATACAAAGCCAAAAGCAGAGAAAGCGTGAGCTTTCGGAAAGGAAATCAAAATGGCAGAACAGCATCCAATCAACGGACTTATGGGAACTTCTATGGAGAAGATAAGAGAGCTTGTTGACGTTAACACTATAATAGGCGACCCTATCACCTCTCCCGACGGAACAATAATCATTCCCGTTTCGAAAGTCAGCTTCGGCTTTGTCGCAGGCGGTTCAGACCTGCCCACAAAAGCTCCCAAGGAAGTATTTGCAGGCGGAAGCGGCGCAGGCATCACGATAAATCCGCAGGCTTTTATCGTAGTACAGCGTGACGGCGACGTTAAAATGCTTGAACTTGGTGCAACCGGCAACAGTGCTATTGACGGTATAATCAGCGGCGTACCCGACCTTATTTCCAAGATCAAGGCTATCTTCTCGAAGGATGACGAAGAATCTGAAGAAAAAACAGAAGAATAAGCAATAACATATGTCCTTTTCGCATAAGATATACCAAAACTATGCGGAAAGGACAACGTTATGCAAAGAAAGATTCTATCTGTCGCAGCTGCCGTGATTTTTACCGTTACTGCGACTGTAACAGTTTATGCCGAGAGCGCAGAAAAGCTGTGTTATCTTGAAAATACCGATAAAAGCGGAATCGGAGTATCGGCTGTCAGTGCTATTCTTATTGAGGCGGATACGGGAACTGTGCTTTTTTCTAAAAACGAAAAAGAACACAGACAGATAGCAAGCACGACCAAGATAATGACTGCTCTGCTGACCCTTGAGGCAGGAGAACCTGACAAGGAATTCGAGGTAGACCCGACCGCCATAAAGGTCGAAGGGACCTCAATGGGACTTCGGGAAGGCGATATTGTAACACGCAGAGCTTTATGCTACGGTATGCTTTTGCCTTCGGGAAATGATGCGGCAAATGCGGCGGCGGTAAATATATCCGGCAGCAAATCGGCTTTTGCCGTGCTGATGAATAAAAGAGCCGAAGAAATCGGTATGACCGACACGAACTTTGTCACCCCGTCGGGACTTGACGCAGACGGTCAGTATTCCTGTGCCTACGATCTCGCCCTGCTTACACGGGAGGCGATGAACAATAAGGACTTTGCAAAAATATGCGGATTGCCAAAAGCAAAGGTTTCTTTCGGCAATCCCAAAAGCGACCGCATACTCGTTAACTCGAACAAACTGCTCACAAGCTATGACGGCTGTATCGGTGTAAAAACAGGCTTTACCGACAGTGCGAGAAGAACTCTTGTAAGCTGTGCCGAGCGTGACGGCGTAAGGCTTATAGCGGTAACGCTTAATGCGCCGAACGACTGGAGCGACCACGCAAAAATGCTGGATTACGGCTTCGAAAAAGTGACGCTTTGTGAAATGAAGTACGACTCATCCGCTCTTTCCTTATCCGTTGTCGGCTCAGAAAAGGAAACGGTCGGTGTTGAATGCGGTGCAGTAAAACTGCCGCTGTGTAACGAACAGAAAGACAAAATAACCGCAGAAATATATATGCCGAAATTTATTTATGCAGGACTTGCCGCAGGCGAAAAGGTCGGCGAAATACATTACCTGCTAAACGGAAATACAATAGCAACAGCGCCGCTCCAAACGGCTGAAAGCTGTGTACAAAAAGAACGTAAAACGGATTTTTTTACCGTGATATATAAATTCATTGCAGGACTGCTGACACGCTGATACTGTATGGATACGGAATTTGAAAGGAATACGGAACAATGGAAAAAGTGAGATTACAGAAAATAATAGCAGACAGCGGCTACTGCTCACGCAGAAAAGCCGAGGAATATATCGAACAGGGCTGTGTAAAGGTAAACGGCAGACCGGTTTCTCTCGGTGACAAGGCCGATCCCAAAAACGATATAGTAACGGTAAACGGCGAAAAGATAACTTCCTTAGGCACTCAGCTGAGATACATAAAGCTGTATAAGCCGAGAGGCTATGTGACCACTATGGCGGATACGCACGGCAGAAAGATAGTTACCGACCTTCTCGACGATATTGACGAGCGTGTTTATCCCGTAGGCAGACTTGACAAGGATTCTGAGGGACTTCTGATACTCACAAACGACGGTGCGCTTGCAAATGCCGTAATGCACCCGTCACGTCATATAAAGAAGCGCTACCGTGTAACCGTAAGGGGCGAGGTAACAGATGACAAGCTGACAACGCTTGCTTCAGGTGTTAAGATTGACACGGGAGTTACACTTCCCTGCACCGTTGCGGTACTTGCCGAAGAAGAAAACAGAACCGTGCTTGAATTCACGATTGCCGAGGGCAAGAACAGACAGATAAGAAAAATGTGCGAGGCTGTAAAATTACAGATAGTGCGTCTTAAAAGAAACGCTGTCGGAAATATAAAGCTTGGTATGCTGAAGCCGGGCGAATGGGCAGACCTTACCGCAGAAGAGTTAAAGGGACTGAAAGCGCTGGTTTCGAGCGACAAATCGACCAAGAGAACGGGTAAAAAATGATTACGATACTTAAAAACAACATTATTACCGACAAACTGGTGTTCGAGGCAAAGGACGGCGATACGCCGGTAGGCTCGGTCGTCTGCACGACAGACGGCGAAACACTGTTTGTCGAAAAACTCGAAACACAGTACATAATGCTTGTTGACGGGCTTATGAGAACCGCTATGAACTACGCTTCTAATCACTTTATAAATAAGTGTACCGTAAATATGCAATCCGAAACGGTGTGGAATGAACTTTTAAAACGTGGTTTTGTGCAAAACAACGATAATCACATCTTTGACATTGATAATTTTTTCACATCTCATAAAAGTTGCAAAAAATAGCGAATTTCGCTTGTTATTAAAGATGAAATGAGTTATAATTATACTCGAATATGATGTGCCCAAAGGCATAATTATAAACAGCGGTCGGCTCTTATTTTCAGCAGCTTACCGCTTCACAGAAAAGCGAGAACGGAGGAATTCTGGCAATGAAGAAAACAATTGCTGAAATGGAGCAGACAGCCGCAAGCGAAGCTGCAAACAAGCTTATCTCTCTGTTTGACGAGGACAGCTTTGTCGAGCTTGGCAAATTTGTCGGAGCAAACGGTGAAAAGACAGGCGTTGTAAGCGGTTACGGCTATGTTGACGGAGCAGTCGTATATGCGTACGCTCAGGACACAAGCGTTAACGCAGGTGCGGTAAACACTGCGGCAGCTCTCAAAATCAAGAAGGTTTACGAGCTGGCACTTAAAAACGGTGCTCCTGTTATCGGTATCTTTGACTCAAAGGGCGGAGATATCAAGGAAGGTATGAAGACACTCGGTGCATACGGCGAGATAGCCAAGATGAGTGCGGCACTTTCGGGTGCTGTTCCCCAGATAGCTGTAGTAGACGGTCTTTGCGCAGGCACAGCCGCTATGATAGCTTGTATGGCTGATATGGTCATTATGACAGAAAAGTCAGAGCTGTTTATGACAGCACCTTTTACAGCCGATGATAAGACGGCAGGTGCAGGTACAGCCGAGAATGCCGCAAAGTCAGGTGTAGCGGCTATTCTTGCAAAGGACAGCGATGAAGCTATAGCTAAGGCTAAGCAGTTATTATCCGTTCTCCCTGCGAACAATCTTGAAACAGCAGGAAACGATTATTATATGGAAAACGATGCGGCTGTATCGGCTGATCTCAAGGGCATCGAGCTTATCAACTCGGTAGCCGACAAGGAAAGCGTTATTGAGCTTTACAAGCAGTTCGGTACATCTGCGGTTACCGCAATAGGAAGCCTTAACTGGAGAACAGCAGGCTTTGTTGCTACAAACAACGGTGCAAAGCTGACAGCCGACGACAGTGCAAAGATTGCACGTTTCGTTACTCTTTGTGACGCTTATTCTATCCCCGTTGTTACATTCGTTGACAGCGAAGGCTTTGAAAAGTCAAGTGCGGCTGAGCTTGCAGGAAGCATCCGTGACAGTGCAAAGCTTGCACAGGCTTATGCTTCCGCTACAACAGCAAAGATTGCAGTTGTAACAGGCAAGGCTTACGGCAGTGCTTATGTTGCACTCGCAAGCACAGCGGCAGGAAGCGACTTCACATTCGCATGGGAAGGTGCGGTTATCGCTCCCACAACTCCCGAAGCGGCAGTTGTATTCTTAAACGGTGTTTCGGAAGACAACGCAAAGCAGGCTCAGGAATATGCAGACAACGAAGCAGACGCATTCACAGCTGCGGCTAACGGCTATGTTGACAGAGTTATCACAGCCGAAGATACAAAGTCCGCACTGACATCTGCAATTGAAGCAACATCTTCAAAGAGAGTCGTTACTCCTGCTAAAAAGCACGTTAACTTCGTATATTAATCGACATAAGAAAGGATTTTTGTTATGAAAAGATACAATATCACAGTAAACGGTACCGCTTATGATGTAACCGTTGAAGAAACAGACGGCAGTGCAGCACCTGTTGCCGCACCCGCAACAGCTCCCGCTCCCAAGAAGGCTGCAGCTCCCGCTGCTCCCGCAGGCGCACAGGGCGGCGTTAAGATTAACGCTCCCATGCCCGGTACTATCGTAGATGTTAAGCTCGCAGTAGGCGCTAAGGTTACAAACGGTACAGTAATCGCAGTTCTCGAAGCTATGAAGATGGAAAACGACGTTGTAGCAAGCTGTGACGGTACAATTGCAAGCATCAATGTTACAAAGGGTCAGTCTGTTGAAACAGGCACACTGATTGCAACAATCAATGCGTAACTCTTGATTGAAAGGAATAATAAAGGTTATGGCAAAAGTAGGAATTACCGAAACCGTACTGCGTGACGCTCATCAGTCGCTTATCGCAACCAGAATGACTACAGAGGAAATGCTCCCTATCCTTTCCACAATGGACAAGGTAGGCTATCATTCGGTTGAATGCTGGGGCGGTGCTACATTTGACGCATGCTTACGTTTCTTGAACGAAGACCCCTGGGACAGACTGCGTATATTAAGACGTGAAATGCCTCACACAAAGTTACAGATGCTTTTCAGAGGACAGAATATGCTCGGTTACCGTCACTATGCTGACGATGTACTGGAATATTTCGTTCAGAAGTCTGTAGCAAACGGTATTGATATAATCAGAATTTTCGATGCGCTCAACGATATAAGAAACCTCGAAACAGCCGTTAAGGCTGCAAAGAAGGAGGGCGCACACGCTCAGATAGCTATCTCTTACACACTCGGTGAAGTATTTACAGAACAGTACTACATTGACTATGCAAAGAGAATAGAAGAAGCAGGTGCAGATTCTATCTGTATCAAGGATATGGCGGCTCTGCTTACTCCTTATGAAACAGAAAGACTTGTAAAGGCACTCAAGAGTGCTGTAAATATCCCGATCCAGCTCCACACACACTACACATCAGGACTTGCTTCAATGTGTCTGTTAAAGGGTATCGAATCGGGCGTTGACGTTATAGACACAGCAATGTCACCCTTAGCACTCGGCACATCGCACGCTCCCACAGAGTCAATGGTTGCCGCATTACAGGGTACAGAGTACGATACAGGACTTGACTTAAAGCTCCTCACAGAGATAAGAGAATACTTTATGACGCTCCGCAAGAAGTACATCGACAGCGGTCTGCTTGACCCCAAGCTCCTTGCAGTTGACGCTAACGCTCTTATATATCAGGTTCCCGGCGGTATGCTTTCAAACCTCCTTTCTCAGCTTAAGCAGGCAGGCCAGTCTGACAAGTTCGAGGAGGTTCTTAAGGAAGTTCCCCGTGTAAGAGCCGACGCAGGCTTCCCTCCCCTTGTTACACCTACATCACAGATTGTTGGTACACAGGCTGTATTCAATGTAATTCTGGGTGAGCGTTACAAGACTGTAACAAAGGAATTCAAGGGTCTTGTAAAGGGCAGCTACGGTAAGACACCTGCTCCCATCGACCCCGAGTTCAGAAAGAAGATTCTCGGTGACGAACAGCCTATCGACTGCCGTCCCGCAGACCTTATCGAGCCTGAGCTTGAAAAGCTGAAGGCTGAATGTGCTAAGTGGTCACAGCAGGACGAGGACGTATTAAGCTACGCTATGTTCGGTCAGGTAGCTGAAAAGTTCTTTGAAAAGCGTAAGGACAAACAGCTTGGCATTGACGCTGAACACGCTGATAAAGCTAACAAGGTAATGCCCGTATAATTAAATTTAACTGCGGCAGGTTGAAATACACCTGCCGTTTTTAATAATCTGAAAAGGACGGAAATATGAACAGACGCAGACGCACAGACGAACCGGTAAAAAATATACACAAAGAAACCGAATATCACACTGTAGTAACCGATGACGGAACGCAGGACGAGGGCTTTAACTGCAAAGCCTGCGGAAAATTCATTACGGTCAGAGATTGCGGAACAAACAACCGTAATCACTGCCCCCACTGCTTATCAAGCATACATCTTGACAACATACCCGGCGACCGCTCAGCTGATTGCGGAGGGATAATGGAGCCTATCAGCATTTATGTCCGTCCCGACGGTGAATGGGCGCTGATACACCGCTGTAAGAAATGCGGTGAGCTTAAAATAAACAGGATTGCCGCAGACGATAACGAATATCTGCTGTTATCGCTTGCCTGCAAACCGCTTGCGAATCCGCCGTTTCCTCTCAGCGCATTATCGTCCAATTTCGGCAAAGAAGGCAAATAAGCATACAGACACCAAAACGAGCCGTTGCACAAATATAGTGCAACGGCTCAATTTTATTCACGTCAATGGCTCAATCCAGAACAGCGCCTCCCCATTCAATAACCGTAAAGCCTTTACGAACGATTGGCGTAATTTCGGGCGGCATTATTTCGTCACCGCTGTATGTGGCAAAGCCGAACCATATACGGTATATGCTATCAGGCTTTACCGAGAAAGTCAGCGGCATCGCATTATCAACACCTTCGGTCATAATCGGATACATAACATAATCCGTGCCATCTTTAAGATAATCCGCCCAGTATTCAATGAAGTCTGCAGTTTCCTGCTCATTAAAGCCGTAAGAAGCCAGTATTTCACGGAAGGCTTCCGCACGTTTATTTGCAGGAATAACGAAGCCTTCTTCAGTCGAAAACGCTTTCCTTTTCACAAGAGCTTCGTAGAACAGATAACCGTAGCTGTTTTTATCCTTATCGGTAAGCGTGCCGTCCGGCGATGCCGTTACCGTCCATCCGTCATTATATTCGGGAATCGACAAGGTAAGATAACCCGGTTTACCGAATATGACCGTTATTTCTGTTTCGGTTTCGGGATAAAGATATATGTTCGGTTTTTTCGCCGTAACGTGATTCGGCAGGATTGTACTGCCTGCCTTAGGAGCCATATTCAGCAGTTCGTCACGCAGCCACTCAAACTCCTTTTCACGTCCCTCCCTTACTATCTGCGCATAGAAGTTCAGCTTATCATAATAGCTCTTTTTCCACCAGTCCTCTAACGACCATTCGGCATCTCTTGACGGATAAAACACATTCTGAAACAGGTCTGTATAATAATCGTTGACATTTTGAAGTGTAATATCGACCGTTCCGATAAGCGTACTGTGATTGGCATAATCCAGTAAGGCTGTCTGCGTTGCAACATCCGACCAATTCTTCACCGCCTCACCAAGCAGTAGGTTCATACCCTTTACCGTTCCTGTCGGGTCCTTATCCCCCACAGCCATATCCGCCCAGTTCATCATAGCCTGCCATGCGGTAAGCGTATCGTATGCTGTTGACAGTGCCGGGTGTGATGCGTAGGGATTATCCTGCGGATGAGTAAGCTGATTTGCCGCAGAAAGCGAATCCATTAAATTTGTGGCGAATCCTGCGGCGGAAAAGATTCCGTCGCCTGTCTTCACCGCATCGCCGTAGCTTGTTTCAAAGCCGGGCGTATTTTTTACGCTATTCCAGCTCTCTCCTGCAAGATTTAAACCGTCTGATATATTGTTGCCGTAATCGTTCCAGAAGTTAAGCGAAGCTGTATACGCTTCGGTTGCGGAAGAACCAATCTGACCGATAACATCGGTAGCAGAAGGCGGAGTAACCGGTCTGCCTGCCGTATCTTCTCCGTTTGCAAAAGCAGTAAACGACAAAGCGGTTATCGGCAATATGCCGCTTAGTATAAGCGAAAAGGTCTTTTTTCTCATTATCACACCTCCCTTGCTACGCATTCCTGATATGTTTCGACAAGACTTAACAGATAGCTGTCTTTTCCTGCCAGTGCCTTTGCGTCCGAAAGATATTTCTCCGCCGCCTTATAGCTTCCTCTGTCATAGGAGATTACACCAAGGTAGCACAGCGAATAGCCGTCAGACATATCGAGAAGATGCGCTTTTTTCAAATAGTATATTGCTGATGTATTGTCATTGTTTTCGTAATAGGAAAGTCCCAGCATCAAATGCCCCTTTGCCCAGTACGGATGCTCGGCAACTGCGTCAAGCAGCGTGCTGACTACATAAGAGAAATTGCCCTTATCGAATTTGTTGTACCATTCTGCCATTGTGCAATAATAATCTATACTTGTTGTATTCTTGAGCTTAAAAAGCATCGACCTGCTCTTATCCGCTTCTTCCGCTCGCATATAGTATTGTGCAAGACAGAGTGCGGAAGAATCGTCCTCGCCGTAAGCTTCGACGTAATCAGCATATTTTTCTTCGGCGTTCTCCGCTGTTTCGGCACTGACCATTTGCCCGAGAAGTATCTCTTTTTGCCGCAGCGTACCTGTGCCTGAGTCTGATGTAATAAATAAACAGCACACAACCGATATAACAATTCCCGCAAGAGCCGATACGTTACTAAGATACTTCTTCCGCTTTTTAAGCACGAAAGACAATACGACCCCTGCCGCCGACAGCAGCATTCCGACAATTCCGAGCCAGACAGTACCACCCAAAAAGAAGGTCTGCATTGTCAGAATAAGAAAGATTACAATTGAAATAATAATCGGCATTATTCATTTCCCCCTTTCTGCGATGCTTCATGTTGCTTTTCTATCATTGCTTTCGCACCATCACGATATGAATACGGATGGATACCTATTCCCTCATAATCACTGTAATAATTGAACCACGGGCTAAGACCTATAGCAATCTCTGCGGCGGTATAGGCATTTTCCCACTCCTCCAGTTCCTCGTATGCGGCATAAAGCGCATACCATATCATCGGATCGTCGCTCTTATAATCTATCGCTTTTTTGTAAGCCGCCACAGCCTCATCGTATTTTTTCTGTTGCATAAGCGTCACGCCCTTGAGATAATAAGGATAACACAGCTCGCCACGCTCTGAAATTACCCGATCAGCAGCGGCAAGCGCCGTTTCCATCGCCTCAGTATAGGCGTCATCATAGATAGAATGATCGCCGTAAGACGGGTAGCAGGCATTGACATAAGCCGCCAGATAATTCTTCAGGAACTCGTCGCTGTTAAGCTTGTTTATCTGCTCATCGCTGAGAAGGCTGTACTTTGCTTTTGTGGTTTCAGTATCCACCACCAGCAAGGAAAAGTAGGAATGCAGTAATTCGTCCGCTTTTTTAGGATATTCACTCGTCTTTACCTGCTTTGCAAGCTCCAGTACATACTCTGCGGAAGCATCAAATTCTCCGCTTTCAAGCGTTGCCGCCGCCGCATAATAGAGGGGAACGGGGTTTGTATCGTCCTTCACCTCGTTTGCGAGCTTAAGGCATTCATCGTACCGTCCCGTTTTCAAAAGCGCATACATAGTATTTTCATGAATAAAGAAATTGTCGAATTCCTTGAGTGCTTCCAAGCCGTAATCCGCACACTTGTCAAGCGCCAATGCCCTAAGATAAGTCTGCATGACCAGCTTTTTGATACCGAGCCGCTCCTCTTTGGTTATGTCTTTTCCGAGCTGCTTTTCAAACTGTTTTTCAAAGTTTTCGACTACAGCAAGAATCCTCTTATCATCCGAATAGTCAACAGTGAGGTAAAGCGAATGCTGCTCCTGATTGTTATAAAACATAACCGCTATGTAGCTCCATACGAAGTCCTCAGGAGTCTCCAGTGCCTTTTCGACAGCTTGGCTTACAAGCTGATAGGTGATACCGGTACCGACAGAATCGGCTATATTTGTGCCGTTTGTAACACCTACCCGCATTTTAGCGAGCATCTCGGCATATTCAAAGCTGTTTTGATACGAGAAAGCCGTTTCAATCACTTCTGCCATAGCTGCGGCATTTTCCGCAACATCCGGCAGTCCGCCGACATATATTCCGTTTGCCGCTAAATTCGTCAGTATTTCTGTACGGCGATTTTTCTGCTCAGCCGTCAGCTCATCAGCATTTTTATATTCTGCAAGCATATCAAAGCAGAAATCGGTATCCTTTATATAGCCTGCCGTATAATACTTCTCCATAGTTTCAAGTCGGTCATCTGTGTGGTTTGCATAGGTATCAAGATAAGCCAACATCTGATTTGTTGCTATCTCGCTCTCGGAAATATCATTCCAACCGCCGTCGGCTATTTCTTTCCATATCTCAAGCTCACGCTGAATCTCCCTGTAGTCGTTGACTGCCGTAATGATGTGCCCTCCGAGCAGATTATAGCACGCCGTATTTGTGCGGCTGTAGTATTCAGCCTTCAGCCTGTCGGAAGACGAAACCGTTGCGGGAAAAGTCATCACGGCACAGATTGTAAGTACCGCCGCACCTACAGCAGTCGGTATATAACCAAGCCTTGATTTTTTCGTTTGTGCCGATGCGATTTGTTCATCCGTTCCTGCCTTTGACAGATTCCCGAGGCACACAAATTTAAGTACGGGAACAATCAGCGCCCGGCAGAACACCGCATAGACAAGTTCGACTATGAGCTTTATACACCACACCCGTTTTTGTACGAAGGCCGATTCAATACCCAGCCCGAAAATATACGGCAAAAGATACGCAAAAACAATTGCGAGCAATATGCATACCGCTGTCAAAAGTAGCTTTCTGCCGACTTTTCGTTTAATGCCGCCGTTAACAGCACAGCTTAGCAGATAAAACGAAAGTCCGAGCAGTATTCCGCCGGCGGCTATCCCTATAAATTCACCGACCGTTCCGAAGCACTTGACAAAAAGCACCGTCAGGAGTTTTCCGCCATACAGTGCCGCTATACAGGGAATACAGCCCTTAAGCCATACTGCGACAGCTTCCTTTGCCGTTTTTCCGATTGAACAAACTGCAAAAAATGCGAAAACGAAGGCACATACAACGCATAACACGTCGGCAATAAACACCGTACCCGCCGCTAACGATTCTTTCTTTATGCAAAGCAAAAGGGTCTTTATCAGATCGGGTAAAATGACAAGCGATGCGGTTATTCCGAAAATCCACCTTGCAAAAGCATTTTTATATGCTCCTGCGAAATATTCTCCTATTCTTTTCATAGGCAATTCCTCCACTTGTATTCTTTATGATTTGATTTTGCTTAAAACAAGCTCGTTTTCAAGATATTGCGATATGCTGTCGGCTACGGCTGTTATAGCTCGTTGCACGCCGGATTCCGACAATCCCTCGCACTGTCTGACCATCGTTACGGATAATTCGGTACCTTCCTCCTGCCTGCTCACCGATACGGAAAAAAGGCTTGAATTTCCGTACACCGATATTTCCGATAATATGGTCGATGCGTTCTCTTTTTTATATCCGGCGCCGTTTTTGTCCAGCACTTCGTAAATTGCAAGTATCACATACTGCCGATTATACGGAAGTGTTCGTTTTGTTGTTTTTCTGTCTGGCAAAGCACAATGCCGCATATTCATAATCCGCTCCCCCTTTCTGAATATATCCTATTGCAAGCTGTCATCGTGTCGTTTCATACACCGTTTGTTATTGTAATTATATCTGAATAACGCTCCGCTGTATATAAGGGAAGTCCGCCAATCTGCAAAAAACAGGTTGGCGGACTTCCGCCATTTTGTAAAAATCGGCATAACAATGCGGTTTTTACGATATAACACAAAAATACCTCCCGCCTAAGCGGAAGGTACGAGCATTAGGATATTTTATATGTTGTTGTAAAGAGAAACAAGACCGATACGGGATTTAGTTCCCGTTTTCCATATATGGCGGATACATACCGCTCAAGAGTTCGTCTTGATATGTACATATTGTCTGCTATCGTCTGTAATCCGTCCTCGGTGTTTACCAACAGCCCGAATACCTCGGCTTCTCTCGGAGTGAGCGAAAACTTTTCCGACAGCTTTTTCAATATCTCTTTGTCGCTCAGTTTGTCGCCGCCTGTTGAGGAAAGCTCATCAAAAAACGTTTTTCTCTTATTGGTATAGAAAAATGCTATGATGCTTGCCAATACAAATAAAATCAGCTCAATGGTGATTATCGCAATGTTATTGTCCGAATTCAAAAGGGCGAGAGAGCCTGCCGAGATCAGCACGGCGACAAAATTATTGACTGCTCTGCCAACCCCCGACAAAAGTTCGGGAGTTTTTGAATAACGGGCAATCTCCATAAAAGAAGCGGTAAAAAATACAACAAAGAAACCTGCGGATAAATAAAAGATAACCAGCCCCAGCATAATCGGCCCCGCAAATCTGAGAATAACAAGGCAGATGGTTGACAGGATCATTACGCAGTACATAATCATACTCATATACTTTCTGCCGCCAAAATCGAACAAAAATCCTGCCGCAAGTCCGCTGAGTGCAAGGAGTATTCTCGGCCACTGTCCGATATTCACCACCCCGTTTGCGTGATAAAGGGTAATTGCATTATCCATTGTGCTGAAAATACAGGTCATAAACGCAACCAAAAAGACAAGTAAAACGCTGATTTTTACGACTTCTTTACCCTCCTTATCGGTTTTCTCGCCAGCTTCTTTTTTCGGGAACGCAGGAACGATGCTGTTCTTTTCCGCTCTTATCAGCATAACGGCCAGTAGCAATATAAACAAAGAAAGCACCGCAGCTTCGATAATATCAATGTGGATCAGGTTATTATTAGCAATCTGGAGCAATGTTCCGAGCATATAGGATAAGCCTGCAAGACGTGCAATATAAGTGTTATCCTCCAACAGACACAGCGATTTATAAAACACCGCACTTCCGAACAGACCGAGAATCAAAAACAGCACAAGCCCCATACACAATGTAAATGCGTAAGTACTGTGACGGCATATCAGAAAAAGACAAACGACCGACAGCACTGCAGCCCCAATAGAAATTACAGATTGCAGAGCCTTTTTGCAAAGCCTTGAATACAGAGGATACAGAGCAAATCCCACCACGCTTGCACCGAGAGCGTAATTCTGAGCGTTTACCGACTTATCGCCCGATACTGTGCAGGAAATCATATCAACAAATAAAAACTCAGCCTCCAAAAAGGTAAAAGTAAACAGGCTCATCAATATGACAGCTTTTATACGGGAAACCCTGTTTTCCTTGTTAAAGGCATCGCTTTGCCTGATTTTTTTCAAAATGCTGTTCATAATCTAATCCTCTTACCTATATCGGATGCAAATTCCTTAATACTGTTCGGCTCACAGGCACCGCCGAAATTTCGGCGGCGATGTTTCATTCCTGTTTATTAGTTTATTATGGCTTACCCTAAAAACAGGAACAGCCGACTTTTACTGTCAAAAATATAATAACACATTTTACAAAATAACACAAGTGCCTGCAGGACAGGGATTTGTTTTTACTGCCGCTGTTACTTCTTAGCCGATTGCAACAAATGTCAAGGCTTCTGCACAGCAAAAAAATAAACCGCACAACAATGCGGTTTAAATAATCAAATGCTTATACTGCCCTACGCAGCTTTAAAGTCTTAGCTATAAAGCCTCCGGTTTTGCGGTCTAAAGACGCTTTAATAAAACAGCCCTTCATATTTATGAGCTTTCTTTCTGAATAAAAGTCCACGGCAACACCTCGGACGTAACCTCCTTGCCGTTCAGAATATCAACGAGCTTCTGAGCCGCAATTCTGCCTATGTTTCTGTCCTCATAGGAAAGCGATGTTATCGTGACCGGAGAGATCCGGCTAAGATTACTGTTGTCAAAGCTGACTACGGCAACGTCCTCAGGAACACGTCTGCCGGCTGAAAGCAGGCACTTAATAAGTCCGAACGCCACCTCATCGTTATAGCATACGACCGCCGTATTATCGCCAAGACGATTCAATACCTCCTGAGGATTATTGAAAAGATCCTCCTTTGTTTCGGTAATGTACCAGAACACATTCTCATCGGGAATTATCAGACCGTTGCGAAACAGCTCCGAAATAAAGCCGGAATACCGCTGATGACCTTGAATGTCATCGCTTTTGAAAAAGCCTGCGATTTTTGTGTGACCACGTTCAATAAGATGCCGCACAAGCTCTGCACCGCCTGCCCGATTATCCGCACATACAGAATATGTGCCGCTGAGCGACGGGTAATATCCGTTGAAAAACACTACCGGTATATCCATTCCTATCAGCTTTTCGTACAGATCGAAATTAGGATTCGGCATAGCCGATTTTGTACCCTCTATCAGTATTCCGTCAACGGGATTCTTGAGTATTTCTTCAAGTATTGCACGCTCGTTGCAAACACAGTTGCGTGTCGCAGAAAGAACAGCGGTATACTTGTTTTCGGATAATACATCATTCACTGCCCGCAGCTGACTCGGGAAAATATAGTCGCTGATGTATGTTGCAACCACAGCTATCTTTCCTGTCCTCGGATTAAGCCGCTTCGGCCGTACCACCGAGCCGCTCCCCTGACGCTTTAATATAAGATTGTCCTCTACAAGAAGCGATAATGCCTTGCGTATCGTCTGACGGCTCACATCATACTGAGCTGTCAGCAACTCCTCGGTAGGAATCGGCTGTCCCTCTTTATACAAACCGTTTTCAATATCGTTTTTAATTGCCTGTGCAACAGCTTCATATTTAGTCATAATTATCACCTCTATGCAAAGCACAAGTGCGTGCACAAGAATACAAATTTGTTTACATATATAATACAACTTCGTCCGTTGTTTGTCAAGCAGTTTTTACTCAGCACGATATTTGTAAGTCAAAAACATCTGTTTTGTGACAAATGCACAAATCGTTCCGGCAAAAATGTTCAATTCATGCATTGCATTTACTTATCTTTTGTGTTACAATAAAAAAGCAATACAGACAAAACTTAAATTTGTAACAGATTTATCTATAACTTGTCTTTTAAATTTACAGCAGAAGATATACGTCTGTTTGCAAAGATGACGAACACGGAGCTTGTTATGATTGATGACAAGACCGACATAAACAGTTTTGAGCGGCAGCTTGAATTGCTTGACGCTACTGCGGCTCTCAAGAGGTGATAATATGACATTACAAGAGAAGATACAAAACGCAAAGACATATCTCGGAATCGAATTCGGTTCCACCAGAATAAAGGCAGTGCTTATAGACGACACATTCGCCCCGATTGCTTCGGGCAGTCACGAGTGGCAGAACCGCTATGAAAACGGCGTGTGGACTTATTCCCTTGATGACATCACAACAGGTTTACAGCACTGTTATGCGGCACTTACAGAGGATATAAGGCAGAAGTTCGGAGTAACTCCGACTACCTACGGTGCAATGGGTATTTCCGGAATGATGCACGGTTATATGGCATTTGACAAGGACGATAACTTACTTGTTCCGTTCCGCACATGGCGCAATACTATCACAGAGCAGGCGGCATCCGAGCTGTCAGAGCTGCTTTGCTTCAACATTCCACAGCGTTGGAGCATAGCGCATCTCTATCAGGCAATACTGAACGGCGAGGAACACGTCAGACATATTGCTCATATCAATACGCTTGCAGGCTATATCCACTACCGTCTTACCGGAAAGCGACAGGTCGGCATCGGCGAAGCGTCCGGCATCTTCCCTGTGGACAGCACCGGTTACAACGCAGATTACATCAAAAAGGTTGATGAGGTGCTTTTTGCAAAAGGTTTCTCAGTTAAGCTGACGGAAGTTCTCCCTTCAGTGCTTAACGCAGGTGCAAAGGAGGCGTTTCTGACCGCCGACGGCGCTAAGCTGCTCGACCCGACAGGTACACTGCAGCCGGGAGTTCCCTTATGCCCTCCCGAAGGTGACGCAGGTACGGGAATGACAGCGACCGACAGTGTGCTTCCCCGAACCGGAAACGTATCGGCAGGCACCTCGATATTCGCTATGCTTGTTCTCGACAAGCCGCTTAAGGGCTACTACCCGGAAATTGACGTAGTGACTACTCCCTGCGGTGCTCCCGTTGCTATGGTGCATTGCAACAACTGCTCCTCCGAGCTTGACGCATGGGTGAAGATATTCGGTGAATTTGCACAGCTCAGCGGTCACCCTATCGCAAAACCCGCACTTTATGATATGCTGTATTATCACGCACTGACGGGCGACCCCGACTGCGGCAACACCGTTGTGTATAATTTCCTTTCAGGCGAGCCTGTTGCAGGAGCGGAAAACGGCAGACCGATGTATTTCCGCACTCCCGACGGAAAATTCAATCTTGCAAATCTGTTCCGTGCGGAAATATACTCTACTATGGCGGCACTGAAGCTCGGAATGGATATACTTTTTGAAAAGGAGCAGGTTTCCGTTGAAAAAATAACAGGACACGGCGGCCTGTTCAAGACAAAAGGAGTTGCACAGCAGTTCCTTGCCGACGGGCTGGGTTGTGCCGTTTCCGTTATGAAGACCGCCGGAGAGGGCGGCGCATGGGGAATGGCTCTGCTTGCGGCATATACTGTATGCGGCGGCGGAAAATCACTGTCGGAATTCCTTGACAGCGAGGTATTCGTCGGTATGGAATCCACCACGCTTCAGCCCGAAAAGAACGGTGCAGAGGGTTTTGCAGGATTTATGGAAAACTACAAACGTGGACTTGCGGCACAATACGCAGCGGCAAAGTAAGAAAGGACGCAATATGTTAGAGAAATTAAAGCAGGAGGTACTTGAAGCCAATCTTCTGCTCCCGAAATACAACCTTGTAACGTTCACCTGGGGAAATGTTTCCGCAATTGACCGTGAGAGCGAAATGATGGTGATAAAACCCTCCGGTGTACCGTATGAAGAAATGACAGCCGAGGATATGGTGGTAGTCGAACTTGCAACAGGAAAAACAGCCGAAGGCAAGTGGAAGCCGTCCAGTGATACGCCTACTCATCTCGAGTTATATCGTTCCTTCTCAGCTATCGGAGGTGTCGTACATACCCACAGCCGCTGGGCTACTTCGTTTGCTCAGGCAGGTGCAGGCATTCAGCCGATGGGCACAACACAGGGCGACTACTTTTATGGCGAGATACCCTGCACCCGTGCCATGACTCCCGAGGAGATTCACGGCGAGTACGAAAAAGAAACAGGAAAGGTCATAATCGAAACATTCAACAACATCGACCCTATGACTATCCCTGCGGTGCTTGTCAAAAGTCACGGTCCGTTCACCTGGGGCAAAGACGCACACGAGGCGGTGCATAATTCCGTAGTGCTTGAGGAAGTCGCATTTATGAATTACCACGCCCTCACTATCGCACCCACTGCAGGAAGAATGCAGCAGGAGCTTCTTGACAAGCATTATCTACGCAAGCACGGTGCAAACGCCTATTACGGACAAGGCTGAGAGTGCTTGTAATCTGACTGCAACGCTAAAACAACCTACCGTTTTAAAAGAACGAAATAACATAACCGCAGGACTGCTCAGCTTTAAATGAGCAAGTCCTGCGGATTTTGTTGTTTTAAGAATAATCAAAAACTTTATATTCCTTACCGTGATGCGATTGCGGATATTCTGTTATCGCTTGACGGAGACGGGTGCATTACCGCATTCATAAAGGGTTTGCTTTGTGTCCTGTTGCTTTTTCTGAACTTAACTGCAACACACAGGTTTAGCTTTTCTGCCGCTCTTTTACATCTCTATTGCAAACTGACAAAATGTAATATATTTCAAAAATTCTATTGAACAATCTAATAAATCATATATAATAAAAATATCAAATTTGCGAAACACTCTTTCGCACTATAAGTTAATAACAGCATACAAGATTTGAATTATGAGGTGATAATATCAGACAATTATTCAACAAAAGCGGCATGATGATAACATTCTTTGCCGTAACGTATTTTCTTTGCACTTTTCTCATTTCCATGTTTTTAAATTCAGTAAGCTCAGGCGTCGCAGGCAGACTTTCAGATAATGCAGAAATAATAACAGTCAATCAGGACCACAACTCCGAAAGCGCCCTCACCTACAGCGATATAGGCGATATACTGTCAAAGTATAAAGCTGTCGGTGCAATAAAACTCGTAATCGAATACAATTCCGGCTACGCCCTGTTTGACTACGAAAAAACATCTTCTGAAAGCAGCGCACCGACCGCCGTGATAAAGCCCGAACTTGAGCCGTACTGTATGACGATAAACGGAAGAAAAACGATAAACTTCATCGGACAGAATTACACCGTCAGCAGTATCAACATATACGGAGGTAAAGACAGCGATTTCATATTGCAGTCTGATAAGCTCAGTGGCAGCACGGTGCGGTTTTCGGGACTGACGCTTATAATTGACAACAAAGATAAAACGCCCTCAGTCACCGAAAGCATAAAATCAGATATAACCGGGAAAAACCCCGATACCAATATCAGAACCGATGATATATCCAAGATATCGGGAAAGGGCAATCTCTTTACATCAGGCAATATAGTTATCATCATTGCAATATTGCTTATCGGTCTGCTTATTCTTATGAATTCGGGCGTGTTCACATGGTCATGGATAAACTCCAAGCGCTCCGAAATAATGGCTCGCCGTATATGCGGTGCAGATGATGCGGACATCAAAAAAATGATATTCATAAATTTCCTTATGATCTCCGCAGTCGGCATACTTATCGGCTTTATTGTCACACTGCTCCTTACTCTTATTCCTGCCGTTTCTTATTATCTCGGCAATATCAGAATTTCCGCAGGACTTATATCCGTGGCGTTCATTCTTCTTATCGGCGGTATAATTTCCTACAGTCTGAGTGACAAGTATTCGCACGAACAGGTCATTTCGTTAAGGAGAGTGTTATGAACAAGCAACTTACAAAAATAATTCTTTTCGATATAAAATCGAACCTGCTTTCCTGCCTGCTTCTTACATTCCAGATGATAGTAGCATTCTTTGTTATAGGCGATCTTTGCAGTATCACCGCATATAAAACTGTAACTGTGAATGCCCTTGACGGCTTTGATTTTCCCAAAAACTGCTACAGCCCGTCAAACCCCGATATTTACACCGACGGCGGAATAGCGGTTGATTATGACGACATAGAAAAGGAAAGAAACCTCAGCTATTACATAGCCGAAAACTATAAAACCGAGGGGCGTTCCGAATTCTATGAAGAAAAAAACGGTACAGAATATACTTTGTCTGTAATTACAGAGCATTACTTTGATATATTCGGCTTTGAAGTAAGCAAAGGACGGCTGTTTCAAAATACAGAATACGGCAAAGATCTGTCAGATAATCCTCCCGTGGTTCTCGGCAGTGACTTTGAAAACGACTATAACATCGGCGACCTGTACCTTGATAAATACGAGGTAGTCGGTATACCGAAAAGCGGCATGAAAACAACCTTTTTGCAAGGCGACAAAAGCTCTGTTGTTTCCGCCGACAACAAAGTGTTCACTCCTGTCATGAGCATTGAAAGCATGAAAGCACAAGGCATTGATTACCCCACCTCACTTATCTATGCCGATGATAAATCCGACCTTGCCGCAATAAATGATTACGCCGCAGAAAACGGCATGAATACATATAACTTCATATCTGCCGATGAAACAAGAAAGCTTATCGACCTTGTTTCTACAAAAGCCGATATTTCACTCATCGTCATATCATCAATAATCATTATTCTTGCGGTATTTTCAATGATACAGTCAACCCTGCTCTATGTCAGAAAAAATATCCGTGAACTGCTCATACACATGATTTGCGGCGCTTCACAGTCGGATATCCTGTTCAGGATAAGCGCCGAGGTGCTGATTATAAACCTTGTCGGCGTTGTTGTTTCATCTCTTATATTTATGTCACTCCGTACAATACTTGTTTTTATGCTGACAGGCATTGCAACGGCAGTGATAGCCGTTGTACCGGTTATGGTGAGCATTAAGAGAAAACCGCTTATAATGCAGATAAAGGAGGAAAAGTAAATGATCAGACTCGACAACATATCAAAGACTTTCCGTGACGGTGACACACAAGTTCAAGCATTGAAAAATATCAGCTTTGAAGTAAACAAGGGCGATCTTGTCGCAATAATCGGAAAAAGCGGAAGCGGAAAATCAACGCTTCTTAATATTCTCGGACTTCTCGACAAGCAAACGGACGGCGATTATTATATTGACGGCAAAAAAGTATCTTCCATACCGGAGCGTGAAAAAGCAAAGCTCAGAAACAGTCATATAGGCTTTGTAATGCAGGATTTCGCCCTTGTTGAAAAGTACACGGTAAAGCAGAATATAAATATCCCTCTTATATACACAGATAAGCCCATCAATAAGGAAAAGGCGATAAACGATGTATTAAAAAGCGTCGGACTGTCCGATAAAACAAACACGCCTGCCTACAAACTGTCGGGCGGTCAGAAGCAAAGAGTAGCCATAGCAAGAGCGGTGGTAAACGAACCGCAGATAATCCTTGCCGATGAACCGACAGGCGCACTTGACAGCATGACCGCAGATGAAATAATGCAGATTTTCGAGCGCCTCAATATGTCGGGGAAAACCGTCATAATCGTAACTCACGACAAAGACATTGCCGCTCGCTGTAAGCGTGTCATCGAGCTTTCGGATGGGGAAATTGCGAAAGGTACAAATTAATCAATTCGTGCAGTAATGAAAAACAAGTGTTTCTGATTGACTTTTCAATATTCTGAGGGTTGCCGCAGCAGCCCTTTTACTATGTCCGTATTTGTAAATACGCAAAGCTAAAGTTCAGAGAAGCGGATAAACGTGACATAACGGTATTGTTGTACCGGAAGCTGTTGATATTCGGTTTTAAATATAGTATAATAACCTCAGACTTAAAATCCGCCGAAGCGGATTTTGCCGTGCAGAAGCA
>ERZ507072.220-NODE-220-length-43314-cov-14.872951_pt1 | contig 43314 bp, 37 predicted proteins | sample MGYA00512864_ERZ507072 | MGnify/ENA metagenome assembly ERZ507072 | reverse complement strand
AAAAGCCCTACAATGCCGTTGTAAAAATTGGGGAAAAGGGATATATTGATTTTATCTCTTTTTCAAAATAAACATGGGGCTGACCCAAAAGTAGCTCCTATATGAAAAATAGAGGTCTTTCCATTTAGATAGTAGTGGAAAGACCTCTATTTATCTTTTGAAAGTGAATACAAAAATAAAGCACACTCTGCTATAATATAGGTGATTAATCCATTTGAGAGAGGTGCTTTATCATGTATCAAAATTATACCATAAACCAACTTTGTTTGCCTATAGATCTTGAAATTAAATTAGAAGAAAATGATTTTGCTCATGCCATTGTGCAGTTTGTTGACTCTATTCCCGATGAAGTCTTTCTTCCTTATTATCAATCTATGGGTAGACCCCAATATCATCCTCGTATGCTACTTTCCATTATTCTTTGTGCCTATATTCAAGGGGTTTATTCGGGCCGCCAAATACAAAATATGCTGATAGATATTATTCGGATGCGCTACTTATCTCAAGAGCAATTCCCTAACTTTCGTACTATTAATCGTTTTCGCGTTCATCCGATTATGAACGATATTCTAGATCATTCATTTGTTCAATTTCGTGAGCTACTGGTTCAAAGTGGCTTAATCAGTGGCAGTGCTCTATACATTGATGGTACAAAAATTGAAGCGGATGCGAATAAATACTCTTTCGTTTGGAAAAAAAGTATTTTAAAGTATAAGGATAGCCTTGATCAAAAAGCCCTTGAAAACTACCAACAAATGGTGGAAACAAAAATCTTACCTGAGTTAATAGATGATTTAAAGGATGAACTTTCTATAGAAGAGATTGAAAGGATTCGTCAATCTTTGGAAGAAAAGGAAAATCAATTAATTGAAGCGATTGACCAAACCGAAACAGTAGAAGAACGAAAATTACTTCGTAAAGAAAAATCTGAAGTTCATAAGCAGAAGAAGCGATTCGATGATTTTGCCCAAAGAAAAATGAGCTACGAAGAACAATTAGTGATTATGGGTGTACGCAATAGTTTCTCAAAGACGGATCATGACGCTACTTTTATGCGAATGAAAGAAGATCACATGCTTAATGGCCAACTAAAACCAGGTTATAATATTCAACTTGCGACAGAAAATCAATTTGCTCTTGCTTATGATTGTTATCCAAATCCAACAGATACACGAACATTTATCCCATTTCTTGAAAAGATTGAATCAAAAATAGGTTTACCAGAAAATATTGTCGCAGATGCCGGTTATGCAAGTGAAGAAAATTATTGTTATGTGTTAGACGAAACAGAATCCACCCCCATCATTCCGCATCAAGGTTACTTAAAAGAGAAGAAACGCGCCCATAAACAAAATCAGTTTCATCGAGATAATTGGACTTACAACGAGTTGGATGATTACTATATTTGTCCCAATCAGAAAAGAGTAGTGTTCTCACATTATTCACAACGTAAAGATAGAAATGGATTTATTCGAAACTTCAAAATCTATGAATGTGAAGATTGTACAGGATGTCCATTGAGAGAGAAATGTACCAAAGCAAAAGAAGGAAAAAATCGACGTTTGAATATTAATCCAACCTGGGAATATATAAAAATAAAAGCGAATGAAAAGATAGAAAGCAAAGAAACAGCCTCATACTATGCGCAGCGAAAGATAGATGTCGAAACAGTTTTTGGAAACATTAAACAAAATATGAAATTTAAAAGATTCCATGTCCGAGGAGCTGAAAAAATTTTTAAGGAAATGGGACTTGTATTTCTTGCGCACAATTTTAGGAAATTAGTAACTAGAGTAAGGAAATATGAGGGAAAAACAATCATACAAAACCAAATATAGGGGGAAAATCCTCTATATTTCATCCAAAAAAAACAAAAATCGAAGACATCTTTCACGGGTGCCTTCGATTTTTTGGTTCAAAAGGGACTAATGGGTCAGCCCCTCGCCACAAATCATATTCTTTTTTATCGAGGAAAGTCCGGTTGATGATCCTACTGTTTTACAAAATAGGAGTACAATGGGGGGTACAAATCCCATCCACATTTCCTAAAAGCCTTGATTTTAAGCCTTTTCAGCCAAAAGTACGGTTTCTGGGCAAATTATAGCATATTGTTGCAAGTCTATTCTTACAATTCCATCAGAAAATGTTCATGCAGCGCACGTTTCACCTGATCGAAATTACCTCGCTCCGGACATTGGATGGAAACAACCAATCCCTTCTCTGGGAGAATCGTTGTAATCTGTCCGAATGCGCCATCAGCACGATAGGATCCTGGATATGGACTGATCCAGAACTGATAGCCATATCCTACATGCCAAAGATCTGCAGATGGCTCGAAGGTAAATTTCGGGGTGGACACCTCCTGCACCCAGTCCCTGCTGACAATCTGCTCGCCCTTCCATTTACCCTCAGCCAGATAGAGCTGTCCCAGTTTCATCATCTCGGTACAAGTCAGATACATACCTCCGCCGCCATTCGGATGTCCCTGTGGATCATGCTCCCAGAGCGGCCATCCCATATCAAGGGGCTGGAATACCTTCTCATACAGATACTCTCCCATCCGCTTGCCAACGGCCCGTTCTACCATATGAGCAGCCAGAATACTGTCGGCAGAGGAATAGCAGAATGCACTACCTGGCTCCACAGGAACCGGCTGTGCCATCATATATTTCTCATAATCCGGTGCGCCGACGCCCGGACGTCTGTCCGCATTCATCAGAAGTGCCTTACCAAAGCCACTGGACATGCAGAGCAGATGTTTCAACTGAATCTTCTCCAGATTTGGATCCGGATTTGAAGGAAGTTTATCTTTAAACACTTCCGCCACACGATCTTCCAGGCTTAGTTTTCCCTCTTCAATTGCGAGTCCAACTGCTGTTACCGTAAAACTCTTGGTATGTGAATAAATATTTCTCGGTGCATTTGCTGCGTAGTGCATCTCACAGAGTACCTTGTTCTCATCTCCGACACTGATAGCTTCCAGCGGCAGATTGTGGCTGCTGACATAACGATGAAATTCCAAAAACTTCTCTTCCAGTAACATAATACCTCTGTCCTTTCCGGCAAATCTTTGATGTCAGTCCGATATAACCGATGCGACGTATCGCAAGGTTAAAACCAATCTATCTGACATATCCAATCTGGTTCTATTATCTCATACACATCTCTGCATCTGTCGGCAGTGGCATCAGCGGTGCGGACGGCAGGGTCTGATACCAATAAGCAACACTGGTGTAATCATCGTAACGCGGTCCGGTCCAGCCCATGTTGTCGAGTGTCATACGAAACTTATTCTCAAAACGGATCGGGTCTGCAATATGGAAATGATACAGCAGGAATCTCTGCTGTCCGTTATAGAATTCCCGGTTGTCTCCATATATTGCATACATGCCGGTATATAAGCCGCTGAAGGTCTGATAGCTCTTGATGATGATGTCATTTCCAAATCCATAGGAACCGCCGAAGTAGTCTTCAGTTCCGGTATAGTGGATAGACGGATACGGATCATCGTCCAGATACATGCGGGCTTCGCCTTCTACCCAACAGGTATTGTTGCCATTCATACCAGTTGCCAGAGTCACACCAACAAATTGTCCCTTGCCTTCGATTCCGTCAACGATTGTGTAGGTACGACCCTTCTGAACCGGGTGCTCTTGGCGATAGGTGGCATGGAAATAACCAGCCTCCGCCGGAATCTCCTGATAAGCTCCGGTGATAATATAATAGAGATTTTCATCCTTGTCACCACGGTTTTCCATCGTGATCCGAGCTCTCTTATGGAACGGCATCTCAAAATAGCTGTTATAGCCGCGACCAGGAGCTACCAGCATCATGGCAGAATTCAACACCGGATATTTGCCATCCCGATCCACGAAATTTTCATCATAGGCACATCCGAAAAATGCAGAGAGCGGAGCTTCCACAGACGGATATTCCTGATCATCCCAATACATACGGATGATAAAATGGTGCCCGACATATCCGGTAAACCACATATGCTGGATCACACCCGGTCCTGCAGCATCTACCAGAGTTACGGTTTCCCCTGCAGGAATCGTCACGGTCGGACGAAGCTTGGTGCAGTCACCGCCCCGGGAACCACCTGCGCGTACACCGGTTGGATTCTCTGCGGAAAATGCAAACGTTTTGGAGTTCTGAATCATACAATAGTTGTTCATATTCTTCTCCTCTCTGATCAAACCTGAATCATCTGAAATTATTGCTTACTACGCTATCGCGTTTCTCTATTCACTATAAATTCACTATAACATTTATCAATGAAGTGACGGAATTACAGAATCATTCCGTCTGCGCCTTCTCATTTTCTTCCCGGATAATCTCCTTTAATTCTTTTCGCATCACATCCAGTGGAGCCTTCTGTCCGGTCCATAATTCGATCTGAGCAGCCCTCTGGAACTGGACATACCAAGACAATTCAGGATTTTGCAGCCCTTCTTCTCAGCATTTTTCAGGAATGCGGTCTTGGACGGGTTGTAGCAGGCATCAAAATAAAACTGTCCTGGCCTGATTAGTTCAAATCTTTGTATATGGGTTTTTGTATTGCCCGTGGTTTTGTGTTCTGTCACCGTATTGAAGGTTTTTCGTCTTTCTTAAGTGACTCCCTTGTGATCTTTTTCATATCAAGGAATGGCAGCCCGGATGATGCGTCTGCTCGACAATCTCCAATACAAGGCCGCCATCAATCGGCATATTCATCATGACGCATATAAGGTGCTGGAGGTTCTCATCCCCGATAGCGTTCAGCAGCTTCCGGCATTGTTTAAATTCCGCCTCCAGTTTATGGACCTCCTTTATTAAAACGCTTAAACTTGTTATACCATAAATCTATAAATCTAAAGTCCAAGATTTCTCATCGTCATTTTGCGTCACCTATCTTCCTGTCCTTATAATAATATTCTTTGTCGCGTTCGCCGATTTCGCGCATCACGCGGCACGGATTGCCGACTGCCACGACGTTTGCGGGAATGTCCTTCGTCACGATGCTGCCGGCACCGATAACGGTGTTGTCGCCGATCGAAACTCCGGGAACGACGACCGTTCCGGCACCGATCCAGCAATTTTTGCCGATATGGATCGGCATGTTGAACTGGTACTCTTTTTCGCGCAGCTCAGGCCAGACGGGATGTCCGGCAGATGCCAGCGTGACGTTTGGCCCGATCATCGTATGGTCGCCGACATAGATGTGCGTATCGTCAACCGCAGTCAGGTTGAAGTTGGCATAAACGTGATTGCCGAAGTGGACGTGACGTCCGCCGAAGTTTGCATGAAACGGCGGTTCAATGTAGCACCCTTCGCCGATTTCGGCAAACATTTCCTTCAGCAGCTCCTGGCGTTTTGCCATTTCGGTCGGCCGCGTCTGGTTAAAGTCATAAAGCCTGTCCAAACATTTCATTTGGAGTTTTGCCAATTCCCTGTCGTTTGGCAAATACAGTTCGCCATTGTGCATTTTTTCAAAAATTTCGTTCATATGTTTCACCTCGTCATAGATACCGCTTACATTATAACAGTTATTGGTACAAATTAGCAATTACAATCTCTGGTTTTTTTCGCAAAATTCAGTGCTAAATTAGCTTTTGTGCTACAATACTTTCAGACAATACGAAAGGAGCGACGGGACGCTTTTCCCGCAAACAACATTGAAACATATCGTAACCGGCATCATCGCCCCTGTCGATTCGGGCAAGACCACGCTGACGGAAGCCTTGCTCTACAAGGCAGGCGAACTCAAAAAACTCGGCAGAGTCGACAACGGAGATGCCTTTTTGGATTTTGAAGAACTTGAACGAAAACGCGGCATCACGATCTTTTCGCACCAGGCGAATCTGACTTGGAAAAATCTGCAGCTGACTTTGCTCGACACCCCTGGTCACGTTGATTTCGTCTCACAGACTGAACAGGTTTTGCGCGTGCTCGACTGTGCGATCATGGTCGTTTCAGCCCGCGACCTGATCACAAGTCATGCCAGGACGCTCTGGAATCTGCTTGACTTCTACCATGTTCCGACGTTCGTCTTCGTCAACAAGCTTGATTTGAGCGAGCTTTCAAAAGCAGACATCGTGCAACGACTCAAACAGCTCGATCAGGGCATCGTGGCCTTCGACGGCACGGAAACAGAAGAACTCGCGGAACTTGACGACGCTCTTTTGGAAAAATACCTGGAAAACGATTCGATCGACCGAACGGACGTCTTAGCCTTGATCAAGCAGCGCAAAGCTTTCCCGTGCTTTTTCGGTTCTGCGCTCAAGCTTGAAGGAATCGATGCTTTGCTTCAAGGACTTGCTGACTTTGCACCGGAACTCGAATCTCGAAACGAATTCGGCGCGCGCGTCTTCAAAATTTCTCACACCGAAAAAAAAGAGCGTCTGACCTGGCTGCGCGTGTTCGGCGGGAGCCTTCATCCAAAAGACATGATTTTAGATGATCAAAAGGCAAACGAGCTCAGAGTCTATGATGCAAAAAGATACGGTGCCGCAAAAGAAATTGTCGCCGGCCAAATCTGTGCCATCCCGAACCTGAATGAAACTTTTGTCGGACAAGGCTTAGGTTTTCTTGAAAACGATGCAGCATCCTGCATGACGCCGGTTCTAAGCTATGCGCTAAATCCGAACGGATGCGACCTTCATGCCTGCCTTGTGGCCTTGAAAGAACTTGAAGACGAAGACGAACATCTTCACGTCGTCTGGTCAAAACAACTGAACGAACTGCGCGTGCAGCTGATGGGTCCGATTCAGCTTGAAGTTTTGCAGCAGATTTTAAAGGACCGCTATGAACTGGACGTTTCATTTGAACAAGGCAGGACTTTGTACAAAGAAACGATCACCCAGACGATTGAGGGCGTCGGCCACTTTGAGCCGCTGCGTCACTACGCGGAAGCGCATTTGATCATGGAACCCGGAAAACCGGGAAGCGGCCTGGTCTTTTCGTCAGACTGCAGCTTGGAAGAACTCGACAAAAACTGGCAAAATCAGATTCTCTCCTGTCTGAAGTCAAAAGAACACATCGGCGTTCTCATCGGAGCGCCCTTGACCGACGTCAAGATCACCCTCGCAACCGGCAGAGCAAGCATCAAACACACGGTCGGAGGCGATTTTCGCCAAGCGTCAGGCAGAGCCGTGCGCCAAGGTTTGATGATGCTAAAAGAACGCCACGGACTAAAGCTGCTTGAACCATGGTACCGCTTCGTGCTCAAAGTCCCGGAAGAAAAGCTCGGTCGCGCGATGAACGACATTCAGCAGATGAGCGGCACCTTTTCCTTGGATCAGGCTTCCGGAACTCTGAGCGGCCTTGCTCCGGTCAGCGAGATGCAGTCATATGCGGAAACCGTGCGCACCTATACCCGCGGAAAAGGCCTGCTTGAACTGAGCGTTGACGGCTATCGCCAATGCCATAACGAACAAGAAGTCGTTTCAAACAGCATCTACGACCCGCTTTCAGATTTGGAAAACACGCCGCAGTCCGTCTTCTGTGCTCACGGCGCCGGATATACGGTCGACTGGAGCGACGTCCCGAAGATGGCGCACGTTCCGTACAGATTATCATGAAGATTCGGTTCCTTATTAAGACGCTAAACAGGACATTGTACTCAAAATTCCCGAATACCCAAAAACAGCGGCCGGACAGAAAAGACAATTTCTGTCCGACCGCTGTTTAAATGTAACATCGCTATGTCACTATCGCAGGTCGCCGGCCGCCTTGACCTTGACGCGGCTTTCTGAAATACAGATCGGCGGACGACCACAGGAAGTTCATGCTGCTGGACGTCTCCGACGAGAAGAAGGTCTTCCAGTCCGGACTGAACTACAAGGTCATTCAGACCCTGGGGAGAGTCGAGCTGGACGAAGACGACATTCTTGAACTGTGCTACATGACGCTTGATTCCGATGAACAGAAGGTCATGCAGTCCATCATTGATTCCTGGGATGACAGGAACAAGCGCCCTCTTGTCCTCAAGTCGTACGTTGAGACACGCTCGCTGAAGCAGGATTACGAGTTTCTCCTGATCAACTCCTGGGAAGACGAGCATGACTTCCTCCAGTGGCACAACTCGGAAAATAACACGCCGGCTCAGTTCGGTCATGACGGCAACAAGTCCGCTGTTGTCAATCAGTACGTCAGCGCAGGGAAATAACATCTGAATCGGTCCGGTGCGTAACTTGCACCGGGCCGTTTTCTTGACTTCTGCGGGCATTGGCACTACTATTGGATTAACATTAAAATTTTCTAATGAGGGGGGATAAATCTTGCTGACAGTTAATGATCTTGCATTCAGCTACGGAGACAATCCGCTTTTTTCAAAATGCAGCTTCCGCATAGGAAACGGGAGGCACGTGGCGCTTGTCGGTGACAACGGCACGGGAAAGACCACACTGCTCAGGCTGATTACCGGAATCTTGAAACCTGATGCAGGAATGGTCAGATATGACGGACATGCCGAAATGGTCAGTCAGTTTCCGGCCGGTATGGAAGTGGTCAGTCCTGGACAAGGTCAGATGCAGCGAATCAGCCGTGCATTTGCGAAGAGACCGGACATCCTGCTGCTGGATGAACCGACGTCAAATCTTGACGCAGAAGGCATCAGGAAGCTGACCGGGATGATCGGGGGCTTTCGGGGAATTGCAGTCATCATCAGTCATGACATTGCCTTTCTTGAAAAGGCGGTTGACTGCGTGCTGATGATTGAAGACCGGCACATCGACCTTTATGACGGTAATTTTGAGGAATTCCGGCAGATGAGGGAAAGGAACCGGAACAACCAGTATCAGCTGTACGAGGTTGAGCAAAAGCAGCGAAGAAGGCAGAAACGCGTGGCGCAGAAGATGAAGGAGAAGGCCGCAAAGTCCAGGAAGTCCGGCGGTGTTTCCAACTCGGAGGCAAAGGCCAGGTCGCTTCTTGGAAATTACGACAAGGTTCAGAGAAGACTTTCGGCCAATGCCAGACGCATGCAGAAAAGTCTGGACGAAGGGCCGAAGAATGCCAAGCCGTATGAGAAGATGGGGCTCAAGCTTCTGACGACATATCAGAAACCGCAAAAAGTCAGGATAAATCTTGACTTTGACGGACTGTCAGGCCATGGCATCCGGCTGATTGACAATTCGTTCTCGTTTCGGATCAGATCAGGAGAAACGGTTGGTCTGCTAGGCAGGAACGGCAGCGGCAAGTCGACTCTGCTGGATGAAGTCGAGGGAAGACTTGAGAAAAGATCCTGCAGGGTCAGCCGCTTCAGACAGGAGATTCAAGATGTCTGGGAAGAAGGTGAAAATCTTCTGTCACAGCTCATGAAGGCTTCCGGGATGCCGGAACAGGTTGTCCTTGATGTCGCAGGAGCCCTGGGACTTCATGCGGACCTTCTTTCCCGCACTCCGGACGAACTGAGCGGAGGACAGCTTCTCAAGGCCCAGCTTGTACTTGAACTTGTGTCGCCGTTTGACGTCCTACTGCTTGACGAGCCGACGAACTATCTTGACTATGACGGGGTAAGAGCCCTGACTGAATTCATCAGGAACAGCGAAGCGGCAGTCGTTGTCATTTCCCATGACGAGCGCTTCGTCGAGGGATGCGTTGACCGAACATACCTGATTTCGGACCGAAGATTCAGTGATTACTGTGATTTGGGAGATTATTTTGGCAAAGATGGGATTTAATAATTTTAAATGCAGCACGAAGGGAGTTCCTTTTACATGACTCATTTCAAACGTATTGTGATGAACGACCTGCTGAGCAATGTGGCCTTGTCTGCATTCAACATATATACAATCTGGTATCTTGCAAACGTCGTTCACAGCCAGGGTGCAGTCGCCCTGTTCGGATGCGCGGGATTTGTCGAGATAGTCCTGGCGTCGTTTGGCGGTCGGATGTCAGACCGGTTTCCGCGGATAAATCTGATAAGAATCGGTAGCGTGGCAAGGATGGTTGCCTTGCTTGTTCTTATCGTGATGCAGAAGATGTCAGTCAGTTTCACTGCCGTTTCCGTTGCGGTCGGTTGTGTGCTGAGCTTCGTCACTTCATTTTATCTGCCTGCAATCGAGACGATAGCCCCCGCTTTTTCCGAAGATGACGACGAGCTCATAAGAAACAACGCCAGTCTCAACATGGTTCAGCAGCTTGCGACGATTTTAGGTTCAGCTCTTTCCGGCGTGCTCGTTCTCCTGAAGAGCGCCCTTGTTTCATATGGTATCATCCTGGTCATCATGATTGCATCATGCGTCATGATGCTCAGAATACCGTCGGATTCGGTCAGTCGTGAGGAAACCGAAACTGATGAATCCATGCTCGATTCCCTGAGACAGGTCGTTCACCTGGAAGTCATCAGGGTTCTTCTGCCGTATGCGACGCTGATCAACGTCAGCTTCTGGCTGTACTGGTATCTCACGCCAATGTATCTGGCAAGGAGGCTGCCGGACTTCAAGGCGGCATATTCCATTCAGGAAATGACAATCGGAATCACTGCCGGTGTGAGCGGGTTTCTGTTCAGCCATGTAGTCAGGGATGCTTCAAGGCATCTGCATGGCTATGCACAGTGGCTCGTCCTGCAAGGCATCGGCATTGCCCTCTTTCCGCTCGGCGCAGTCTTTTTGACGAATCAGAAGGTTCTGCTGGCTCTGCTTGTGGTTTCGTGGATTGTCTACGGCATTGCAAACTACATGACGGGAACGATTTTCGTGACAATCGTGCAGAAGAAGACCGCAGCCAAAATGCTTGGCGTTACATACGGAGTCGTCTTTTCGCTGTTCGGGGCAATTGCACCGCTGTCGTCGGTCTTCAGCCCTGCATTTTCCAATATCGGTCCGGTCGGGCTGCTTCTTTTGACCCTACCCATGATTGTCCTGCCAGCGGTCATGATGGTTGACAGACGGGTCAACGGATTGATGCGCGGAGTGTAGAGCTAAGTCTGCAAGGTTTTGTGTCCTTTGTCCGTGACATATCCGGATAAACGGGAGGAAATAAACTGTAGCTAAAAACATGCATAGAAGGTCCTGATTCTGCGCGACCTGATGCCCGGGGCAAAGCGCTTCGGGGAACTGAAGAAGTCCATCGGCAGCGTATCGCAGAAGGTTCTGACCTCACAGCTGCGTGACATGGAGAAGAACGGGCTCGTCAACCGCAAGGCGTATGCCGAAGCAGCGCCGCGCGTGGAATACCTGGGAAGAAGCCTGAAGCCCATTCTCGATGCAATGTGGAACTGAGGCGAAAAGTACAAGAGCAGTCAAGAGTCAGATGACAATTAATCTGATGTCCTGAGATGACTCGTCCGTTCTGCAGTCTGACAGAACGACGAAACTTTGACTGACGCAGAAGGTCAAAGGCCGAAGCCGCACCGTACGGAATGAGGCTTTGAAAAATTCAAAAGCCGCATGATCCTTGAAATCATTATGGATCATGCGGCTTTATTTCACGTAAGTCAAACGTATTTCAGCAGTAACCGGGTTCATTCCTGCCTGATTCACAGGCATCAGCCTCCCCGATGTCCGAATCTACCTCACCGTTGCCCCGAACGGCAAAAGCGCCAGCTTGGCAATCTTGAAGAACTGCCTGCCAAATGGAATTCCGATGATTGTAATGTAGCAGACAACGCCGATTATGGCATTGCCGACTGCCATCGGGATTCCCGACACAATCAGCCAGACGATGTTGGCAAGCAGGCTGACCGCACCGCCGCCGTACACAACTTCCTTTCCAAACGGAAAGAATGCCAGACTGGCAAATTTGAAACACTGCAGGCCAATCGGTATCCCGATGATCGTGATGCACCACAGACAGCCTGACAATACCCATGCCAGCCCGCTCAAAAGTCCGCCGCAGACAAACCAGAGTATGTTTCCCAGTATGCTCATGTAAATGTCCTCCTTCTATTCCTATGCTGTACGAATGCTCCGAAGTCCGGTGCATCATCGCCTGATTTCGGAAGTGTTACATTCAGAATAAGGCTTATGGAGGTGTGAGTCAAGAAAGATGCATTTAAAATGAAGTGGAGTGTGGCATCAACATATGTGAAACTCGAAAACTAATAAAAATAATTGTTACTAATTTCTTTTAGTTCCAACAAAGCTGTAGTATAACGTGAGATCCACAGGTTCCTTCAAACGTACGTCATATGAAACAATTGGCTTTTCCTTGCCATCGATCAAACGACTTTCCTGTTTCATTGAGTTGGGAATAACGAAGCATTCACCAAGGCAAATATAAGAAGTACCCTCATCATCTGATTTTTTGACAAAAAGATAATATTTCAGTTTAGGTTTTCCTTCATTGACCCCAGCAAACATCTTCCTCATTTCCTTTTTCTCAAGCTGTCTACCATCTTTACTATAACAATGCATGGTATTAGGATCATAGAATCTATCTTCATACTTAATGGTTTCAGAAATATCATCAGCCTTATCATATGTTACATAAATCGGGCATGTACTATCTGTAATAAAATACCCGCCTATGTTTTGTTCTGTTATTTTACGTTCCCAGTTCAAAAGCCGACAAACATCCGCACGACTATAACGCTCACCAATTGTTAATGGTTTGTTGCTATCATACTTTTCAGATCGTAATAATCCTGCCTTAACAACGTCCATAAATAATTTATCAAAGTCCTTATTGTTATCCAGATGCTTTCTCAATTGTTCATCCATTCTATATATTCCATCGACATGGAACACAAGATTTCGTCCACCGTATCTATCTTTTTGATTTTCTTTATTTGGATCCTTTTGATTCTTAGGAAGATAAAATTCCAACGACAAAACTCTGTCAACGGAAATTAAAACATCGTCATCAATATAACAATTTTCTTTCTCTAGGATACTATGAAATTCAGTGTCTGTTATCTGACGGTTGTATCGTAGCTGCTTAAGCAATAATAACTCGTGCTTACGCATACCGTTCGAAAGCTCATTAGACATAAAATTCAAAACTTGGTTCTCATATTCGTTAATTTTGAATTGATCTTCATTTACCTTCTTCAAGAAATCATTGTAGTTTCCTTTAGGTTTTAAAGTATCCAACAATGCCTGAGAATCAACCATATTATTCTCAAGAAAATCAGCCATCAATGGTATTCTACCCAAGCGATGCTTGAGCTCAACGTAATCATCTTTTATCTCTTTCATAAAGATGTTTCCACCACGTTTCAAAGAAGCAAGAATCATTTCTTTCGCAACTTTCGTAAAATTGATGCTTGAAATTCCAGAAACCGTATCAATTTTTGATGTAGTATCTCTGATGTGCTCCTTATTCCTAGTGTTGTCGCCAGTCAACGCAACTGGAATTAAATAGTTATTTTTATAATTACCAATGAAATCAATCACTACAACATAATCTTTCCCAGGATTTTTACGAAGTCCACGACCGAGTTGCTGTATGAAGATAATTGCAGATTGAGTCTTACGCATCATAACAATCTGGTTAATGAATGGAATATCGATACCTTCATTAAAAATATCAACTGTTACAATATATTCAAGCTTTCCGTTCTTAAGCTTATTGATTGCTGTCAATCTTTCCTCTTGACTATCTTTACCTGTTAACGCTTGTGCAGGATGTCCTTCTTTCGTCATTAACTCAGCAATCTTTTCTGCTTCATCTGTTCTACTTACAAAAACCAAGCCATATAGTTTATCACCAGAATGTCCATAATAGTCACTCTGCTTAAGAACATACTTAACACGATCTTCACTGACTAACCTAGCCAGTGGTGTTTGTTCGTCAATAATCTCTCCATTGTATTCATAGTCTTGAACACCTACATATTGAAATGGACTAAGCATATCTTCTTCCAAAGCATCCTGCAGCCTGATTTCATAAGCAACATTATAATCAAATAATTCATAAATATTGTTATCATCATTACGTTCAGGCGTTGCCGTCATACCCAATAAGAAATTTGGATTGAAATAATCCAATACTTTTTTGTATGTACTAGATCCTGCACGATGAGCTTCATCGACTAAAATATAGTCAAATTCACATGGATCAAATTCATGTAAATTCTCATCCTTAGAAATTGTTTGAATCGTTGCAAACAGATATTTAGCATCTTTCTCCTTCTTATTTCCAGACCAGATACCATAATCTTTCTTTGATCCACCAATAATATTATAGAAGCTCTCACGTGATTTTTCTAAAATCTGTTCCCGGTGAACAATAAACAAAAAACGTTTGGGGTGATAGTTTTTAACATCAAAAGCTCCAAGGTATGTCTTACCTGTACCAGTGGCAGATATTACCAAAGCTTTATGTTTACAATTTAACCTAATATCTTGAAGTTTCTCCAAAGCATTTTCTTGCATCTTGTTAGGCTTAATTGTTGAATAACTTTCCCCTGCTTCAGCAACCAAATCGTAGCTGACTTTAGCAGATTCCCTATCCTTAAACGGTGGTTTATACGTCTTTTCATAATTATCAATCCACTCAGGTGTTAACACATCCGCAGCATCCCATTGCTCATCAATTTGTTTTTCAATGTCTTTAGTCAATTGACTATTTTCTTTTGAACTAACTCGCAAATTCCATTCTTTATTCTGACTCAAGGCACTCTCTGTGAAGTTTGAACTACCAATGATAGCTACGTCATAATTGCTGTGTTTGAACAAATATCCCTTAGCATGAAAACCTCCCCTACCAGTTGGTTTATAAACTCGAACTTCAACATTTGGCAACTTTAGCAATTCTCTAAAAGCCTTAGGATCATTGAAATCTTGATATGTTGAAGTCAAAATTCGACCGTGAATATCATTATCAACTAACATTGCCTTAAGAGAAATCAAAGCACCATCGGTAATAAAAGCCACTGCAAATGTATAAGAGCTGCAAGTAGACAACTCAATTCTAATTTGCTTTCTCATCGTATCTTCTGCATCATTTGCAATTAATTTGGCAGCATATTTTTCATTAGCGCGATATTTATCTTTATCAATAAATGAGTTCAAAACAGCTTCACTATACTCATCATTGCCTGTTAATGTATTTTTATCAATCATCAAATTTCACTTCTCTCAAATTTGATTTTTCAATAGTCTTAGCTGCTGGAATATCAGCAGGAGCCCATGTGAGTTCACCCAATTCCCTAGGCTTTTTCCACATTACTTTGCTATGGGCAATCAAATCAAAATTGTGCGTTAACATTTTTGCATAAAATACAGTTAAATGAACAGTACCAAATTCATACTCATATGCATAAGTGTCTGTAACCTGCGGGCCTACTGTAATTTCATCATCGAACTCTTCTTCAAGTTCACGCTTTAATGCTTGCTGAGGTGTTTCGTTTGGTTCAATTTTCCCGCCAGGAAATTCCCATAAATCGCCTAATATTCTATCAGAATTTCTTCTAGAAACTAAAACTTTATCATCTTGCAGCAAAGCTGCACCAACTACAAAAATATCTTTCGCCATAAAATCACCACCTGAATTTTCTTACTCTAAATATATCACCTTTTATCTCCAAGATCCTCCCCCTAAATGAAAAAAGCAGGCCGCACCGCAACCTGCTTTTCTTATACATAATACGATTCCAACTCATCAATCGAAATATCAATTCCATGAACCTTGATGTCATCGATACGTTCAAAGTAAAATTTCTCAAGCATCCTGTTTCTGTCCTGCTTGATGGCAAAATGAATGCGCCGATGGCAAGTAGGACAGAGCGGGATAATGTTATCTGCAAAATCAATTGTGTACTCAAAGTCACATTGATGCTGCATGGGAATTAAATGATGACCCTCAACAAAGTTTTTATGCTCATTTTCAGAGACAAATGTTTCATGACTGCTGTCGTAGCAACATTTCCAACCGCTTCTATGCTTGGCAGCAAGCATTTCATGAGGGTTGCGTGGATACTGGAGAATTATCGTTTGAACAGGACTTTTTCTCACGGGCTTCTTAAGCAGTTTTATCTTGTAGCGTTCAGATGGGGATTCTTTTATCTCGCCAGCATTAACAATCTTTAACTGGTCAAGATAATCAAGATAGCCGTTAATTGTAGCGCTGTAAAAATTCTTCTTTTCTCTGTTAAGCTTGACAAAATCATTCATTCTGAAAAAAGCTTCAATTCCTGCAGCTGTTTTCTCTGATTCCAAGCTAGTTGGATATGATCCGTAAACTTCCTTGTAAAAAACAATTATCTTCATCAGGTGGTTGCGATAAGACTGTGCCTTCCCGCTTGACTTATTGACCTTGCCCGCCTTAAATGACAAATCAGTCTGATAGTCAAAGAATCCTTCAAAGAAGTCCTTGTACAGAGGATTATTCTTTACATAGAGATACCTTGGGTCTGTTCTGGCGTCAATTGGCACAAATACATTTTCCATTACTTTCCCCTCCACAACACAAGTTCTTGACCCTGAGTATAGCACACATTGCAGCCAAAAAATCAATGCACATCAGTCAAACCTCACCTTCCACTCATCCCCTGCCCTGTATGCCTCAAAGCACATGCGTACCTGCTCTTCATTGTTCTTTGCAACGGCAAGGGGCGGAAGTTCGTCTTCTGCAAACCAGTCAAAGCCGGTGGTCTCGATGTTTTTCTCGAAGCTTCCGCCGGTGACGTGGCAGAGGGTGAAGATCTTGCAGACACCGTATGCGTAGTGGGGAGTGTTGTGCCTTTCCCGGTCGTGAATGGCGATGACGCTGTCGACTTCGGCGGAAAGACCGGTCTCCTCACGAACTTCCTTGACGGTGTTCTCGCTGACGGAGAGAAAAAGCTCGCACCAGCCGCCGGGAAGTGACCAGAAGCCGTTTCTCTCGTGCACGAGAAGGATTCTTCCGTCCTTGAAAATCGCCGCCCTGGTGTCAATCTTTGGCGTCTGGTAGCCCGAATCGCCGCAGAAGAGGTCCCTGACCTTCTCCTTCGGAATGTCGGTGATGTCTGACATCATTTCGGCGGCAATGTCGCGGATTCTTGCGTAGCGTTCAAGGTCGAAGTCGTCTCTGCCGTAGGTAAGTCCGGCCTGTGCCAGGCTCTGGAGTTCAATGATCATGTCGGTCCACTTGTTCTTGCTCATACATATTCCTTCTTTCTTCTGCATCCCTCAACACCCCCGCCGCCTCTCTTCTGATGCGGGAGATGCGGGATCCGGTCTGTTCCGTCAACCGGGTCAGCTCCGCCTTGAGTTGTCCGGCCAGGTCATGGAGGATGATCCGGTCCTGAAGTTCATAAGGCCGTGGGAACCTGTGGGAGGTTCCGGGAAACTCCAGCTCCTCCAGAAGAAATTCCCGCACTTCCTGTTCGTTCATGAAGGAACACAGGCTGACGCCACGGCGTATGCAGCGAGAGACAAGTTGTCCGCGCTCACGTTCGGAAGATGCGCGCACCTCGCTCACTGCCCTGTTGGAAGCAGCGGAAACGAACGAGGCAAATGTGCTGCAGGCCGGGTCTCCGCTCTGCATTTTCCGGCAGAAGGAAAGTTCTTCTTCGCCAAGGAGCGGCCTGCCGTCCTCTGATGTGACGGAGCCGGATTCGCTGAAGTGCCAGCTTCTCAGGCTGTGACAGGCGAGAATGTCAAGGGATGCGCGCTGTCCTGCGGCGGTGATTGCGCAGTCGAGACGATCGGGAGTGACGTTGCCGATGATGTCGCCGGGGTTGTGGTAGTTTCTGAACTCGTAGGGGTGGCTTCTGATGCAGGCGCATTCTTCTGCGGACAGGATGGCGCTGATGTCCGGTCCGTTGAAGCAGGTGGAGGACATCCGTAACTTGACGGCAACGTAGATGGCAAGAGACGCTCCGAGAGAGTGTCCGGTCGTCGTGAACGTGCGTCCGCCGGCGGCGCGGTGCGCGAACTTCAGCGCAGAAACAGCCTGGGAGTCGCCGGATCCCCTGGCGGCAAGAAGTGCAGTTCCATCAAGGCCGAGCCTTGAGATGAGTTCCTGTACGCGGGGATTTTCCGCAATGACCTCCCTGAGCCGGTCCCTGCCGTCCTCCAGGGGTCTGTGCTCCCTGCCGAGGGCGATGAACTCGATGTCGGTCAGCGCATCCCTGATGTCTGCGGGGTCCGTTCCGCCATAGGCGATGACGAGTTCGTCCGGGTCGTCCTTTGGCGTCACTGCCAACGCCTGAAGTCCGTTTTTCTCATTGCTTTCGACGTCTTCCACCACGTACTTTCTGCCATGAATCGTGACCATTCTGCCCTTCCTGTACTGATGCGGAAACTTGCCCACGAAGTAGACGGCACGGGAAAGGTACCTGTACTGTTCATCAGTGATTTTCGGCATCGACGTCACCTCCTTCCTCCCGTTGTCTGACATGCGGCTTGCTTGTCTCTGAAAGCCGCTGGTTGAAGGAAAACGATTACACATTTGATTATAGCCTGTGGGAAGGGAGATTTCAATGCGGCGCATGACTGTGCGGAAGTCATGTCACGGTGTCTGTAACCTGGATGCTTGTTTTTTGGGGGCAATCTCCATGGTTGGTGGAAATTACGCGCGTTGCCCACCAAAACTGGAATTTTGACTTGCCTCACACTGCTAATACGCAACCCCGCCGGCGTCAGATACGGCTCATAGCCACTGCTTCCCACACCTTCAAAAAAACAAGGCCGCCCAACGCAGCCTCGCCTGTCCTAGTCCATGATGAGGTAGGATTTAATCGTCCTTCTATCAGCCATGTCCTTGTATGCCTGATTGATTTCATCCAGCTTATAGCTGTTCGTGAAGACCTTGCCTGGATTGATCTGACCGTCAAGGACCGCCTTCAGCAAGACTTCCTTGTCATAGGTCGTCACTGAAGCAGGACCGCCGGCAAGCGTGACGTTTCGGTAGAACGTTTCTGCCGGATCCATCTTGGCGCCATGCGGCAGGCCGACGCGGCCGATGAAGCCGCCGGGACGAACGACGCCGAATGCCTGGTCGGTCGATCCTTGAGCGCCGACGCATTCGAGGACGGCATCGGCACCGTAGCCGCCCGTCAGTTTGAGGACCTTTTCGATGCCTTCCGTTCCGCGTTCTGCAACGACATCAGTTGCACCCGATTCGAGCGCCATCTTCTGGCGGTCTTCGTGACGGCTCATGATGATGATCTGTGAAGCTCCGAGCATCTTGGCGGCGATCACCGCACATTGACCGACGGCGCCGTCACCGACGACGACGACCTTGTCGCCCGATTTGACGTGTGCAGTTTTAGCGGCGTGGTAGCCGGTTGCCATGACGTCGGCCAGCGTCAGCAGGGATTTGAGCATCCCTTCGCTGTAGTCGTCAGGAGAACCAGGCACTTTGACCAGAGCCCAGTCGGAGTGCTGGAAGCGCAGGTACTGCGACTGTGCGCCGATGCTGAAATTATCGTCATGATCGACGCAAACGCCGTCAAAGCCTGCCAGACATGCGGGACAGTGCCCGCAGCCGTGCGTGAACGGCACGATGACGAAATCGCCAGGCTTGACAGTCGTCACGCTTTCTCCGACTTCTTCCACGATGCCGATTGCTTCGTGTCCGTCGTTGATCGAGTGCTTTTGCTTGCTGTCGCCGGCGGAATATGCCCACAGGTCGGAGCCGCAAACGCACGATCGAACGACGCGAATAATCGCATCGTCTGCTTTTTGAATCTTTGGCTTGTCCAGATCGACAACGCTCATTTGGCCTGCTTGTTCGTAATATGCTGTTTTCATAAGAGTAAGCTCGCTTTCATGTTTTGATGGCTCAATTATAAAACATCAAGTTGACTTTAGGTCAAGCGTTTGCGTAATGAAAATGCAGAGCTTCGTTTGCAGTCCATGCTTTTTTAAGCATTGCGATCCTGCGTTTTTTCTGAAAAATCCCTTTCAGAACTCTGCATTTCAGAAAAATTCTAACCGTTTTTTAACTTACGTCATCCGCTTTCAGTGTGCTAGGATAATCAATGTTGTATTTTTACGGAAATTGTGACAGTCAGGTCGCAGTAATGCGACGGTGGACCATTCTCCCGATCTTTGCTTAAGCAGAAATCGACTGCACATGGATTGAGAGGAGAGATTTTTTTGGAAAATGCAGAAATGCGTATGAACACTGCAATTGTTGAAGTTGACCGTCCATGGCTTGCCATGTCATCCATGCTGATTGGTGCGTTCGTCGGAATGCTCAGCGAAACTTCCCTGAACATTGCACTGCCGACGCTTGGCAGGGTCTTTTCAGTCGGAACCGGCACGCTGCAGTGGCTCGTGACGGGGTACATGCTGATGATCGGCATTGTGCTGCCGTTTTCAAGTCTGATTTCAAAGTGGTTTTCAACCCGTCAGATCATCATCTTCGCTTTGGCTGACTTCACGGTCGGGGCATTGATTTCCGGCTTTGCAAACAGCTTTGGCATGCTTTTGTTCGGACGGATGATTCAGGGAATCGGCACCGGACTGATTCTTCCGCTGATGTTCACGGTTGCGATGCTGATCTTCCCGCCGAAGAAGCTGGGACTTGCGATGGGCATCAACGCACTTGTCATCATGTTTGCACCGGCAATCGGACCGACCGTCACGGGCATCGTCCTCGGATCCCTCTCATGGCGTGCCGTCTTCTTCATGTTTGCAATCATTTTACTTGTCGGACTTCTTTTTGCCTTCATCGGTCTGAAGAACGTCAGCCGCATCACCCGTCCGAAGATTGACCTGCCGTCAGTGCTGGGATCCGTCATCGGCTTCAGTTCCATTGTTGCAGGAACAAGTCTCGCATCAGAAGCTGGTTGGACTTCACCAAGAGTGCTCGGTCTTCTTGCCGTCGGCATCATCGTACTCGTCCTTTATGCAGGACGTCAGCTGAAGCTTGATGAACCAGTCCTGAACCTCAGAGTCTTCGCCAAGCCTGCCTTCCGGACCGGCGCCATCCTCGTCATGCTTGATTTCGGCATCATTTTGTCCGCGATGTATCTCATGCCCCAGTTCATTCAAAATGCCATGATGCTGCCGGTTGCGATGACCGGGCTCATCATGCTGCCGGGCGGCATCGTCAATGCCTTGGTCTCTGCATTTGCCGGGAGAATGTATGACCGCATGGGGGCCAAGCTGCTTGCTCGCTTGGGCTTCGTCATTGCCCTGATCGGTGTCTTGATGTTCTGTTTTGCAGACGCAAAGTCGTCTCTTGCCTATGTCATCGCTGCTCACGTCGTTTTGATGATCGGCTGTCCGCTTGCGATGTCACCATCCCAGACGCATGCCTTGAATGCGCTGGCCGGTCCGGAATCTGCCGACGGTTCAACGATCATGAACACGCTGCAGCAGATTGTCGGCGCAATTGCAACGGCGCTTGCAACGAGCTTTCTTGCGATGGGTCAGGCAGCTTTGCCGGCTTCAAGCGAAGCGCTTCGGTTTGAACACGGCGTTCGCTACGGTTTTTGCTTCACTTTGGCTTTGGCACTGATCGGATTTATCGTTTCGCTGCGCTTGAAGGATCGAAAGCAGAGCGAAGACGTTGATTTTGATTAATAATGAAGAAAAAAGCAGTCGGGTCATTGAACCTGGCTGCTTTTTCATTATTCTCTTTTCTACCGCTTGTTTTTGGTCCGAAATGAAGTTTCTGACAAAGTCGGTTGAATCGCGGTTGGATTTTGCTCATGATCTCGTCAAGATCTTATCAAGATTTACGGACAAAGCAGCCGTTTTTGATGGTTTGTCCGTAAATACCAGCCACGCTGAACAACCAGGCAACGAATTTCCGTCCGAGCTCTGCATTTTATGATATAAAAAAACAAGCGCCGTTTGACGCTTGTCTTTCAATCTTCAAGATTCTTGACCAAAACGCTGTCATGCTGCTCATCTTCTCCGAGCATGAAAACGTGGGTACCAACCTTTTTAAAACCATATTTCGTATAAAAGCGATAGGCGCGCTTGTTTTGCTCTTCGACTCCGAGCCACATCATGGGGCGTTTGAGTTTGCGCGCAACGGAGATGGCATGCTCCATCAAAGCCGCGCCGATACCGTGACCATGATATTCTTTCAAAGAATAAATTCTTTGTATCTCCAACGCATCCGGATAATCGGGTTCGGTTTGAGAATCAGCCCAGTTGACCTTGACGAATCCAACGGCATCATTGCCGTCAAGATAGAAGTAATAATCCGACGTCTCACACTCGATTTCTGATTTGAGCACGTCAAAATCATAGGCGGTCTCAAGATATTCCTTCATGTCTTCTTCGCTGTTTTCATAGGCAAAAGTGTCATAGAAAGTCTTTTTTGCCAGCTTTTGCAGCATCAAAACGTCTTTGTTTGTGTTGCTTGCTTTTCTGATCATGATTTATCCTCCATTTCGCTAAAAATCCGTTTCAACGTAATGACGCACAAAACGGATGTCACGATTACTGAAATAACGTCAGAAACCGGTTCTGCAATGTAGATGCCTTTCACGCCTAAAAATTTTGGCAAGATGAGTGCCAACGGAATCAGCAGGATGATTTTCCGCAGCGTGGCGATAAAAAGCGAAACCTTCGCCTGTCCCAATGCGAGAAACGTCGCTTGACAAGCCGCCTGAATCCCAAAAATCGCAATGCCCAAGAAAAAAATCGGCATGATTCGGCATGTCAAAGCAACAAGTTCGGCATCGTTCGTAAACATTGAAGCATAAATGCCCGGGCAAAAAATCGCAACGCCAGCCAAGATGAGCGTTCCCAGCAAGCACACGGAAACCAGGCGAATCACCGTTTCTTTCACGCGCAGCCTGTTTCCTGCACCGTAGTTGTAGCTGACGATCGGCTGGACGCCTTGAGTAATGCCGTTGACCGGAATGACGATCAATTGCATGATGCTCATCAGAATCGACATCGAACCGACGTAAAGGTCGCCGCCGTAACGCTGAAGGCCAGTATTGAAAGTGATTGTCACCAAGCTTTCCGTGCTCTGCATGACGAACGGTGCAATGCCCAAAGCAGCGATTTTAAGGATCAAAGACTTGTCCGGCCTGACAAGTTTCAAGTACAGCACGCTTCTTTTCGACTTCAAAAACGAGACGACCCAGACTGCGCTGACAAACTGCGAGATGACCGTTGCAAGCGCTGCTCCTCTTACGCCCAAATGCAGAGCAAAAATGAAAATCGGATCCAAAACGATATTGATCACGGCACCGATCAAAACAGAAAGCATCGCTGCTTTGGCAGCTCCTTGTCCGCTGATGAACGCATTCAGTCCCAAAGCAAGCTGAACAAAAATCGTTCCCAAAAGGTAGATCGTGATGTATTCGTTGGCATATGCAATGGTTTTCGAACTGGCCCCAAAGGCATACAGAATCGGAACTTTAAAAATCAAAAAGCCGATTGTCAGCACAATGGAAAAGAACACGAGCAGCCAAGCAGAATTGCCCATAATCAAGGAAGCTTTTCGTTCATCTTTTTTCCCAAGCTCAATCGCTGCTAGCGGTGCCCCGCCTGCTCCGGCAAATGCACTGAACGCGGCAATCAAAGTGATGATCGGAAGCGTAACCCCCACGCCCGTCAAAGCCAGATTACCATCGCCCTGCATATGTCCGATGTAGATTCGATCAACGACATTGTACAAAACGTTGATCAGCTGTGCCAAAACCGTTGGCAGTGCCAATGACAGCATCAGCCTGCCCAACGGAGCCGTCCCTAATTTCTCGTCATTTCTCATTCAACCGCTTCTTCCCAATTTGGATATACGAGTATTTTACCATTGCAAATGCGCAAAAAAAAGTTTTGTCTCCCATATGTCGTTTGAATTAATGTATAATGTAAACAGTTACTAAATTCAGGAGTTATAAATGATAAAGAAATTACGCGCAAAACATGTTCCGGAAACGGCTTATTTAATAATGTTTATGATTTTCTCGGCAGCTGCCTTCATTGAAGGAACGACTCTGACGCATGTTTTTGGCGTAGATCGATTGATGGCTTTGACATATCGCATCTACCAGCTTTCGGTTCTCGGCGTGCTCGGAAAAATCTTCTTTTTGGACGACTCGACGAAAAAAACCAAAACAGGCATTTTCCTGACGCTTGCCGTGCTCTATTTCATCTGCCATCGTGCGCAGGCAATGGCGCCTTTTTTCATGGCCATTTTCATCTTCGGTGCAGTCGGAGTCGATTGGAAAAAGATTCTGAAATGTTTCTTTTTCACTGGTCTGCTTTTGACGTGCCTTTCGCTTTTTGGCGCTTTGTTTCGCATAATTCCTAATATGGCACAGTCAAGAACGTATTTTGGCATCCCGTTCCGTCGTTTCAGCATGGGAATTGCGACTCCGACCGATTTTGCGGCGCATGTCTTTTCCTTGATGATGGCTTCTGTTTTGCTGCGAGATTTTAAGTGCGACAGAAAATGCCTGATCCTTCTTTCATTGATTGCTTTTCTGACGTTTGCTCTCACTGATGCGCGGCTTGACTTGATTTTAATGATTCTGCTGCTTTTGTGCACTGCATTTTATGATAAGATCAAAGCGTTCATCACGGCTTCCGGACCCGGCTTCTTTGGCATCATTATCGGCGGATATGCTCTGTTTGATCTTTGGATAACTCACGTCTACTATATGCCCAGTCGTTTCTGGGAAACTCTCGACCGCTTTTTGTCAAGCCGCTTGTTCTACGGCAACGTTGCCATGAAACAATGCCAGATTCCGCCTCTTTTTGGGCGTTTCATCCCTCAAAACGGCAACGGACTCATGCTGAAACCCGGTGAGCGGTACTTTTTCATCGACTCGTCAATCGTTCGCATGTGGACCATGTTCGGCATCGTCTTCACGATTTTGATGATCATGCTGACGGCATTTCTCATCATCCGCGGATTTTCGACAAAATACGTTCCGCTGTTGGTCATTTTGACACTGATCGTGATTGAATCCGCAATCGATCATCATTTGTGGGACATATCCTACAACGTCTTGTTCGTTGCAGCTTTTGCCGACTGGAGCAGCCTGACTAAAAGGCAGCGCTGAATTCCTATTTTGTCGTCTGAATGAACTCATATGGCGTCGTCTGATAGACGTAATAATTCAGCCAGTTGGAATACAAGATATTGGCGTGCGATCTCCAGGTCAATAAGGGTTCTTTGGTGTCGTCGTCATCCGGATAATAATTTAAAGGCGGCTCAATCGGCAGGCCTTTTTCTTTGTCTCTCAAATATTCCTTTTGCAAAGTATAGCGATCGTATTCGGGATGGCCCATCACAAAGACCTGATGCCCGTCATTTGCAATCACAAGGTAGATTCCTGCTTCTTTTGACTCTGCCAAAACGGAAAGCTCAGGATGTTTCAAGACATCCTGTTTATCGACTTCCGCATGACGCGAATGAGGCGCAAAGAAAACGTCGTCAAAACCACGAACGAGCGGAACTTTGCGATTCAACAGCCGGTGCTGATAAATACCGAAACGTTTTTCTTTCAACAGGTGCTTCTTGATCCCGTAATGATAGTACAGACCTGCCTGAGCGCCCCAACAAAGGTGCAGCGTCGAAGTGACGTGTTTTTTTGACCATTCCATGATTTTGCAAAGTTCGTCAAAATAGTCGACTTCCTCAAATTCCAGCTGCTCAACGGGTGCTCCCGTAATAATCATGCCGTCGAAATTTTTGTCGGAAATCTCGGAAAAAGGCTCGTAAAACCTGTTCAAGTGGCTGAGTGCCGTATGCGTCGATTCATGCGTTTCAAGCGACACGAACGAAACGTCGACTTGCAGCGGCGTGTTCGACAAAGCCCTCAAAAGCTGCAGTTCAGTAGCCTCCTTCAAAGGCATCAGGTTCACGATTGCAATTTTGATCGGTCGAATGTCCTGATGAATCGCACGCGTTTCGTCCATTACGAAAATATTTTCCTGATTCAAGATCTCGCGTGCCGGAAGATCATGTTGTATTTTAATCGGCATCTTGCCTACCTCCTTGTATCTAAAACAAAAACGCCCCCGTGAAAGAACATCTTTCACAGGGACGCATCCTAGCGTGGTACCACCCATCTTCGCTGCATCATCCGCAGCCTTCTCCGGCACCGTCATGCCTGGGATTATATCGTATCCTCACGAACCTTGAGCTTTCACTCGCAGTTAAACTCAGAGCTCATCTTCAGCTTGTCTGACCCGCCTTCTTTCACCAATTAAAGGCTCTCTTTGGAATCCGAGTCCGCCTACTCTTCTCGTCAACGTTTTGTTTTATATTATTGACTGAAGTTTATACCCTTTTTCTAATTTTGTCAACACTTTGCCTTAATGGTACTGTAAAATGCAGCAAATAATCAGCCGTCTCGTCAATCGCAATCAAAAGACGGACAAAACGGTTATCTCTTTTTGCGTGACGACAACATCAAAAACGGCCATCTGCTCAAAAACAAGACAGCCGTTCCGATCGTTGACAAAGACGTCTCCGTCACCTATTATGCAATTTGTCTCAAAAGACGCAGCCATATTCTTGAGCGTTTCATGAACAGCAGATTGCAGACTCAGACCTGATGAACCTTTCTGCCGTTTTCAAACAGACTGCTCGTTGCCTGCCAAATGTATTTGGCAGTTTCGGCATCATTCATCGTGTACAGATGTATGCCGGCAACGCCTTGAGTCACCAAATCGACGATCTGATCGATTGCGTATGCCAAGCCGGCTGCTTTAAGCGATTCCGGATCATCCTGGTACTTGTTCAAAATGGCCGTAAATTTCTTTGGCAGCGTTGCCGAACTGGTCTTTAAAATTCTCAAGGCCTGATTGCGCTTGACGATCGGCATGATGCCGGCAACGATCGGCGTATTGATGTCCGCCAGCTCGCAGCATTCTCTGAAACGGTAAAAACTTTCATTGTCAAAAAACATCTGCGTGATCAAACTGTCGACGCCTTGATCAGTCTTGTACTTGAGATGCTTGATGTCGTCGACGCGGCTGTTTGATTCCGGATGGATCTCCGGATAGCAGGCCGCACTGATATGAAATTCAGGGAAGTTTTCATGAACGTATGCGATCAGATCGCTTGCGTGCCTGAAATCATCCTTTGGCTTTCTGCCTTCGATGCGATCTCCTCTAAGTGCCAGTAAATTCGTGACTCCGAGTGTTTCCAGCTCGTTCAAAATCTCCGAAACCTGCTGCTTGTCAAGATACGCCGCCGGAAGATGCGCAATGCTCGGAACATTCAGCTTGTTTTTGACGTACCCGGCCAGTTTGACCGTCAGCCGTGCCAGATCATCGTTTTTGTTCGTACAGGTTACGCTGATGAAATCAGGCGAAAGCCCGACCAGTTCATCCAGCGTTTCCGTCAGCTTTTCGGCCGCGCTCTCCTTGTTTGGAGGAAAGATTTCAAAAGAAAACGTTGTTTGACTCATGTCATCACAGCTCCTCTCTGATGTTTTGTGCTGCCTGCGTCAAATTCTTCAGACTGGCTTTGGTCTCCTTTTCACCGCGAGTCTTCAAACCGCAATCGGGATTAACCCAGACTTTTTCTTTTTTGACTTTGCCCAAAATGCGATGCAGGGCCTGTTCGATTTCTTCAACCGTCGGGATGCGCGGCGAATGAATGTCGTAAACGCCAGGACCGACTTCGGTCTTGAAATTCTTTTCCTTGAGTTCGTCAAGAATTTCGAGATTTGAACGCGAGGCCTCAAATGAAATGACGTCGGCATCCATGTCATCGATTGCCGAAATAATGTCGTTAAACTCGCTGTAGCACATATGCGTATGAATCTGGGTTTCCGGCTTGACGCCGCTATGTACCAAACGGAAGGCCGGGATGGCCCAGTCAAGATATTCGCTTTGCCAATCGGAACGTCTCAACGGAAGCTTTTCACGCAAAGCGGCTTCATCGATCTGAATGATGCGAATACCGTTTTTCTCAAGATCCAAAACTTCTTCTCTGATTGCCAAAGCAAGCTGCAGAGTTGATTCTTTGATGCTGATGTCTTCGCGCGGAAACGACCAGTTTAAAATCGTCACCGGACCCGTCAGCATCCCTTTGACGATTTTTTTCGTCTGCTTTTGCGCATAAACCGACCAGCGAACGGTAATCGGGTCTTTTCTTGAAACGTCGCCCCAAATAATCGGTGGCTTGACGCAGCGAGTTCCGTATGATTGCACCCAGGCTTTTTTGGTGAAGACGTATCCTTCAAGATGCTGTCCGAAATATTCGACCATGTCGTTTCGTTCAAATTCGCCGTGAACCAAAACGTCCAGGCCGATTTCTTCCTGGAATCCGATCCAGGAATCGATTCTTTCAGCAATAAATTCGTCGTATTCTTCCTGGCTGATCTCATGCTTTCTGAATGCGGCACGCTTTTGCTTGACTTCTCTCGTTTGCGGGAAGGATCCGATCGTCGTCGTCGGAAGAAGCGGCAGATTGAACTCTTGCTTTTGAATCTTTTCGCGCACGGCAAACTCCGGTTGGCGCACGAAGGCTTCAGGCTTTAGATCAGCAATTTTTTGATGCAGCTCTGCATTTTCCAAAACGCGCGGCTTTTCGAACAGCTCAGCGTTCTTCCTTAAAAATTCAGGGCTTTGATTCTTGAGCAGCGCATCAAGTTCGACAAGCTCTTTGACCTTTTCTTCGGCAAATGCAAAATGCTTCGCTACGTCTTCTTCGAGTTCTTCGCTTGCGACGGTATACGGCACGTGAAGCAGCGAGCAGGAGGTCGTCAGCACCAGGTTTTTGACGTTCAGTTTCTTCAGCAGGTCAAGCGTTTTTTGGTAATTGTTGCGCCAGATGTTTTTCCCGTTGACGACGCCGGCAAACAGGACTTTTCCGTCATCAAAGCCTCTTTCGACAAGTTCAGACGTTTTCCTGCCTTCGACAAAATCAAGCCCGATTCCGTCAAAAGGAAGCTTCAGCAAAACGTCATAAGCATCGCGAACGTCACCGAAATATGTCTGTGCCAAAACCTTGAGCTTGCCTTTTTGCAAAAGCAGCGGCTCATAAAGCGCCTTGAACAAAGCCAGCTCCTTTTCATCAAGATCTTTGACCAAAGACGGCTCGTCAAGCTGAATCCAATTTGCGCCGAGATCTTCAAGCTGCTTGAAAATCTTGGCATATGCTTCGATGAACGCACCGACAAAATCTTCTTTGACGCAGCCGTGAAATTCGCTCAATTGAAGCAAAGTGAACGGTCCGACCAAAACGGGACGCGTAATCGTTCCGTCTTCTTTTGCTTCGACGAATTCATCAAAAATTTTCGTTCCTGACAGTTTGACGTCCGTATCCGCCGTAAACTGCGGCACGATATAATGATAGTTCGTGTTGAACCACTTCTTCATCGGCCAAGCCTTGACGTCGCCCTTTTCGCCTTGATATCCTCTTGCCAGGGCAAAATATTTGTCCAGGTCGGACAAATCGAGTTCAGCGATGTTTTCAGGAATCACGTTGAACAAAAAGGCCGCATCGAGCATCTGATCATAAAAAGAAAAATGGTTGCTCGTGAAATTCGTCAAACCGCTGTCCAAAAGCAGCTTGCGATCATGCTGACGAAGATCTTTGGCCCGTTCTTTTAATTCTTCTTCAGTTGCCTCATGTTTAAAATATTTTTCCGTAATAAATTTAAGTTCACGATTTTCTCCGATTCTTGGAAAACCCACAATAGTTGCCGTCATAAGTCTGCCCCCTTGATTTGTTATCTATAAATCTAACACTTTTGCGTTAATTTGAATAACAGAAAAAAATATGCATTCGTTATAGTTTTGGACTATAATGAGGTAACAACATATAAAAAAGAGGTTATTTTATGAGAATCCAACAGCTTGAATATTTGGAAAGAATCGTTGAAGCAGGCTCCATCAACGAAGCAGCCAAAAGGCTTTTTCTCACTCAGCCCAGCCTGTCGAACGCCGTCAAAGAATTAGAAAACGAAATGGGAATTCAAATTTTCCAGCGCAGCTCAGGCGGAATTTCGCTGACCGCAGAAGGGCGCGAATTCATGACGTATTCCAAACAAATTCTGGATCAGGTCAACCTGATGAACGAACGCTATAAAAACGGGCAACAGCGCAAGCAGTCCTTTTCCGTTTCCGCGCAGCACTATGCCTTCGTCGTTCATGCATTTGTCGAACTGATCAAAAGCGTCAATGCAAACGAATATCAATTCACGCTGCGAGAAACCGAAACCCAAAATATTTTCAATGACCTTGCCCAGTTCAAAAGCGAGCTCGGCATCCTCTACACGAACGGATTCAATCAAAAAATCATGCAGCGTCTCTTCAAGGAAAACAACCTCGTTTTCACGCCGCTGTTCGTTGCCAAACCGCATATCTTCGTCAGTCGCTATAATCCGCTCACGTCAAAGTCTTCCGTGAATCTGTCAGACCTCGAAGACTACCCTTACTTGTCATACGAACAAGGCGAAGTCAACTCGTTTTACTTCTCCGAAGAAATTCTCAGCACCCTGAGCCACAAAAAAAGCATCAAAGTCAGCGACCGTGCGACGATTTTCAACTTAATGATCGGATTGAACGGCTACACCATCAGCTCCGGCATCATCAGCAGCAAGCTCAACGACGATAAAATCGTTGCAATTCCTTTAAACGTTGACGATGACATCACGATGGGCTGGCTCAAGCATCGCCAAGTCGAACTGAGTCCTTTGGCCGAGCGCTATCTGACAATGCTGAAGGAACACATCAAAGGATACGGATTCAAAATCATCAGCTGATTTTTCTCCTTGAAAAATGCAGAGCATTGCTCCAAATAAAGCGACTTCAAAACACCGATCGTCATTAACGCACTGGATTTTTCATAATTTTCGTCCAAATCGAGGGGGCGCGGAACTCAAAGTAGACAAAAAACGGGGGAAATGACTCTTTTTTGTCTACCTGACTCTTCGAATCCGGCCCGCGCGGCCTTGAAAGTAGAACAAAATCCTCCAAAATTGAAAAAATGTTCTACTCGGTTACCTTCGCCAAAGCAGTGTGGTCTCAGATTACGGGAAAATCTCAGAAATCAACGTTTTGACCGTAATCGAAGTCAGGTACAGTGACTGAACAGATGATGCGCAGCACTGCATTTGGCAAGATCACTGCCGATTACGGACAAAATGGTCAAAAATGGCTGTTTGTCCGTAAAAATTCAGGTGTTTCGGACCCTGTTTTACGGACAAATCACTGGAAAATGCCTGTTTGTCCGTAAATCCGGATGAAATTCTGGCTGAAATTGGTTGAGCAGCGTTCCTTTTTTAAAAAGATAGTTTTTTAACGTGGAAAATCAAAAAAATGCCGGACAAAGTCAGCCTTAAGTGACCGCCTTGTTCGACATTTCATATAAACGGGACTTTTTTCCCAGCTTCTTTATCATCTCATGCTTTCTTGCAATATTTGTTAACAGTGACGTCTCTTCCCTTGACCGGCATTGTCTTCTTGCCGACGAAATCAAAGCCGCACTTTATGATGACGCGGTTGCTTGCCAAGTTTTGCTCTTCTGCTTCAATCCTGATTTCAGGAAAGCCTTCTTCAAGCAAATAATCGCTAAACCCTTTGAAGGCTTCTGTCATATAGCCTTTGCCCCAGTATCTTCTTCCCAAAACGTATCCGATGACCGGCACATCGTCTTCATGATCGACGACATCGATCATGCCGATCAATCCGTCGGTTTCCTTAAGGCAGATGCCGTATCGACAGCACTTCTCATCCTCGTAGGCACGCATCCATTCCGCAAGAATCTTCTTGGTCACGTCGACGCTTTCGTGAGCATCCCAAGTCAGATAACGCGTAACTTCAGGATCATTTGCCCACGTTTCATAGATTCTCATTGCATCATGCTCGTTCAGCCTGCGCAGATAAAGCCTGTTCGTTTCGACTGCTTTTTTCGGCGAAACCCATTCATAAAGTTCTGCGCCTTTTTCACCAATGTCATCGTAAAAAAGTTCGGTTTGCTTGACAAGCGCAAAGCCGTTTTTGCGATATAATTTTCCGGCGGAATCGTTGCCTTCGATCACGTCGAGGTGAATCGCTTTTCTTGCACTGGATTTTATTGCAGAAAGCATCGAAGAAGCGATGCCCTGCCCCCTGAATTCCGGCGAGACGGCAAACAGATGCAGCACGCAGACATCTTTTGTTTCCTTCCAGTCCGCATGATTGTATGCATCATCGTCGCCGTCTGACAAAATTCCCGCTGCTGCGATTTTTCCATCGATGCGTCCGAGCAAAAACAGCCGATTTGCGATCGCATACTCGAGATCGTCACGACACGGATATAGCCCCCAGTGCCAGCCAGGCGAATATTTGTCAAATTTTTGCTGCTCGCAGACCTTTTCATAAAAAATGCAGAGCTCCGATAAATCATTTTTTGTTGCTTGAACTATTTCCAAAATAAACTACCCCTTCCTGCCAAAATGCCTCGGTAAATCCTGCCTCTTCTTGCGAATTTTTCTGGCAATGCGCTCCGTTGCATGCGTCAGATGCCTTAAAATCGAATCGGCCGCAAACATGAAGACGACGACCAGCAAAAAATCGGCCCTTGACAGCGGACTGATCGCAAAAAGATGCTTCAAAAACAAGAAGCAAAAGACCAGACCCGCAACGTTGAGCCATAGAATTGCCCACTTTTTCTTATTGAACGGCCGACTGATCCGAACCAAAACGATCAGCCCGATCGCACCCAAAAGAAGAGTCGCCATCGTCGAAATCTCATCATCGGAAATGCCGAAAATCTTGCCGCAGACCACAAGCGCAGCAACCGAAACCATATCGGTCAATCCGGCCGGAAAAGCCTTGATGAACACGTTCGTCAAAAAATGCCCCTTGATTCGGTCTTTGGTCGGCTCAAGCGCCAGCAAAAAGCCGGGAACGCCGATCGTAAATCCCGTCACCAGGGAAATCTGCGAAGGCTCAAGCGGGTACGTAAACATCAAAACAGCCGAAAAGACCGCCATCAGCAGCGAGAAAATATTCTTGACCAAAAACAGGCTTGCCGACCGCTGGATGTTATTGACGACTTGTCTTCCTTCAAGCACGACGTTTGGCATGTGCACGAAATCGGAATCAAGCAGGACGACTTGCGCAACTTGTGCGGTTGCCTCGCTGCCGGATGCCATCGCAACGCTGCAATCCGCATCCTTCATCGCTAAAATATCGTTGACGCCGTCGCCCGTCATCGCGACGGTATGACCGTTTTTTTGCAGAGCGGATACGAAAGCCTGCTTTTGCTTCGGAGTCACGCGTCCGAAGACCGTTTTTGTCTCAAGTGCCTCTTCCACTTGCGCGTCGGTTGTCAAAGTCGAAGCATCGACGTAATTTCTGGCCCCATCGATTCCGGCCTGTTCGGAAATTTCGGAAACGGTTTTCGGATTGTCGCCCGAAATGACCTTGATCGCAACTTTTTGTTTTTTAAAATATTCAAACGTCTGCTTGGCGTTTTGACGAATCGGATTCTCAAAAATCACATAGGCCAACGGCTCAACGCTGCCTGAAAGGCCATGTTCAAGCTCAGTGCCGTCATACTTCGCAAACAAAAGCGCACGGTACCCCTTATCCGTATACGGCAAAATTTTATCTTCGATTTTTTCAAATTCAGAGCGCATGATGAACTCCGGTGCCCCTAACAAATACGTCGCATCATTGAAAATTATTCCGCCATACTTTGTCGAAGACGTAAACGGAACAACCTTTAAAGCAGCATGTTTTTGCTCTGCATCTTCCGGGATAAACGACTGCAGCGCCTGCATCGTCGCATTGTTGTCCTTTGAGGCAAGCACGTAGTCCGTCAGCCTTTCAGTGACGTCGTCTTCTTCAAAGACGACTTCCTTGACTTTCATCTCAGGTTCAGTAATCGTTCCGGTCTTGTCGACGCACAAAACGTCAACGCGAGCTAGCGTTTCGATGCTTTTCATGTCATGCAGCAAAACCTTGCGTTTCGAAAGCCTCATCGTGCTCAAGGCCAGGGCAACCGTCGTCAAAAGATACAGTCCTTCGGGAATCATCCCTAAAACGGCCGCAACCATTGACGTAATGCTCTTTTGAAACGTGACGCCGTTTAAAAAGAAGCTTTGGTAAAACAAAATGACCCCGATCGGAATAATGACGATTCCGACCCACTTGATGATTTCATTGATCGAACGCACCATCTCTGACTGTTCATACCCGTCGATCGTTTTGGCTTCCGACGTTAATTTTGATATGTAGGACTCGTTTCCGACCTTGTCCAGGCGCGCATAACACCGTCCCGAAACGACGAAACTGCCGGAAAGAAGCGTATCCCCTTTTTTCTTGTCGATTTCATCCGATTCGCCCGTCAAAAGCGATTCGTTGACCTGAACGTTTCCTTCAAGCACCGTCGCGTCCGCACAAATCTGCTCGCCGGCTGATAGAAGCACGACATCGTCCTGCACCAGTTCTTCAGACGTGACCTTGCTTTCTTTTCCATCACGCACGACGATTGCATGCGGAGCGTTCAGCAGGTTCATTTTGTCAAGCGTTTTTTTTGCGCGCCATTCCTGAATGATTCCGATGATGATGTTCCACAAAATAATCGGCAAAAAGGTCAGATTGCGAAACGATCCGACGATGCACAAAAGCACCGTGATCACCAGGAAGATCAAGTTGAAATACGTCAAAGTATTGCTCAAAATGATCTGCTTGACGGTCAGTCCGGTCGAAGCGTCCGACTGATTGGTTTTTCCGGCGTTGATTCGTTCCTTGACTTCTTTTTGAGTCAAGCCACCGTATCTAGCATCTTCCATCCAAAAACTCCCTTTCGAAAAGTTTCTAATTAAATAATAACTCAAGTTACGTCAAAACGCCTATAAGAATGCATTAAGATTGGGTTTCGCCAGGCAAATCCTTTCATGTTGCCGATAAAAAAACAGGGCTTCTGAGAACACCGGGGTTCAAAAGTCCTGTTTTGCAATTTGTTTATATGAAAAAGCTGCCTGCAAAGCTTGACAGGGCACCAGAATCACGGGGTTTCCGGCTGGACATAATTAAACATACAGTGCGCAGACATCGATTAATTTCTCGCTTCAAACTTTAATTTCAGCACCAAGCCCAATGCGATCAAAGTTATCGCCAGAATAAGCACGATCGAAATGCGACTGCCGACCATGCTGCCGTTTGACATCGTTTTTTGAGCCCAGCCGAAGATGACGGAAACGACAGTCGTCGAAAGCGCTCCGGAAAACTGCTGCAAAGTATTCAAAACGCTGTTGCCGTCGATTGCTTCTTCGCGTTCCAGTTGACTGAGACTTGTCGCAACCAGACTGCTTGCCGCAAGCCCCATGCCGATCTTTGTGGCAACGTCGCCGCACAAAAGTAGTTTCACCCCTGCATTTGGCAAGACAAAGGCCAAAAAAGCCAGCCCCAAAGATGCAAGCGTCAGTCCGAAGACAATCGGTTTGAAATAACCCAATTCATCCATCAATCGACCGGAAACCGGTGCGAGCAGGAACACGAACGTTGCGCCCGGAAGCATGAACAGCCCTGCCGTGACGGTATTTTGATGCAACCCGATCTGAAGATAATTCGGGAAAATGAATGAGATGCCAAGCGCGATGGCCTGCGTGACCAAAGCACCATACATGAACCAGACGAAGCGCTGATTGGAAAAGACGTTCAGACTGATGAGACGCTTCTTTTTGTTGGAAAAATAAAACATCAAAAGCGCCATGATGCTGAGCAAAAGCAGCCAAAGCGAAAAACGCTCGATGGCAACCAGCAAAAGCGCCAAACCCAATGCCAAAAAGAAGTATCCGCCAAAATTGAAACCGGTCTTTGTTTCAATCTTTCGCTGAGGAATCGACATGATTCCGACGACAAAGGAAATCGCAAGAATCGGCACGAGAAACAGGAAAATCTTGTTCCAGTCAAAATGATGCAGAATAATTCCGCCATAGGTCGGACCGATTGCAGGCGCAAAGCAGGTCGTCATCGTGGCCACGCCGACCATGAAACCGCGTCTTTCCAACGGAACGTGCTCCAAAATAATGTGCATCGCAAGCGGCAGGGCAAGTCCGGTGCCGATTCCCTGAAGGATGCGACCGGCTAACAACAGTTCGAAATTTCCCGCAATCGAATCCAAAATCACGCCAAGCAGAAAAAAAAGATTTGAACTGACAAACAGATTTTTTTCGGAAACGTTTCGAATCAAATAGGCTGACAACGGAATGCTGATGGCAACCGTCAGCAGATTGGCAGTCGTCACCCATTGAATCAGTCCCGCATCGATTCCGAACTGCTTCATGAGCGTCGGAAAAGTCACGTTCATCGACGTTTCGATCAAAACGCCGCAAAAGCTCATGATCGTCGTTGCGACGACTGCTGGCATTACGTGCCACTTTTTCTTTGTTGCCATATTTTCACCTCGAATTCCAGAAATTACGCATAAAATCCATGATACGCTACAAATGTCAGCCAAGTCAAGCAAAATACGAACGTTATCCGGCACTCATCATCTTTTTTGGTAAGTCTCATCAAAATGCTGAAAACCGCGAATCTCAAAGAAAACGTCCCTGTGCCAAAACCCAATGTGCTGATTGATGTGTTTTATCTGCAATCTCGCTTTTACGGGCAAATCCCTGTTTTCCACGTTTTGCCCGTAACCGCCCGTCTCGTTTTACGGGCAAATCCCGTTTTTCCACGTTTTGCCCGTAACCGCCCGTCTCATTTTACGGGCAAATCCCTGTTTTTCACGTTTTGCCCGTAACCGCCCGTCTTGTTTTACGGGCAAATCTCAGTTTTCCACGTTTTGCCCGTAACCGCCCGTCTTGTTTTACGGGCAAATCCCTGTTTTTCACGTTTTGCCCGTAATTGAAACTTTTGCCAAATCCAGCGTTGCGCATCGCGGGCTTGCCAAACGGCTACGAATCTGCTCAACCCGACCACCGTCAGCGTGATGCGGATACTGCATTTTTTCAAATTAAAAAGATTTTCCCCGCACTCCGAAAATACGGGAAAAACCTTTTCATAACTATAACAATTGCGCAAACAAACGCATGATCATCCGACTCAGGCGATGAGGCGCGCTCCACTTGACGCTGTACTTTTCAGTAACTTCGCGACACTGCTTGAACGTTTCGTCAAAATCTTCCTTAATCGAAAGAACGGCAGGCGCGTCCGTCATAAAACATCCATTTTCAAAATGATGATACAAGCTGCGGTAATCAAGATTAATCGTTCCGCACGTTGCCAGGCGATCGTCTGCCACGCTCATTTTGGCGTGGCAAAAACCAGGCTTCCATTCAAAAATGCGCACGCCGTTTTCCGCAAGCACATTGTAAAAAGAACGCGTCACGCTGTAAATCGGCTTTTTATCAGGAATCCCAGGCGTAACGATTCTGACGTCGACGCCGCGCTTTGACGCAAGCGACAGCGCATGAGCAAACTCATCAGTGATGATCAGATACGGCGTCATGAAATAGCAATACCTTTCAGCCTTGTTGACCATGCTGATGTAGACTTCTTCACCGACCTGTTCACCGTCAAGCGGGCTGTCGGCATATGGCTGAATGTAGCCTGCGCAATTTTCAGGATAATTTCTGTTCTTGAGATAAAATGCCAAATTTTCTTCACTGTCACGTTCTTCCTTTGAAGAAGCATTCCACATTTCCAAAAATGAAACCGTCAAAGACCTGACCGCCTGGCCGCAAATTCTTATGCCGGTGTCTTTCCACTCACCGTAAGGATGCGTGAAGTTGAAATACTCATTTGCGAGATTATACCCGCCGGTATAGCCGATTTTGCCGTCAATCACCGTGATCTTGCGATGGTCGCGATTGTTAAAAAACATGTTGAGCCCCGGCATGAGCGGATTAAAAACGCGACACTTGATTCCGACTGCTTCGAGTTTTTTGGCAAACGACATGTTGACGAACCCGATCGATCCCATATCGTCATAAAAAACGCGAACTTCAACGCCTGCTTTGACGCGTTCTTCCAAAACCGTCTGGATCTTCTGCCAGGCTTCCTTGTCCTCGATTGCATGGTATTCCATGAAGATGAAGTCCTTGGCAAGCGCCAGATCATGGAGCTGCGAATCAAGTCCCTTGATTGCTTCGTTGAAATATTTCACCTCTGTATTTTCATAAACGGGATATCCCGAATATTTGTGAATATACTCGGAAATTCCTCTGCCGTCAGGATTTTTGACGCCTTCACCCAAATACTTGAACAGCTTTTCGTCAACTTTATCGTAGCGTCGTTTCATTTTCTTCGTTCCGCCGTTTAATCCGACCAGAAAATACAGTGCTACGCCCAAAATCGGAAATGCCAAAATCAAAATAATCCACGGCACCTTCATCGTTGCCGTCTGGTTTTGACTGTAGATAAAGAGCACCAGCAAAATTGCGAGCACTCGCGTCGTCCAGTCAATGATGCTTGCATATTCATTCAGTCTGGTGAAAATCAAAACCAAAAAGACGACTTGAAGCAGGATTGACAAGACTGAAAAAATCAGCCTTTTGATTCCGTTTTTCGATTTCTGTTTTCCTTCATATGTTTCCACGTCTGAACCCCCATCCATCAATCTTTAACAAAGGTGCTTTCCTCTCGGTAATAAATTACCGAGTTTCCACACGCGCTACGCGACAAAATCAAAACGGATCCCAAAATAACGGTCAACGATGCAAACTGCGCAAGCCGAAAGGGATTATTGACTTCACCAAAAACCGATACGGTAAATGCGCCGATTTTAAGAAATGAATAGAAAATCACAAACGGCAAAATATAATCGAGCTTGTCATTGTTCCGAATAAGAGTCGTCACGAAAACCATCATCGGAATCATCGGTGCTCCGCTGATTCCCGCTTCGGTCAATGTTATTCCCAATTTCTTCAAGTTAATCGCTTCCTAATACATAATATAAGTCAATGTTTATATTATACATCAGTGCGAATTTTTTTATGTAAATAAGGTCTTACGGTTTTCTGGCCGTGATGACCGTTGTCCTAATCCATGGAACTCCCCACCAACCGTCATAGCCGGCATCTCTTTTGACAATTTCCTCAAATCCGAGTTCAAACAAAGTTTTTTGATATTCTCCCGCATTCGCCAAATCAATCAGCATGATTTTGCCGCCGTGCTTCAAAACTCGCCATGCTTCAGCTAAAGCTTTTTTCCTGTCTTCCCGTTGATGAATGTTGTGAATCGACAAACTTGTCATGACACCATCAAACGATTCATCAAAAAAAGGCATGGCAAGCATGTCAGCCGTAACCAAATCCGCAACTGACCTGATACCGGAACGTTCAATATTCTCCAATGCCGCGCTAAAAGAGTTGTTTAGCTGGTCATCTTTTTTCCAAATATCGATTCCGGTTACTTTTCCGGGACTTTTCAAGTACTTTGCGCTTTCAACGAGAAGCATCCCGTGTCCCGTTCCAAGATCAAGCAGCCTGTCATCTGCTTTAATATCCCAGCGCTTAAGCTCTTTTTCAGCAAATTTATACTTACCGATCAAAGTCGTGTGCAAAAACGTTATCGCACATTCCGCACAAAAGATAAAAACAATGATTGCGTACCATTTTCTGCAATCAAAAGCCCAAATTCCGGCACAAATCGTCCCAACAATGATTCCCGCCAAAGAAAGCGGGGCATCGATTCCTTTTTTCATTTTCATAACTCCATTCTCGACATGTCGCATAGAGAAAACATGCAACCTTTTGTGAAAAGACGAACGCTGACGTCACGTCTTACCATCAATCATATCTCATTTTTCAGCACAAAAAAGTACCTTACGAACGCGCAAAGTACTTTTTCAATCTAGGATTGATAATCAACCGCATGATAGGCCGAGGCATTCCTGATCGTTTCAATCTGCTTCATAAAGTCTTTGATATCAGAATTGATGAGATTCAAACTCGCTTTTGCAGAACCGTTCTGATCGTCATAATAGGCTTCGTAAACCGGAGTCATGAGCGCTTTGTACTTTTCCATGGCAGAGTCGATCTCGTCTTGATTCGTATAATCAAGATTTGAGAAAAGATCGGAAACGTCATTAATCAATTTTTGATTCGTAGCCGCAGAAATTACAGAAACTGTTCCCTGCTCTGATTTTCCGTACGTTTTCCCCGTAAGCTTTCCCAATTGCTGTTTGACGTCGTTAAGCGCCTTAAGGTCAGTATCGCCCAAAACATAAACTTTTCCATAATAATCAGCAAAGCGTTCATAGGGTGAATCAACATGCGATCCGTTGCCCATCAGGTCGTCCTGCATCTTGACAAGAGCCTGGCCGTACTCGCTCATTGCTTTTTTGACGACTTCCGCCTGCTGTTCGTTCAGATTGGCATCAGCAAATGAACCGACCGCATTTTCGGCAATGCTCATCTGTGCATAATTGCGATAATCAATATACGTATTTTTTCCGACTCCGCATCCGATTCCCGCAGTTGCCTCGTTCATCACCAAGCGTGCTTTTTCAAATTCTTCCTTGTCGAACGTAACGCCTCCGATCGAATAATTGCCGTCTGATGAGGCACTAGGCAGATCTTTTCTGAAAAAAGCATCCAAAGTATGATCAACGCTGACTTTTCTGACATCCGAATCATTTTTGATCTCGTCAGGATTCAGATTTCCCTTATAAGTCAATGCTTCCTTTGAGAGTTCGACGACGTCTTTGCTCAAGGTCTTCCCCTGCTTGAACGAATCTTTGACTTTTTCCTGATCAATCCGGTAGTTCTCCTGCTTTTCAGGCAGTTTCGCAATCGAAGCTTCCGATGCCGACAGGCCGATTAAACTGATTCCCATGCTAATCACCTCTTAATATTTGTAATCACAATATGAATATCGTCACTTTGTCAAAATTATTTAAGAAGAAAATTGCTTTACAAAATACAGTGCACGCAGCCTCAAAGCTCTGCATTTTTCATCAGACAACGTCCGCAAAAAGTTGACCCTGGTGCTATAATTGAAATTGTTGACTAAAACAAGAAAGGCCAAAACAATGTCAAAAGAAGATTTTGAAACAATCAAAACAAAAGACGGCATGGTTGATATAAAATACTATCATGACCTTGCACAACAAAAACATCAGGAGCACGAAAAATTTCTTGCGACTTTGCGAAAGAAGAAACCTAAGCACCTCGACAAAATCGTCAAAGAAACGCACCAGGAAATTTTTGACGTCGTTGACTGCACGAAATGCGCCAACTGCTGCAAAGATCTGGGGCCGCTGTTCACCGAGGCTGATATTGAAAGAATCGCCAAGGCTTTCAGAATGCACCTCGGTCATTTTGAAGATGCATACCTTCGCGTCGACGAGGACGGCGACAAAGTTTTCAAATGCATGCCGTGTCCGTTTCTCGGCTCAGACAACCTTTGCACGATTTACCCGATTCGTCCCAAGGCATGTCGCGAATTTCCTCACACGGATCGCAAAAAGATCTATCAGATCAACCATTTGACGATTCAAAACACGCTCTACTGCCCCGCAGCCTACCTCTTCGTTGAAAGACTGAAAGAAAAACTCGGCTACTGATGTCCGCATCGTTAAAATTAACCGCCAAACTGACGAGACTCGATTATTCCGGTGAAATCGTCGCTTGCGGCGTATACGCTCAGAAACGATGCCTCAAATCGAAAAATCGGATGATTTGCAATTTATTGCGAATCATCCGGTTTTTCAATTTAATGATTATTTTTCGATAATTGCATCAGTTGCAGTAAAGTTTTCAAGCGACCCCGTCTTTGTTTGAATACAATAACCAAGGCTTCTCTCAGCCAGCTGCTTCAAATCTTTTTCATTGCCAATTCCCCTTTGTGTTTATGTATTTAAATTTTTAATTAATTAAAAAAACAACCTGAGAAATTGCAATAAGTGATTCGATCACGGTTAAGCGGGACCGTCTGCTTGCAAACTATATTATTTTGATTGTAATTTCTTTAACAACTTCCTCAACATCTCAATATCTTTATTGGATAATTTACCATCTCCAACGCTTACGCAACTTCCGCTGCCATCCTCCATATTATCCATAATCCAAGCAAAAACTAATATTATCACCAATACTACCGCAATAAACTTTGCGTATAAGCCGGGGACTTCCAAAAATCCTAATAATAAAGGCATACCGATATAATAACGCAGCCATGACCAAAAAATACTATGGTTGATAATGCATACCAAAATAACTGAAAGTGAAAGACACATATACAAAACAAGATTGCTGTTATTTATGTAATTTTGATATTTCATTTGAACTGAATATGAACAATCATATCCTGTGGGAGCAATCTTCATAAACCACAACTTTGCCAGAAAGCTTACGATGAGCCCGATTGATAAAATTCCGGCAAATATTTTCATCTTACGCGAGTTGCTCTTAAATATCTTTAAAAAAGCAGCAACGACAAATACACAGGTAAGGCCATAGACAACGTTTTTAAGGGGGATCTCGCCAAATTCAAAATACGTACACTTATCATCAGGAGCACTAAACCCATTCTTGACAAAATTTTTATATCCGCCCTTTGCAATAAAAAGAAGGTACAGATATATGAACGCCACGCCAGAAATTTTATTGATGATCTTCGGAATGCTTTCAATCGCATAGCCGATTCTCGTCCAGCTTTCCCCTTCTTCAGGCCCGCGTTTCAGTTTGCCCACGAAATTTTTGCACTCTGACAGATTTTTCGTTATTATGTTATTCTTTTTGAGTTTGATCATGAATTCCTTGAATTTTGACAGACCTGCCGTTATTTTGCTTTCTTCTTCCATTTTTACCACCCCGTAAGATTTATTCTTGATGATTCAAGAATAAATCTTACGGGCGACAATTACTGTCGCGTGCAAAATTTTTTTCAAAAAACTTTAAAAAATTACGGATTCCCTTATTTTCCTCGCGTATCTTTATACTTCTAATGAAGAAATATGCGATGATCGTTTCGATAACGACGAAAATTCCGAGATATGCCCACATTCTGAGCAAGTGTTCCGCCGTTGCATCATAGATTTTTTCCGGTTCATGCGGAACGTTCGGAACCGTTTTTTGAATTTTCAGCTGCAAGTCATTGAGCCTTGCGATGCTTCCCAATGCTTCCATTCCGAAACGACTTTCCATGATCGTCGAAAACGGCTTGATTGCATGCCCTAATTTAAATGAAATCCCGAACAAAGGAAGTCGCAAGTCAATTGAATTTGTCTGGAATTTTTCATTTTTGATACATGAAAACAGAATTTTTTGCTTATTTCCATATAGCAGGGGATACGCATACGCAAAAACCCGGATGAAAATTGCAATTTTCATCCGGGTTTTTGGTTTTAGTCATAGCTTTTGCAGAAGCTGTTTCAGCTTCTCCAACTCATCATCAGACAAGGTTATGCCCTTGCCCATCTTCGCATGTTCAGGTGCCCAGTCGCGAATGTCGTATTTGGGAGTGCCGCCGTTCCGTCAACTACCACCGATTAAAATCGGTAGCTTGTAGCTCACAAGCCTAACGGCTTAGAAGTAATAACGCACTAACGTGCTTCTTCACGATGTGGCTACATCGTCGGGTGGTTGACGACACACCCGTTTAGCCAACGAGATTTACTCACCGGCTGTTA
>ERZ507072.214-NODE-214-length-43800-cov-15.511030_pt1 | contig 43800 bp, 28 predicted proteins | sample MGYA00512864_ERZ507072 | MGnify/ENA metagenome assembly ERZ507072 | reverse complement strand
AAAATTACCTGTCAAAACTTTTGGAGGCGAACGCATTTTGATGCGTCCGCCCTGATGTGGTTTAACGATTTTAAAGTAACTACTTATGGCTATAGAGGGTGCTGAGTAGTTACTTTATTTCGCAACAACGTGAATTAAATATAATCATCGTTCAGAAAATGAAAATATTCTCTTTTTCTTTTCGCAAACTCAGAAAAATGCATTATCTTTGCATAAGATATATTAATTATTATCATGTCGATTCATTTAAACCAATAATAGCTTATGAGTGATAGTGTTGTAATTATTCCTACTTATAATGAAAAGGAGAATATCGAGAAGATTATCCGGGCCGTGTTCGGTCTGGAGAAAGACTTTGATATCCTTGTTATTGATGACGGAAGCCCCGACGGTACTGCTGCCATCGTGAAGGAACTGATGGCTGGCGAGTTTGCCTCCCGTCTCCATATCCTTGAGCGAAAGGGCAAGTTGGGACTGGGTACAGCCTATATCACTGGCTTCAAATGGGCGCTTGAGAAGGGGTATGAGTTTATCTTCGAGATGGACGCAGACTTCAGTCATGATCCCAACGACCTGCCACGACTCTACGCCGCGACTCACGACGATGGATTCGACGTGGCTGTGGGCTCGCGCTATGTCTCGGGTGTCAACGTGGTGAACTGGCCCATTGGTCGTGTGCTGATGAGCTATTTCGCCTCGAAGTATGTGAGAATGGTCACGGGATTCAAGGTGAATGATACTACGGCAGGTTTCGTATGTTATCGCCGCAAGGTGCTGGAAACCATAAATCTTGACGAGATCCGTTTCAAGGGTTATGCCTTCCAGATAGAGATGAAATACACTGCCCACAAGATTGGCTTCAAAATCAAGGAAGTGCCCGTAATCTTTGTCAACCGACGTGAGGGTACGAGCAAGATGAGCGGTGGAATCTTTGGTGAGGCTTTCTTTGGTGTGATGCGCCTGCGCTGGGATGGATGGTTTAAGAAATATCCCAAGAAGGTGTAGGGGGCGAAGACTGAAGAGAAGTGGAAATACAGGAAATAGTACATATTTTTGAGCGGTCGCCCCAGGCGAAGGCGCTCCTGAAATTATTGGATAGAAAAACGCAGAAGACCGTTTTCCTCAGTGGATTGGTGTGCTCTTCTGCGCCTTTGTTTTTTGCCGCTGTCAAAGAGCGGTTGGCTCGCCCGGTGCTCTTCGTGCTCAATGATGCCGACGAGGCGGGCTATTTCTATCACGACCTGGTGCAGATACTGGGGCAGGATCAGGCATTTTTCTTTCCTTCTACTTACAGGCGTGCTGTGAAATACGGACAGAAGGATGCTGCCAACGAGATATTGCGTACCGAGGTGCTGGCACGACTGGCATCCTCGCAGCCACTCTATGTCGTTACTTACCCCGATGCTCTGGCAGAAATGGTGGTGTCGAAGAAGAATCTCGACGAGCGTATCATTAAGCTCGCAGTGGGAGACCAGGTGTCGCTGATGGACATCTCGCATCAACTGCGCGACTTCGACTTCATGGAGACAGATTATGTCTACGAGCCTGGTCAGTTTGCCATTCGAGGCAGCATTCTCGATATTTATTCCTACAGCTGCGAGTTTCCTTTCCGCATCGACTTCTTCGGTGACGAGATAGACACCATACGTACTTTCAGCATTGAGGACCAGTTGTCGCGCGACCGGCGTGAGAGTGTGGAGATTGTGCCCGAACTCTCGCTTGCTGAGGGTGAGAAACTGCCCTTCCTGCATTTCCTCGACAAGCGGGCTGTGGTGGCGATGAAGGACTTTACGTTCGTCTATGACCGTATAGACCAGATATACAAGGAGGGTTTCTCCTCGCAGAGCATGGTGGAACAGATGGAGGGAGCCACCGAGGTGGAGGCGGAACGGATAAGACGCACCATGAAGAAAGAGCTGAACCTGTCATCGGCCCTGCAGTTTCAGCAGGGTGTGGCGGAGCGCCAGCGCATAGAGTTTGGCATCGCCGAACAGGGTGTGGCGGAGCGCAAGACAGAGGAGGCTGCCGACGTGGTGCCGTTCCATATTGTGCCTCAGCCCCTGTTCCATAAGAATTTCGACCTGATGGGCCAGATGATGGAAGACTATCTTCTGCAGCAGTACACCTTATATATATTGGCCGACAGCAGCAAGCAGCAACAGCGACTCAAGGATATTTTTGAGAGTGAGGAATTGAAGCGCTATCAGGTGAGGTTTGTGCCCGTGGACAAGACCCTGCACGAGGGCTTCATCGACAACGACAAGAAATGTTGTTTCTTTACCGACCATCAGATCTTCGACCGATTCCATAAGTACAGTCTGCGATCGGACTCAGCACGTGCCGGCAAGATGGCGCTCACGATGAAGGAGTTGCAGGAGATGGAGCCGGGCGACTATATCGTGCACGTGGATTTCGGCATCGGAAAGTTTGGCGGACTGGTGCGTGTGCCAGTGGGCAACAGCTATCAAGAGATGATACGCATCGTCTACACGAACAACGACAAGGTGGATGTATCCATCCACTCGCTCTATAAGATCAGCAAATACCGCAGCGGCGATACGGGCGAGCCGCCCCGACTGTCGACCCTCGGCACGGGTGCCTGGGACCGACTGAAGGAAAAGGCGAAGAAGCGCATCAAGGACATCGCGCGCGACCTGATCAAACTCTATGCCCGCCGCCGTAGGGAGAAGGGATTCGCCTTCAGCGCCGACTCCTATCTGCAACATGAGTTGGAGGCCTCGTTCCTATACGAGGACACGCCCGACCAGAACAAAGCCACCATGGACGTAAAGGCCGACATGGAGAGCGCACGACCCATGGACCGACTGGTGTGCGGCGATGTGGGCTTCGGAAAGACGGAGGTGGCGATACGCGCAGCCTTCAAGGCGGCATGCGACAGCAAGCAGGTGGCTGTGCTGGTGCCTACCACGGTGCTGGCTTTTCAGCACTACCAGACTTTCAAAAACCGACTGGAGGGAATGCCGGTAAAGGTGGACTACCTGAGTAGGGCACGCTCCGCCAAGGAGACCAGGCAGTTGCTGGAAGACCTCAAGGAGGGCAGGACAGACATCGTAGTGGGGACGCACAAGCTGATTTCCAAGACTGTGAAATGGCATGACCTCGGTCTGCTCATCATCGACGAGGAACAGAAGTTCGGCGTCAGCACCAAGGAGAAGTTGCGCCAGCTGAAGGTGAATGTCGACACGCTGACGATGAGTGCCACACCTATTCCCCGTACTCTGCAGTTCTCGCTGATGGGTGCACGCGACATGAGCATCATGCGCACGCCGCCGCCCAACCGATACCCGATACAAACGGAGGTGGTGACCTTCAGCGGTGATACCATGGCAGATGCCATCAACTTCGAGATGAGCCGTAACGGACAGGCGTATGTCGTCGTCGACCGTATATCGAAGCTCATTGAGTTGAAACTGATGATAGAAAAGTACGTGCCCGACTGCCGCGTGGCGATAGGACATGGACAGATGAAGCCCGAGGAACTGGAGAAGGTCATTATGGGATTCATGAACTACGACTACGATGTGCTGCTCTCGACAACCATTGTGGAGAACGGTATCGACATATCGAACGCCAATACCATCATCATCATCAATGCCCATCACTTCGGTCTTAGCGACCTGCACCAAATGAGAGGCAGGGTGGGGCGTAGCAACAAGAAGGCTTTCTGTTATCTCGTGGCTCCGCCGAAGAGTACACTGACACTCGATGCTCGCCGCCGACTGGAGGCGTTGGAGACCTTCTGCGATTTGGGAAGCGGGTTCAACCTCGCCATGCAGGACCTCGACATTCGCGGTGCAGGAAACCTGCTTGGCTCAGAGCAGAGCGGATTCATGGAAGACCTGGGGTATGAAACCTATCAGAAGATCCTGTCGCAGGCTGTCACCGAACTGAAGAATGATGAGTTTGGCGACCTGTATCAGGAGGAGATGGACGAGGGACAGCAGCTCACGGGTGACGACTTCGTGGACGACTGTTCTATCGAGAGCGACTTAGAGATGTATTTCCCCGATACCTATGTGCCGGGAAGCAGCGAGCGAATGTTGCTCTACAGGGAACTGGACCGCATAGAGAATGACGACGACCTGGCTGCTTACCGAAAGCGAATCATCGACCGCTTTGGTCCTGTGCCCCGTGAAGGTGAGGAACTGATGCACGTGGTGAGCTTGCGACGCCTCGGCAAACGCTTGGGCTGCGAGAAGATCATGCTCAAACAGGGTACTATGCAAATGCAGTTTGTAAGCAACGTGCAGAGTCCGTTCTATCGCAGCACGATGTTCTCGAAGGTTCTCAATTATGCCACTTGCCACGTACAGCAATGTGCGTTGAAAGAGAAGAACAACAAGCGATTCCTTCGTATCGCCCGCATCACGAGTGTGGAACAGGCTGTCGCCATTCTCCAGGAAATACAAAAGTAAAATCAAGAATACAAGAATAAGATAAAGTGTAAGACTAAGAATAACAATAACAATAACAATCACAATCAATATCAACTTAAAAATTATGAGACAGAAAAAGTTCATCCTACAGGAAAAAGACATTCCTACACAGTGGTACAACATTCAGGCAGATATGCCCAACAAGCCATTGCCACCACTTAATCCGCAGACCCATAAGCCCATGACGGCTGAGGACTTGTCGCACGTGTTCAATCTGGAGTGTGCCAAGCAGGAGCTCGATACAGAACATGCCTGGATCGACATCCCTGAGGACGTGCAGGAGAAGTACACCTTCTATCGTTCTACTCCGCTGGTGCGTGCCTACGGTCTGGAGGAGGCACTGGGTACTACTGCCCACATCTATTTCAAGAACGAGAGTGTCAATCCTTTAGGCTCTCATAAGATCAATTCGGCCTTGCCACAGTGCTACTACTGCAAGCAGGAGGGCGACACCAACGTCACCACCGAGACGGGTGCAGGACAGTGGGGCGCAGCCTTGTCGTATGCAGCCAAACTCTACGGACTGGAGGCGGCTGTGTATCAGGTGAAGATCACCATGCGTCAGAAACCTTATCGCTCCAGCATCATGCGTACCTTTGGCGCTACTGTGGAGGGTTCTCCATCAATGAGTACACGTGCCGGAAAGAACATCATTACACGCGACCCTCATCATCCTGGTTCACTCGGTACTGCTATCAGCGAGGCTGTCGAACTGGCTACTACTACTCCGGGCTGTAAGTACACACTGGGTTCGGTGCTCAACCATGTGGCTCTGCACCAGACGATCATCGGACTGGAGGCAGAAAAGCAGATGCAGATGGCTGGCGAATATCCCGATCAGGTGATTGCTTGCTTCGGTGGCGGAAGCAATTTCGGCGGACTGGCTTTCCCATTCATGCGTCATAATCTGAGCGGAGAGAAGAACACTGAGTTTATCGCAGCCGAGCCAGAGAGCTGTCCTAAGCTGACAAGGGGTAAGTTCGAATACGACTTCGGCGATGAGGCTGGCTACACTCCGCTGCTGCCGATGTTCACCTTAGGTCATGACTTCAAGCCTGCCAACATTCATGCTGGTGGTCTGCGTTATCATGGTGCCGGTATGATCATCTCGCAGTTGCTCAAGGATGGTTATCTGCACGGTGTGGACATTCCACAGTTGGAGTCTTTCCAGGCTGGTATGCTCTTTGCCCGTACCGAGGGAATCATTCCTGCTCCAGAGAGCTGTCATGCCATCGCTGCCACTATCCGTGAGGCGCTCAAGGCGAAGGAAAAGGGCGAGGAGAAGGTCATCCTCTTCTGTCTGTCTGGTCATGGTCTCATCGATATGCCTTCTTACGACAGCTACATCAATGGCGATCTGCAGAACTATTCTGTCAGCGACGAAGAGATAGAGCAGTTCCTCAAGGATGTTCCTAAAGTGTAATTTCTTGAGTAAACAAGTACTATAATTCTTAAAAATAAAAAAATCCCCTGCAAGTTTGAACCTGCAGGGGATTTTTATGTTTTATGCTTTCAGCCATTCTTCGATGGCTGCAGAGATGACTTCGAAACTGGTGGTAGGCTCAAAGCGGGCAACAACCTGACCTTTCTTGTTGATGAGGAACTTGGTGAAGTTCCACTTGATGTCGGCACTCTCCTTGTAGTTGGGGTCGGCCTCGCTCAGCATCTTGTCGAGGACAGGGTAGAGAGGGTGTGACTCGTCCCAGCCAGCGAAACCTTTCACCTCCTTGAGGAACTTGTAAAGAGGAGCGGCGTCATCACCGTTTACCTTTATCTTCTTGAAGCGTGAAAACTCTGTGCCGTAAGTAAGCTTGCAGAATTGATGAATACTCTCGTCGGTACCGGGTGCCTGCTGACCAAACTGGTTGCAAGGGAAATCGAGGATTTCAAAACCTTGTGAGTGATATTTCTCATAGAGATTTTCCAGTTCTTCATACTGTGGGGTGAAGCCACACTTCGTGGCTGTGTTGACGATGAGCAGCACCTCGTTGGCATACTCCTTGAGGGAAACGTCCTTTCCCTTTCTGTCCTTGACAGAGAATTCGTAAACGGTTCTCATTTTCTTTATGTATCTTTTTATAGTTTTAATCTCAGTTATCGTATCTTTAACGAGTGCAAAGATACGATTTTTCTTTCATATGTGTCTATAGTTACTGATATTTTTTTATAAAAAAATCCGGGAATTTCACAATCCCCGGATCACTTTGAATATTCCTTTCGTTGTTGAAGGAAAGGAGTATTCAAGAATTAAACTATCATTTAACTTTTCTAAGAACTGGTGCAAAGGTACTGCTTTCGTACAGAATCAAGGTGTAAATTCTCGTTTTTTTCGTGCACCAGGTATAAAAAAGTGTTATTACTTTGAATTTTCTCTATATTCGCTTGGAATGATACCCATTTCCTTTTTGAATACCTTCGAGAAATACTTAGGATCGCTGAAGCCCAAAGAGTAGGCGATGCTGCTAAGTGTTTCGTCGGTATTGCAGAGCAACTCGGTGGCACGCATGATGCGGATGTGGCGTACGAAGTCGATAGGCTTCATGCCCACAGCATTCTTGATCTTGCTGTAGAGCACGCTGCGGCTCATACCCATGGCTACGGCGATGTCATCGATTTTGAGGTCGGGATTGCTCATGTTCTCATTGATGAACTGTACGATCTTCTCGGTCAGAGCGTCCTCTTCCGTCATGCGCTTATTAGTAGCCGGGCTTCTGTTGTCGCCCTGTCCGGATGCTGTCTGTGGATATTCGTGCGTGATATGGAATTCGGCACCCTCGGCTCGTTGTATCTGTTTCAGCATGTCTTGCTGCAGGGCATGACGCTGATTGATGACAGCCTCGATGCGTCCCTTGAGGTAGGTGGCCGAGAACGGCTTGGTGAGATAACCGTCCACACCTTCCTCGAAGCCTCGCAGGTGGTCTTCCACACTGGCTTTAGCCGACAGTACGATGATAGGAATATGGGCGGTGTTGGTGTCCTGCTTGATGTAGTGTACCATCGTGAAACCGTCCATCACAGGCATGGTGACGTCGGTAAGGATGAAGTCGGGCATCTTGTTTCTTGCCATTACCAAGCCTTCCTTGCCGTTTTCGGCAAGCAGTACATTATAGTCTGTCTTGAGGATGGTGAAGAGGAACTGGCGCAGGTCGGGGTTGTCTTCTACGACGAGGATGGTGATGTCCTTTTCCGCCTGTTCTGTTTTGTCGTCCTCTTCTGTCTCTTCTACTTCCTTGAGATAGCCTTTGGCTGTCTCGTCGCTGATGCTGCCGTTGTTCTCGCTTGACACGAATGCCTGATCGCTTCCTTCGTCAAGATAGAAGTCGCTTCCGTTGTCAAACTTCAGCATCTTGTTGAGCATATTGAGCATCTCCTTGGCATTGCGCTGAACCATCTGCAGCAGGCTGCGGCTCTCGGTAGAGAGGTTGTCCTCCTTCTCTAACACCTCGTCTATCGGACCTCCGATGAGCGTGAGTGGAGTGCGAAGCTTGTGTGAAGCCTTGCTGAAGAACCTGTTCTTCATCTCGTTCATCTCGTGGTTGATGCGTTCCTTCTGCTGCTTGTTGTATGTGATGAAACACAAAGCCGTAACACCGGCAATGATGAGGATGATGAGCAGCTTGCCCCAGATGCTTTCCCAGAACGTCGGTTGCACGTCAAGTTCCAGCGAAGCCACGTGTTTGCTCCATTTGCCATGCGTATTGGTGGCGATGACCTTGAGCACATAGTTGCCATGCGAGATTCGGTTGAAGCCGATGCGGTTCTGTCCTCGAAGGTCGATCCATACGCCTTCGGGGGTATTTCCGTCGATGCGGTATTTATAGTACTGCTGGTACTTGCGTGTATAGTCGAGTGCGGCAAAGCTGATGGACAGGTTGCGTTTGTTGGCTGGGATGACTATCTTCTTCTGGTGCAGGATAGGTATGTTCTCGTTGCTTCCGTTGTAGTGCAGCTCAGTGAAGATAATGCGGGGCTGATAGTCGGTCTGCTTCAGTCTCGCGGGGTTGAACGTCAGGCTGCCCGTAGCAGTGCCTACTGTGATGTTGTCGGTTACAGGGTCGTGAATGGGGCGTGCCTCCGAGAAGGTCATGTTGAGGTCGAAGTCGTTGGGACCGAAGACGGTCAGCTTCCTTGTCTTGGGGTTGTATTTATCGACACTCGACTCCCTGATGAGCCAGATGTTGCCACTGTTGTCCTCTATCATGCTCTGCACATTTCCCTCGCTTGTATTGATGAAATTGCAGTATCTCACCTTCAGATTGTCCAGCAGCAGGTTTTCGCTTGTTATCTTGTCGAGGGTTCCTCCGATGCTCGATACATAGGTGTCGCCGTTGGAACGCACCAGGATGTAGTTGATGTCTGATGCGGTGAGCGATGTTGTGTCGTTCTCCCTGTAGGAAGTGGTGTGGAATTGTATGTTTTTGGAAGGGTGCTTTTCTTCCTTGAAGGTGACGAGGCCGCCTGTGGTTCCGATGAGCATTTCGCCACTGGCGGTACAGGTGATTCTACGTACTTTACTGTAATATTCCTTTGGCCATCTCAGTCCGTTACGAGGAGTAAGGAATGTGATGTTGCCCTGTGGGTCTTCACGCATAAGTGCCAAGCCTCCTCCGTATGTGGCTACCCAGATGTTGCCCTGTCGGTCGCTCACCACATCATAGATGCTGTTGCCCGGGAGGGAATTTCTGTCGGATGCATTGTAGCAGAAATGGCGCATGGTGTTTCGGTCATACAGATACAGTCCGTCGCCGTCTGTGCCTATCCACATTCTGTCCTTCATGTCTTGATAGATGGCATAAATACCTGTGCGTGTGAAGGGTGTCTGCTTCTGGCTGATCTGTCCGTTGGACTGCAGATAACCAATCTTTTTGAAGTGGCTGTCGCTGATCTTGAGGTGTCCCGACTTGAAACCATCCCAGTGGAATCCATTGTTGGTGTGCGCTATAGATCGTATTTCCGATTCTCCTTCATCGAGTTTGATCATGGAGTAGTTGTGGAACTTGAAGTTTACCTGAGTCAAGTCGTGTACACCCGTCAACCAAAGTATGCCTTGGTCTGAAACAACGAATTTAGAAATGCGAGGTACATAGAAATTACCTGCAGAGTTGCTTCTCAGCATATAGGGTACGAGTTTCCCTGTCTTACGATCGTAGTAGCTGAAGGTGCCATAGTTAGGGATAGTCCACAAAGTGCCGTGTTCGTCTTCCATGATGAAGAAGTTGTCACTCATGGTGCGGTCGGCAGGGGTAGGGGCATCAGCGTAGAGCCAATTAGCTGACATGGTTTTAGGATTGATGACGGTCACGCCCTGTCCTTCGGTAAATGCCCATACCATGTTGTGTCTGTCTACGTAGGCTTTCTTCACTTCTGCTACGGGCTGGTTGGGGTTCTGCACACTGATGACGTCGGTCTTGAATGTGCGTGGATTGTACACTACGAGTCCTATGTTGGTAGCGATAATCAACTGATAACCAGTATTCTTCAGCTCGTTGATGCGAGTGACGCCTGCTGGCATGGGAATCCAGGAGAGATGGTTCTGCTTGTCGTAGACTGCCACCTTGCCATCAGTCGTGGCGAGGAAGATGGTGTTGCCCACTTCTCTGAACCACTTGAAGGGCGTAGAGGTATGGAAGTTCTTGCCGTAGATGAATGTTCCCTTGTCGGTGAGAATCCATTCACGGCCTCGCTTGTCTTGCTTGATAAACCATACGTTGCCGCTTCGCAGTCCTTTTTCGCCCACCTTGATGAGCTCGGGCTTCATGCTCTCTATGTCCTTTCCTTGACCTACACGAATCAGGAAGTTCTGTTTGTGAGTCGTAATCCAGGTGTGTCCATTGGCGAGTGGATATATCTCGCTCGACTCCAAATGGATGCCGAAACGCTTGCAGAGCATCGTGCCAACTTTGATAAACTGGCATTGCTCTGTATCGAAGATGTATAGCTTGCGGTCGAAGGTGACTACCCACACATTGTTGTCTGGGCTTGGGAAGATGGAGAGTATGCGGTTGGTACTCATGATGTCGATGTCGTCGGGCTCGTCACGGAATGTCTTGAAATGATAGCCGTCGTAATAGGACAGACCATTCCAGGTGCCAAACCACATCATATTGTCGTAGCCTTGTGCCAAATCGGAAATGGAGTTGGCGGCAAGTCCATCGAGGATTGAAAACTTTCTGACTTCGCAATAGGGTTCTGCTGATGAAAAGATTGTTATAAATGATAGTATAATTAAAAAATGTAAGCGTTTCATGCTGTTTTTTGATAAAATTTGGTACAAAGTTAGGCATTAAACTTGACATTCCCAAACATTTTAGGGAAAATCCGCTTTCTAATAGGGATTTTTCCTTAAAATAATCTACTATTCCCTTTGCCCTAAGAAAAGAATAAGGTATCTTTGCACCAGAATTTAACGAAAATATTAACTTATAAACAAAAGCGATATGAAAAAGATTACTTATTACTTCTCAATGATATTTATGGCAGTCATGATGCTCTCGCTCACTTCATGTGATGAGGATGCAGATATTGCATATGCTCTCAATGGAAATTGGAAGGGATATATGCAGACACAACTGGATTATCAAGGACGTTATTATCAGTCAAACATGTCTGAGGTAACCTTCAATTCGGGGTATGATTCTGGTGATGGCTATTGGATAGACTATTATAGCAATGCGCCCTGGGACTATGTAGCCAACCGCATCACATGGCGCGTGAGTGGCACGACCATTTATATCAATTTCCTTGATACTCAAGAAAAGGCTGTCATTCGCAACTATCATCTTGACGACAATGGTTACTTCTATGGTGATATTGACTTCAATAGTACGAATAGATGGATTAGCTTCCAGTTTGTGAAGGTAGATACGCCCGACTGGGACAATTATTACTGGTATGGTTCCGACAACTGGTATAATTCTTGGGGATATTACGGCTACGCCAAGACACGCAGTAATAACAAAGAAGAACAGCAGGAGAGTGCTCAGGAGCAGAATGACAGCACCATGCTGCCGAAGCGATTTTTTCCGGAAAACAAATAAATTCTGATTAAACTACTATTGATATGAAAAAAGTATATTCTTTGCTGACAATGGCTGTGATAGCTGCCATGTCGCTTACAATGACCAGTTGTGATGGTGATGATTATTGGTATGATCCTTATGGTTGGTACGATCATTATGACGACTGGGGATGGAACAACAATGATTGGAACAATGGCTCTCAAGGAGGTTCGCAGAATAGTGACCTTGTTGATATGGCACGGTTGCTTACAGGCGAATGGTATGGACCAGTAACCTATTCTTATCTTTCAGATGATGGGCAGTCACGACAGACTGATGAGTTCTATGCCGATATGAAGTTCTTCCAATATGCTAACACTCGTGATGCTTTGAGTGGAGAGGGCGTGGAGACTGACTATAAGTATAACGATGATGGTTCTGTAGCGGATCAACAGACCTTGGAGTTTAAATGGTATATTGATGATAATTACGATATTTATATCCAGTATAAGAACTCTGAGGCTACGTTTGTCATGGACCATGGCTCTTCACAGGCAGGCTTTCACTTAGGGGCAGAAAAGGGATATGACGTGGATACTTTCTGGGGCTATATGATAGGTACGGGAAGTTCGAAGGGTGATGTGATTTATATTGACTTAAAGCGTATCAACCAGACCAGTCAGGCCAAGGCCTTCGGTTCTTCTAAGACCAATGAGAAGACCATTAAGAAGTCGTTTGGCAGGGGTGCGACTATCAAGCCTCTCAAGGCAGACTCTTCTCGACTGAATAATCGGAGATAACGAAGGATGTTACGATAAATACAAAGTTGCCATATAAAAAATCGCATGTTTCGATAGTTCTGTAATGAACTTTTGAAACATGCGATATCTTTTTTGTCTTACTGAAGTATTACTTGTGGGTTTGAAAGCCTGGCTATAAGTCTGTTGTTCCTTAACTTCCCTACCTCTTTACCTCCTTAGCAACCGAAGTGATCTGTATTTTCTTATTTCTTAATACTTGTATGTTTCTATATTTTTCCAGTCGCTTAGGATTTTTTTGCTTTCTACGTCTTGCTCGATATTGTCGGGCAGATTGCAGAAGAAGTCGATGCCGGTCTTTGCTTCCAAATCCTTGATGCTCATGGTGTAATCAGACAGCTTGTCGTCTCCATGATATACATTGGTGTGAGGGAACCACATGCCGATAGACTTGTAGTAAGCCTGTCCGTCGACCATCTTCTTGACGAGGACAGCCACAAAGAAATACTTCGGTACGATGAGCTTTCCCTGTATACGGGTTAGAATGTGTTCCTCCTTATCGATGGTTCCGCCCTTGCAAACATACATGGTGTCTTTGTCACCGAGAGTGAAGCCATGTAGATAATACTCCATCTTGACCCAAATTCCGTGTGGTTTGTTATTTATATTGTATTTCTTGTCTGAGCCATTGAACACTGAGTATTGTGGCTGCATATTGGTGAGATAGAAAGTTTGATAGTTGGCATTGGCACTATACACACGATCTTGGGAGTTGCAGATGTGTCCGTGGTCGAAGCCTGATCTGTAGATGTAGTCTTTCTCCCATCTGTTTGAAGCTGCTAACTTTGGATCATTGGGGTATTGGTTGCTTTCACTATAATAGCGATCTGTATTTTTGGCTCTGTTTTTTTTGGTGATTATGTAGCAAGACCAGCGCTGCGATTTCTTGTCGCAATCCCATTCTACAGAATAGTTTACGTTGTCCGGGTCGTACTGCTTGCTGTTACCATCACGATAAACACAGACGATGCTGTTTCCGCCTTTCAGTTTAGGAAACTCCAGTCGGGTGACAGCCTTGTCGGTTGTTACTACGTTCTTGTTGGTGTTGATTTCATTCAAACCATTTCCGTCTCCGTCGTCGCTGCTGCTGCAGGCTGCCATAGAGAGCACAGCGAGGAGAGCGAATAAATAAATCTTGATTTGTTTCATAACATAGTGAATGTTAGATGATAAAATAGATAATAAGATGTTAGGATGAATCTTATAAGAAGAGTGGGGTGATAAAGAAAAGTAAAAGGTGCGCACTAACGCATATGCAACTACGTTAGAACGCACCTTCTATCTCGTATTGATAATATATCCTTATATATAAAAAGGTATATTACTTCTTCAACTTGCCGTAACGGTTCATGAAGCGGTCAACGCGACCTGCAGTATCAACGAGCTTGCTCTTACCTGTATAGAATGGGTGAGAGGTGCTTGAGATTTCAATCTTTACTACTGGGTAAGTCTCGCCTTCGAACTCAACAGTGTCGTTGGTCTTGCAAGTTGACTGTGAGAGGAACATGTCGCCATTAGACATATCCTTGAATACTACAGGGCGATAGTTCTCTGGATGAATACCTTTTTTCATTTTGTTTTTTACTTTTATTTGGGTTATTAAAATTAGACGTCATGGGGATGTTGCCATCATTTCATGTCCTTGCGGTGCATGCCCATTATAGCCTTTTGACTTAACAGGGTGCAAAGTTACGACTTTTTCTCCTTACTGCCAAATATTTCCAGATGTTTTTCTCTCTTTCCCTCTCTTTTCCTGTTCTTTAGCGTTTTGATGATACAAAAATCCCCATTGTCTGATGAGAGGCAATGGGGAAATATGAAGTCTTCAAATATTGTTTACTTGATGATAACAGTCTCGCCGAGAGTCAAGGTGAGGTCATCAATGAGAACGTCACCACCTGGCTTCTTTGAGTTCATGATAACGATGCAGTATGTGCCATCTGATGGAATGACCAATTCCTGCTCAACAAGTGTCCACTCTGTATTTGAGATATTGTTGATGTAGCCAGAGTATTTGTAATCGCCGACCTTACCTTCAGTAACAGGTACAAATCCAGACTGTACTGATGCGCCTGTTGCAGTAGCTGCCTTTACGTAGTACTTAATCTTATAAGTACCAGTTTTGAGCTCCATTTCCTTGTAGCCAAGACGCTTGTTGGCTGTTGTTGAACCACCTACCTTTACAGAATACTTGCCACTGTGAGCGTCTGTGCTCTGAGCGACAGAGGCGTTACCTGCTGTAGAGGCAGTTTTCCAGTTGTTTGGTTTACCGTCTACCCAAGTCTCGAAGTTACCATTAGGTGTTGTTGTGTCGCCAGTAGATGGAGTGTCTGGTTTCTCGCTGCCACCCTCGATGCTGGTCTTGCCATTTACAGAGATGAGTTTGCCGCCCTGATTTGTCTCAGGAGTGTTACCCATGTAGTTGATAAGTTTGGCGCAAACTACAACCTCGTCACCAACCTTGAGTTGACCGTCGCCTTCTTTCCATTTCTCGCCACCAAAGTAGTAAGTGCGAAATATCAGGAATTTTTGACTTTTTTCATCATCAGCAATATAGAATGTGGCGTTACCGAATTGGGCAGCGAACTGATCCTTGATTTCTTGAATCTTACCCTTGATGTAGTATTCCTTATCTGAAACCTTACCTGATTCTAAAGAAGCAGCCAAGTTATTAGCAGCTACGCTGTTGAAAGGATCAGCCTCTGTACCAGTACCCTTAGCTTCGCCTGATGGTGTGTCAGGAGTGGTAGCTCCACCTACGCCATTAAGAGAAACAATGTAGTTACCAACAAGGAACTCTTTAGTGCCGTTATAGCTGTCTACCTTACCGCAGATAACGACCTCATCACCTTGCTTTAAAGCATCTTCGCCCGAGAACTTAGTGCGGTTAGGACCTGCATAACCATTGTATACATAGAACTGGTTAGTAGCAGTTCCGTCTTCTGAAATGTAATATTTCAAGCTACCGTAATTTGCATCCCAACTGCCCTGTACTACAGATACGACCTTACCTTTCACGTATACCTCGGTCTCAGCGCTTCCGCCTTCATCAATGTACTTTTCTACACCTGCCACATTGAATGGATCTGCGGCAGTACCTGTACCTGCAGGCTGAACTTCTGGAGTTTCATCCTCTGTAGGCATATTGTAAGGAGCTGGAACATCCTCGCAGCTGCTGAATGTTATGGCTGCCATAGCCAAGAACAAGCATGAATAAATGAACTTTTTCATATTGATTATTCTTTTTATAGTTTACTACTTGAGTTAGTTTTATTTGATGGAAACGATATAGTTTCCACTGTTGATTTCCGGTGTTACACCATTGTAGAGCAAGAGCTTGCCGCAGATGACAACTTTTTGTCCCTTCTTGATCAAGTCCTTGTTTGCATCGGTGTACTTATCCTTGTTGAGATAGTAGTTGCGGAATACCTTGATGGTCTTGGCAGGATTGCCAGTTCCGTCAGCATTCATACCCTTGCCGTCTACAGAGATGTAGAAATCAGCATTACCATACTGTACACTTACACTTGGCTCAGAACAGATGATACCTTCGGTATAAACATTGGTCTCAGTAGTTTTTCCGTCGTTAATCAACTGGATGGCTTCCGCTACGGTGTATGGACACTGTTCTGTTCCCTTGGCTACCTTCACGTCGTCTGCAGTACGGATAAGAATCTGCCATGTATCGTTCTTGCTTCCTGCATAACGTGTGAAGATACCAGTAACGTTCTGTGGACCTTCTGGCAGGAGAGCATTAGCAAACTTGGCGTAGGCAGAAGTGCGAACCACCAGGTTGTTGGTGCTGATGCCAGAGAATCCGCGGTTTACGCAGTTAGCGTTGTCTTTGTCTGCCGCAGCGGCAAATACCTTCTTACCGGCATCGGCGAAGGTTACGCCCTCGATTCTCATCAGCTTGCCTGAGCAAGACTTCAGATAGTCGGCATCCTTGATCTTAGTCTGGTCGAACACCTCAACCATTGCCTCAGCCTTGGCCTCGTCGGCCTCGCCGATAATCTTGTAGTGCTTCTCCCATACGTAGCGGTCTACCTTACCGATAGACTGTGAGCCCTTGTTGGTGTTGGTATAGACACCGCCCAACTCAGCCTGCTTGCCGTAGCCACCGATGTAGAGGCCCTTGCAGTCGATAAGCACTTGCTGACCTACAGGCAGTTCGCCATAGAGTCCGCTCTTGCCGATGCAAACCAAGATACCGCCCGTCTTGTCCTGCAGGCAAATCTGGTTGTAGAGGTTGCCTCCGAGGTCGTTACCTGTGACGATACCCAATATCTTGATGTCCTCGTCCACCTGCTTGTACAGGCCACGGTCTATCTGTGTAGCATATTTCTCCTTCAGTTCGGAGATGGTGATGACATTGGTAGCCTCCAGTTTGTTGTTGCCGATGGCAGGGCCGGTATAATCCTTTTCTCCCACGGAATCAGCATAACCGTCGCCCATGCATGAAGCCAAGAGCAGGGCAGCAAATGCCATTGCGATATATTTTAACTTTTTCATATCTTTCTCTTCTTTTAGAATCTGTATGATACCTGGAACATTCCGTTGGTTCCGAATACGTAATACTTCTTAGGGTTCTTAGAGAACTTGTAGACGCGATCCTTGGCCTCGTTTTCCTTGTTGAGGGTATAGTCGCTTCGGCTCTGCTCGTAACCACCTGAAACAATCTTGCGGTTGTTGAGGATGTTGGTTACCATGAGGTTGAAGTTCAGACTACCGTGCTTGAGGCGGATACTCTTGCCGATGCTTCCGTCTACCATCCATCCGCCGTGTCCCTTAGCCTGGTCAACAGAACCAGGGAGAGGCTCGTCGTTGAAGAGCATGTCGCGGTTCTTCAGAGAAGACTTGTAGCGATAGCTTGGTGAGTATGACAAATAGATGCGGTCGTACCAGTTGGCGTTGAGGTTGACGAACCAGCCGCTCTTATGGAAGTCGAGTGCAAGGCTACCGATAGTAAGAGGAGTTCCGCTTTCGCGCATGTCCTTAATATATGCGTAGTCCTTAACCACCTCTGCCGACTTGGAGAGCATGTAGTTCACGTTGGCATTGTTGATGTTCTTTGCGTCGCTGATGGTTCCGATGGCCTTGAAGTTAAGGAAAGAAGCCACCTTGAAGTCGAGACCTGCCTCGATACCATAGTATTCTTTCTCCAATCCTGTCATGCTGAGGTAGGTGAAAGAGTTCTCGTCATCGTTGTAGAAGTTCTGCCACTCTGTGACGTGGTCGAGGCGGCTATAGTATGCGTTGACGTTGGCGTGTACCCAGGCATTCTGATACTGATAGCAGAACTCGCTGCTGAATACATGTTCGTCACCGAGGTTGAGAACGTAGTCGTTGCAGATCTCAGGAGAGATGAATGCTGTGTTGGCCATTGGTGGACGCCACTCGTAACCTACACCAATCTTGAATACGTGGCCCTTGCCTGCATCGAAGTTGATGCTACCCTTGGCACCGCCCTCGCCGAAGCGTGCTATACGGCTGTTGCCCTCAGAATTGTTGGCAGCCATACCGTTGCGCATATAGCCATGACGACGCATATTGGTCTGACCAAGCTTGGCGCTGATCATGGTCTGGAAACGTCCCATCTCAGCAGTGTAGGAAGTCCAGAGCAAGCCCTTCATCACCTCTATCTTATAGTCGTAACCGAACTTGTCGCCTTCATAAACGAGAGAGCCGAGGTTGTTGGGTCCTGCTGTGTTGAGGTCGTACTGCACTCTTGGGTCGCTGGCAGGATAGGTGCCGAGCGCATAAGTGTTGATGTTGTGGAAGAAGGAAGCACCGAGCAAGTCGTCCATGGTCTGATAGTGACGGTTGCTGTTGCTGCCCAATACCAGTCCGCCTACGAGAGTAGAGCGCTTGGTAACCTTAGCCGACAGGGTGGAAGCCATGTTGAACATCAGGTTGTCGCTGTGTTTGGCCTGGATGAAGTAGAGTGCATCATGGCCCTGGTTGGCAGCCTGAGTGTTGGCATAATAGAGGCGATCCCAGTCAATCTGGCGGTTGGCCTTGCTTGCTGTCCAGTAGTTGTAAGAGTTGTACCAGCTCTGGAGTGTAGACGAGTTGTTGCCCAGCGCGTCAGCATTCCAGATGTCGTAGTAGCTGCTTGGCAGGTTCTTCCAGTAGTCTGGCTGCGGATTCTCAGCATTGGCATAGTTGAGCTTGGTGCTCTTATACATAGAGTACTTGCCAAAGACAGAGGTGGTGAGCTTCATCTTGTCGTTGATGTTCCAGTCCCATGTGGCGATGGCTGATGGCGCAAAGTCGTTCACAACGCGTGAGTTGCGCTTGTGGCCATTGTAGTAGCCCCAGTATGGGTTGTAATAGTAGTCGTTGGCGAGCCAGTAAGTCTCGTCGGTTGCTGCTCCCTGTGTAGAGCGCTCTGTAGGATTGCCCCATGTGGTGAAACTCAGGGAGTGACCGTTGTCCCACTTCTTCTGCACACCGAAGTAGTAAGACAGCGCATTGTAGAAGGTTCCCTCTACATAACCGCGGTTTGCCCAACGATAGGTAAGACCCGCTGAGATGGCCCATCCCTTGTCGTTGAATCCACTGCTATAGGTATAAAGACCACGAAGCGTGTAGTTGCGGTTGGCAACTCCCACAGAAGCATAGTGGCCTGTCTGCATGCTTCCGGCGCGGAAGTCATAGTTGTTGCTGCCTCCCATACCTGTCATGGAGTAGTTGTTGCCCTCGAAAGGCAAGGCAAAGTCAACGTTTCTTGAGAATCGGTTCAGACCTCCGATGTTAGAGAAGCGGAACTGACCAGACTCCATGTCGTTCATGGGAGCACCATTGATGTACACATCATTGTACTTCTGATTGAAGGCACGATAACGGAAACGCACTGGCGAGAACAGGTAGCCTGCCTCTGATGCGTAAACATTTGAGTTAGAATTCAGAATGGTGACGTTCTGTGACATATCGTCATCCTCACCCAACTGTGCTTCGGTGAATGTGAATGCATTCTCGTCCAATCCCTTTGCTATCTTCTGCTCGGTGGCGTTCTGAGCGAAGAGCAATGGGCTGTAGCAGAGAGCAATCATTGCTAATTTTACCTTTTGTTGCATAGTCAATTGTTTAATTAATATAATGTGAGTGCAAAGTAAATAAATAAATTTTAAAAAAGAAAGTTTTTTTGATTAAAATTTCATTAAAAATTCACTTTTTCCACTTTTCTTACTGATAATTACAATTTAATAGCTACTTTTGCAGTAAACAAATTTTAAAACTATAAATAATGAAACGACATTTGCTATTCTTGGCGGCTCTTTTGATAGTCAATTTGGCTGCCTCTGCCCAGAAGAAGTTCTCGGTTTACGCCGTAGGTTTTTACAATCAGGAGAATCTCTTCGATACCTGTCACGATGAGGGAAAGAAAGATTACGAGTATTTGCCCAACAAGGGCTGGAACGGCATGAAGTACACCAATAAGTTGCGTAATATGTCGAAGGCTTTAGCGGATATGGGAACAGACGTGCTTCCTACTGTGGGGTGTGCCTTCATCGGACTTTCCGAGGTGGAGAACCATAAGGTGCTTGATGCCTTGGTAGACCAGGCACCTCTTAAGGCCCGCAATATGAAATATGTACATATCGAGGGTCCCGACCGTCGAGGTATCGACTGTGCGCTGCTCTATAATCCTTCGCTCTTCAGTGTGAAGAATGTGAAGCTGTTGCCTTATGTGCAGGAGTTGGCAAAGGACAGCGCCTTCTTCACCCGTGGCTTCCTCACCGTAAGAGGAGAGATGGCTGGTGATGATGTGGCGGTGATCGTATGCCACTGGCCAAGCCGTTTCTCTGGTCCTTTCTATCGTGAGTCGGCTGCGCGACAGGTGAAGGTGATCAAGGACAGTCTGCTGAATGTGAACCAAGAGATGAAGATCTTTGTGATGGGCGATATGAACGACGACCCAGTGAACAAGAGCATGCACGTCTATCTGCAGGCTAAGCCCGAAATCAGTCAGGTGGGAGCTGGCGATATGTACAACCCCTGGTACAACGTTCTGGCAAAGGAAGGCAAGGGCACCTTATTCTATAGTGGCAACTGGAACCTCTTCGACCAGATAGTGATTACTCCTAATCTGCTCAACAAGGATGCCAAGAAGAAGGACTACTCTTCGCTGAAATACTGGAAGAGCCATATCTTCCGCCGCGATTACCTCATCCAGCAGGAAGGTCAGTACAAGGGAGCTCCGCTGCGTACCACAGCAGGCGGACGCTGGCTCAATGGCTACAGCGACCACTTGCCTGTAGTGATGTATCTCGTGAAGGAGAAGAAGTAACTTTTTAAAGGTAAAAAAGTAAAAAGGTAAAAAAGTAAAAAATGATAGAAAATCATCCTTTTGAGCCGTGGCTGCCATCGAATGCCCATCTGCTGATGCTCGGCACTTTTCCGCCTTCGCCCAAGCGCTGGTGCATTCCTTGGTATTATCCTAACTATCAGAACGATATGTGGCGCATCTTCGGGCTTATCTTCTTCGGAGATAAACTTCATTTTGTCGATGCAGAGAACAAACGCTATCGTGAGGCAGAACTGAAGAGCTTTCTGCAGGAGAAAGGTGTGGCTATCTACGACACGGCTCAGAAGGTGATACGTACCAAGAATACGGCTTCAGACAAAGACCTACAGGTGGTGGAGCCCTCCGACCTTGATGGTATGCTCAGAGCATTGCCCCAATGCAGGGCTGTGCTTACGGCAGGACAGTTGGCCACCCGCATCTTCTCCGAGCATTACGGCATTACAGCCACTCCGCCTATGGGAGGCTATGTGGAGTTCGGTTTCGATGGACGTATTCTCAGACTCTATCGCATGCCGAGCAGCAGCAGGGCTTATCCCTTAGCCGTGGAAAAGAAGGCTGAATATTATCGCAAAATGTTCGAAGATGTGTTCTAAGTGTATGTGCTGCCAAAGAGTAGCTCTTTTAACTTCTATAACTTCATAACCTGATAAAGTTCAATAAAAAATAAAACTATGGATAAAGACAAAATAACCATCATCGGTATAGCCGGAGGAACCGGCTCGGGCAAAACCACGGTAGTGAGAAAAATTGTTGAGGCTTTGCCTCCTCACTTTGTGGCTGTAGTGCCTCTTGACTCTTACTATAACGACACAACGGGCATGACAGACGAAGAGCGTCATGCCATCAACTTCGACCATCCTGATGCTTTCGATTGGAAGTTGTTGCACAAGCAACTCAACGATTTGCGTAACGGAAAGGCTATCGAGCAGCCTACCTACAGTTACCTCAAGTGTAACCGTGAGGCAGAGACGATACATGTAGAGCCCAAGCCTGTCATTATCATAGAGGGTATTATGACGCTGCTCAACAAGAAGTTACGCGATTTGATGGATCTAAAGGTCTTTGTGGATGCTGATCCCGACGAGCGGCTGATCAGAAACATTCAGCGCGATACTATCGACCGCGGACGTACGGTCTCTATGGTCGTCGACCGCTATCTGAAAGTGCTCAAGCCCATGCACGAGCAGTTTATTGAACCAACCAAGCGCTATGCCGACATTATTATTCCTGAGGGCGGCGAGAATGTGAAGGGTATCAATATTCTTTGCCGCTATGTGGAAGGTTTGGTGAAAGAAATAGAAGCTTAGTAATTTGTCTGTATTTTTATGCTGTATATTCATACGGTAATAGCCCAAAAAACGTTTCCCAGTTAGGTTTTTTAATCCGCCTAACTGGGAAAATATTTTTTCCTAACTATGATTTTTTTTTTCATAGTTAACTAAGCTATGGCTGTGAATATTTATGCAAAAGTATTCTTGCTGCTTTTTTCTTGTTTTACAGCAAGAAATATAACGTGCAGCTAATAATAAACTCCGCTTTAGCGACTGCGAAAGCGGAGTTTACCATATTATTTCCCTTTGCCGTAGAATTGTGCAAAGATACAAAATACAATTTGTGGGAATGTCGAAGAGTGTTGCAGACTGTCGTTGAGTACATGACCTAAAGAAGCGCTTCCTTAGACCCTAAAGAAGCGCTTCGTTACACCTTAAGGAAGCGCTTCGTTAACACCTAATAAAGCGCTTCGTTAAGTCTCATAGAAGCGCATCATCAGAATGGATGCCTGCGCTTCCTTAAAATTGCCTTATTTTATCACCACTTTCTTCTTGCCGATGATGTAGATTCCCTTCGTCAATTTGCTTGCATCATTGCCGAGGTAACGGCCATCGAGGGAGAAGATACTTTGATTCTTTTCTGTATGTTTATCTACCAAGGTTTGGTCAATGCCTGTAGCAAAGTCCTTGAGGTAATCGAAGGTGATGACGCGGTCGTCGGTCTCCTTGATGTTGTAGAGCAGATTTGTCAGTGTTGTATTATTAAGTTTCGCCTCAAGCAATTCTGTCACTTTCTTGTAGCCAGGGAAAGGATCTGCCCATTGGCTCTCATAGTATTCTTGTTTTGTATGTGATTTGCCATTCAGGTAACCATTTAGGATGACACCGTCAGCAGGGAGAACTGTTACCTCAGGCTTATTTGGAGTCTGATTCATCCTATAGTCAAGATCAACGTTTGATCTTTGGTAGTCTATGCGATAGATAAGCAGACCATGTGACATATAGCCTATTCCCCAACCTGTTCTTTGCAGATTCTGTAATAACAGGTATTCGCCATTGTCGGCTTCTATCTTGTACGCTTTGCGGTTGCCGCTGAAGTAAGGCTCCATGGTTATTTGCTTCGGTTCCTTATCTAAGGTCTCAATGCCAGCGTTCCATCCCATAATATCTAATTCCCAAGCACTGTATGGTACAGGTGTGTATCCGTTGTTTCCATATTCGCCAGCATCCATTAAATCCCATGATTCTGGTTCTTGGTTGTTGACGTATGCTTTGGGATTATATGGATAAAGGTCTGGTATTCCCATTGTATGGGAGAATTCATGACAAATCACGCCAATACCTGTGATGTAGTTACCTTTGTTTGAGTTTAGTTCACTGTTGATTCCATGGGCACTTATCTTTTTCCCGTCAATAGTTGTAATATAGTTGAAACTGGTTTTTGCCCATAGGGTATTTTCTTCTCCACCTGTGTTTTGTCCATAGCCTGCGTGGATAACGTAAACCAAATCTACATTACCATCGTTATTGGCATCATATTCAGAGAAGTTAACTCCAAGCTGTGACTTTGCCAACTCACATGCTTCTTTTATCATCTCTTTATATTTTATGTCCCTGTTGTTTTCGCTTTGGTCTTGTCCGTAATACGCGTAATTCTTGCTGACTTTAACAACACCCTTAACATCAAACTGAGGCTGGAACTCGCCTTCGCTCATATCGCTGAAATATTGTTTTACACTACCTGTGTTGGTAAAATTAGTATTGTAATCTTCCAATAGAGCTTGGGGAGTTTCGTCTTCAGGAGAAGCATTGAGTAAATGATTGAATACACTTACTGGGTCTTTTGTTTTGAAAGCACAGTCATTGAATTGCACTAAAATCACGAGTGCCTTTGGTGTACCAGTGTGTGGAAAGTAGGGATAGTTGTTGCTAATACCAATGCTTCGGCGTACTGCATTTGTTTTTGCCGTATTAAAAAACAACTGCTTGTTCTGTGTATTTATAGCTTTATTCTCTAATTTGTTGCGTAATTCTGCGTTATGAGCTAATTGTGGAGTTGCTTTCAGCATTCCGTTGTCTTCTACTTGAGCTACATAAAAGTTTTTTCCTACTTGTACAAGCAATGCACCATCTGTTGTTGTGTACCAACTGTGGTGTTCGTCACCATATATTCTGACGTTCAATTCAGTTCCATCACTTTGAGTAACCGTGACAATGCCTGGGTATGCTTTTGCCGCAAAGCCACTAACGATGCCCATCAGAGCAAATGTGATGCTAAGTAAAATCTTCTTCATTTGTCTATAGAATTATTTAGTTATTATTCAAGTTTTGGTAGGTGATAGACAGTTACACCTAAATTTATAGATAGACTGTTACACCTATTTATAATAATATTGTCCTTTCTTCTGTGTCTGTCTGCCAAACTCGATGGCATGGTGTGGACAATGATGATAGCAAGAGAAACAGGTGAGGCAGTCGTCGTGATGGAGCCATACGGGTTGCTTGCCTTTGCCTCCAAAGATGTCGCCCACAGGGCAGACGTTGGCACAGATGCCGCATTTCACGCATCGCTCTTCCACGACGTGGAATCGCTTGTCGGTGATGAGCACATGCTCGAAGAATCCTCCTACTATGTGGGTGAAGAACCAGGGAAGCGGACCTTCCGTCAGATGGCTGATGCCAGTCTTGCGTACTCTCAGGTCTTCGCAGATGGCTTTCAGCTGCTGTGCAGCCTTCTCCTTCTTGCGCTTCTCTTTCTCGGGTGGGTCTACGTCCATAAAGGGTAAGCCCACATACGACTCAGGCATGATGAGCGAATAGGTTGAGTCGGGCTGGCTGATGCCCATCGCTTGCAACTGATGGTTGGCTTGCAGACTTTTGTTGAGTGTGTCGATGGTCTTTCCGATGCTGTCGCCTGCCGTGCATACTGCATAGCAGAAAGGTTTGCTGTCAGGAGAAATACCATCGCCGAAGGGTTTCAGTCTCAGTCGGCTGATGAACGAACGCACCAGTCTTGGCACTCTCCAGCCATGAACGGGGAAAACGAAACCAAGCCGTTCACCTTCTTTCAAGGCAAACGGCTCGATGTCTTTATCGGCTGAAAGATAGTCGGAATAGTCGGCTATGTTGATCAGTCGTTCTTGCGTGGCAGCCCCAATCTGAATGGCGGCCCAGCGTGTATTTCCTGTTCCTGAGAAATAGAATATCATTGCTACTTCTTGACTTCGGTCATGACACCTTCTATATACAGACGAGTCATCTCTACAGTGCCGTTGGTACGTACGGTGATGCTCTTCTTGAAGTGACCGGGCCATGTGCCGTCGCTTTTGTAAGTTACCTCAATCTGGCCCTTCTGACCAGGAGCTACAGGAGCCTTGGTGTACTTGGGCACGGTGCAGCCGCAGCTTGCCAATGCCTGATTGATGATAAGAGGCTTGTCGCCTACATTGGTAAATGTGAATGTAGTCTTGTGGATCTTCTCTGTCTCAGGGAATGAGCCAAAGTTGTGAGTCTGCTTGTCAAACTTGATTTGAGCCTGAGCGTTGGCGCTCAGAGCGCAGCAAACTGTCATACATATAAAGAGTACAAACTTTTTCATTTTCTTTCTTTTTTAAAAATGTAACGTTTTCTGTTCTTTTAAGTTTTGGATGCAAAATTACACATAAAGTTTAGTATGTCTCTACTTTTTTACATCTTTTAGCATCTCTTGTGGCGTATTTACCTCAGTTTAATAGCTTTTCGCCTTATTTTGGCAGATATTTCTTCAGGAATTGACCTGTGATGCTGCTTGGGCAGGCTGCCACTTGCTGAGGTGTACCGCAGGCTACCAGGTTGCCACCCTTGTCTCCTCCGTCGGGGCCTAAGTCTATGATATAGTCGGCACACTTGATGACATCGAGGTTGTGCTCGATAACCACCAGTGAGTGTCCGCGCTCTATCAGGGCGTTGAAGGCATGGAGCAGACGTCGGATGTCGTGGAAGTGAAGACCGGTGGTAGGCTCGTCGAAGATGAAGAGTGTGGGTTCCTGTTCCTCCTTGCCGATGAAGTAGGCGAGTTTGACACGCTGGTTCTCACCTCCCGACAGGGTGCTTGAGCTCTGACCGAGTTTGATATAGCCCAGGCCCACTTCCTGCAGAGGCAGAAGTTTTCGTACGATGATGCGGCACTGGTCGAAGTCGTTGTCGCTATGTGCGTTTTTCTCATCGCTAAAGAACTCGATGGCTTCGTTCACTGTCATGTTGAGCACATCGTTGATGTCCTTTCCTCCATATCTCACGTCCAGTATATCGTGCTTGAAGCGTTTGCCGTGGCAGGCTTCGCAGGTAAGAGTGAGGTCTGCCATAAACTGCATCTCGATGGTGACATATCCGGCACCCTTGCATTCCTCGCATCGTCCGCCTTCGGTATTAAAAGAGAAATACTGTGCTGTAAAGCCCATCTGTTTAGCCAAAGGTTGGGCGGCAAAGAGCGTGCGGATGGCATCGTAGGCTTTCAGATAAGTGGCAGGATTGCTGCGTGTACTCTTGCCTATAGGGTTCTGGTCGACAAACTCGATGTGTCGGATGCTCTTCCAGTCGCCTTCCAATGAGGCAAACTCGCCAGGAGCATCAGCCACGAGGTCGAGTCGGCGGCGGAGGGCAGGGTAGAGTATGCCCTTGATGAGCGACGACTTGCCCGAGCCCGACACACCTGTCACTACTGTAAAGACATTGAGAGGTATCTCCACATCAATGCCTCGCAGGTTGTTCATGCGAGCCCCTCGGATGGTGATGCTCATGTTCCATGCCCTTTGTGAGGCAGGACATTCTATCTCCTCGTCGTGGGTGAGGTAGCGTATGGTGTAGCTCTTGGGGTAGCGGTCCAACAGTTTCTGTTGGGCGACCTTGTCGGTAGTATCGTACTCGGAGGCAGGTCCGGCATAGACCACCTCGCCACCTAAGCGTCCTGCATCGGGACCTATATCTATGAGATAGTCGGCAGCCCGCATGATTTCCTCATCGTGTTCCACGACAACCACGGTGTTGCCCAACTGTTGCAGTTCGCGAAGTACCTTGATGAGGCGGTCGGTGTCACGGCTGTGCAGTCCGATACTTGGCTCGTCGAGGATGTACACACTGCCCACGAGCGAAGAACCCAGGCTCGTGGTCAGGTTGATGCGTTGGCTCTCACCACCCGACAGACTGTTGCTGAGTCGGCCTAAGGTGAGGTAACCCAATCCTACATCGAGCAGGAACTGCAGACGGTTGTTGATTTCGGTAAGCAGTCGTTTGCCGATGCTCTGCTCGTGTTCTGTAAGCTCCAACTTGTCGAACCAAGCCTTCAGATTGGTAATCGACATTTCCACCAGTTCGGTAATGCTTCTTCCGCCTATCTTCACATAGGTGGCTTCCTTCTTGAGTCGTGTGCCATGGCAGTCGGGACAAACCGTCTTGCCACGGAAACGGCTCAGCATCACGCGGTATTGTATTTTGTACTGGTTCTCTTTCACCATTTGGAAGAAGGCATCGATACTCACCTGCTCGTGGATGTCCTTTTTGCGGTCGCAAGGCAATCCGTGCCAGAGCATATCCTTCTGTTTCTGTGTAAGATTAAAGTAAGGCTCGAAGATTGGGAAGTCGTATTGTGCCGCACGGCGGATGAACTCTTTTTGCCACATGCCCATCTTCTCGCCACGCCAACAGACCACGCACCCATCATACACACTCATTGAGGTGTTGGGGATGACGAGTTTTTCGTCGATACCTATCACACTTCCGAAGCCCTCACAGGTAGGACAGGCCCCTAAGGGAGAGTTGAAGGCAAACATATTGTCGGAAGGATCTTCGAAGGTGATGCCGTCTGCCTCGAAGCGGGTAGAGAAGTCGTAGCAGATATGGCTGGGAAGGAACAGAAGGCGGCAGGCACCATCGCCCTCATAGAAGGCAGTCTCAGTAGAGTCGGTGAGTCGGCTGATGTCGCTCTTCTCCTCGCTTACCGACGAGCGGTCGATAACAAGGTAGATGTCCTGAGCTTCGGCTTTTCCGTCGAAGTCCTCGATACGTACGAACTCATCTTTCACCAAGATGCGCGAGTAACCTTCCTGCAGATACATCTCCAACTGGCGGTCAAGAGTGCGTCCTTCTGCCACATGGATAGGGGCAAGAATCACAAACTTGGTGCCAGGAGAATACTGTCGGGTGCAGGCCAGGACGTCTTCAGTGGTATGTCGCTTCACCTCCTCGCCGCTGATGGGTGAGAAGGTTCTTCCTATGCGTGCATAGAGCAGGCGCAGGTATTCGTAGATCTCGGTAGTGGTTCCTACTGTGGAGCGCGGATTGCGCGAGATGACTTTCTGCTCGATGGCAATAGCTGGCGGCAAGCCTTTGATGAAATCACATTCGGGTTTGCTCATTCTGCCCAAGAACTGGCGGGCATAGCTTGACAAAGACTCTACATAGCGACGCTGGCCTTCGGCATAAAGAGTGTCGAAAGCCAATGACGACTTGCCCGAGCCCGATACGCCTGTTATGGCAACAAACTTGCCCTGAGGAATCTTGATGTCGATATTCTTCAGGTTGTTGGCCCTGGCTCCTTTGATCTCAATATATTTTTCTTTAGCCATTTAGTAACTTTTTTTATTTCCTCCTTTTTACCTTTCTACCTTTTTACCTTTTTACCTTTCTACCTTTTTACCTTTATTCATGATGATATGGCTCACCTTTTATAATAGTGCATGCCCGATAGAGGGCTTCGGTGAAGATAAGTCTTACCATCTGATGGGAGAAGGTCATCTTGGATAGCGAAATCTTCTCGTTGGCACGGTCGTATACCGCCTGAGAGAATCCATACGGACCACCAATGACGAAGACGAGTCTTCGTGAAGTAGCCTGCTTGCGCTCTATCCATTTGGCAAACTCGATGCTGCGAAACTCCTGTCCATGTTCGTCCATCAGCACTACTGTGTCAGAAGGCTGCAACTGTTTCAGTATCAGTTCGCCTTCGCGCTCTTTCTGTTGCTGTTCACTCAGACTCTTTGTGTTTTTGAGTTCGGGAATGGTGGTGATGGTGAAAGGTATGTAATGGGTGATACGCTCGGCATAATCCTTGATGCCAGCAATGAAATGCTTGTTGATGGTTTTGCCCACCAGTATGAGTTCAGTCTTCATTTTCCGTCTTTTACTTTCGTTCTTCGTCCTTCACCTCATCCTTATAATAACCCTTTCCGATGCGCTTGGGATTTTTAGGAAACCATCCTTTCTCGCAACGTTGTTTCTGCTCGAAGAGCTCACCGATGCTCCAAAGACTGGAGGCTCCCAAGACGCCATGAATAGCCGACAGAAGAATGTCCTCTATCAGGAATGCCGCAGCGATGGTGGCTAATCCCAGAACGAGAAATACCCACCAGTAGCGGGTGCCAGTGTAGTATTCGGTCTTGATGACAATAGGGTGGAAGATTCCTATAATGAGAAATGTGCTGACGGCAATGATGATGCCTGTGAAATGTAATTCCATGTTTAATATTTTTATTGTTACTGAAAATGGTACAATCTTGTCCAAAAGATGACCAAATATATTTTAGAATGCAAAAATACAAAAAAATCTTCAAACTTGCTTTTGTTTCTCGGATATTTTATATATCTTTGCAGAAGATAAGCTGCATCTCAGCAAAATATTCAAGTAAACTTGATATTCTGCATTCGATTTGCATTATCTTTGCAAAAAGAACTAAAATAACAATTATATAATACCATTAACTATGGCTAATAACACAGAATTAATTAAGCAGTGTGAAGAAAGAGCTCAGCAGTGGCTCACACCTTCATTCGATGAAGAAACCCGTAAGGAAGTAAAGGCAATGCTCGACGCAGAGGACAAGTCTGCTCTCGTTGATGCATTCTATCAGAACTTGGAGTTCGGTACTGGTGGTTTGCGCGGTATCATGGGCGCAGGTACCAACCGCATGAACAAGTATATCGTTGGTATGGCTACTCAGGGCTTTGCTAACTACATCCTCAAGGCTTTCCCAGGTGAGGAGAACCTTTCTGTAGTGGTAGGTCACGACTGCCGTAACAACTCCCGTCTCTTCGCTGAAACCGTAGCTGCCATCTTCTCTGCCAATGGCATCAAGGCTTATCTCTTCGAGAGCCTCCGTCCTACACCAGAGATTTCTTTCGCTATCCGCGAGCTCGGTGCCAAGGCTGGTGTCAACGTAACTGCTTCTCACAACCCTAAGGAGTACAATGGTTACAAGGCTTACTGGAGCGACGGTGCTCAGGTTTTGGCTCCACACGACACTGGTATCATCGAGGAGGTGAACAAGGTTACTATCGACCAGGTGAAGTTCGAGGCTAACTGGGATTTGATCAAGATTATCGGTGGTGAGATGGATTACGACTACATGACAGCCGTTCACTCGGCAATGATCGACCAGGATGTCATCAACCGTCAGAAGGACCTCAACATCGTTTACTCAGCCATGCACGGCACAGGTCGCGTTATCGTGCCTCTCTGCCTGCGTTCTTGGGGCTTCCAGAACATCAATGTAGTTCCTGAGCAGATGGTTGTAGATGGCAACTTCCCTACAGTGGTTTCTCCTAACCCAGAGAATGCTGAGGCTATGACTCTCGGTATGAAGCTCGGTACAAAGTTGAACGCTGACCTCGTAGTTGCTACTGACCCTGATGCTGACCGCCTCGCTATCGTTTGCCGCGATGACAAGGGCGAGTGGATGATCATCAACGGTAACCAGACAGCCATGATGTTCTGCTACTACATCATTGAGAACAAGAAGAAGTTGGGCAAGTTGAAGCCAACAGACTTCCTCGTAAAGACCATCGTTACAACAGAGGTGATTGCTGAGATTGCCAAGAAGAACAACGTAGAGTTGCGCGACTGCTACACTGGTTTCAAGTGGATTGCACGAGAGATAGCTATCTCTGAGGGCAAGCAGCAGTATATCGGTGGTGGTGAGGAGAGCTTCGGCTTCTTGCCATACGACAAGGTACGTGATAAGGATGCTCCTGCATCTATCTGCTTGATTTGCGAGATTGCTGCCTGGGCTAAGGATCAGGGCAAGACTCTCTACGATCTCCTGATGCAGATCTATGCAGAGTACGGCTTCAGCAAGGAGTTTACAGTAAACGTGGTTCGCCCAGGTAAGACTGGTGCTGACGAGATCAAGCAGATGATGGCAGACTTCCGTGCTAACCCTCCAAAGGAGTTGGGTGGCAGCAAGATTGTTACCTGGAAGGACTACCAGAGCTTGGAGGCTAAGCATGCTGACGGCAGTGTAGAGAAGCTCGATATGCCTACAACAAGCAATGTACTCCAGTGGTTCTGCGATGACAATACCAAGGTAAGCGTTCGCCCTTCTGGTACAGAGCCTAAGATCAAGTTCTATATTGAGGTAAAGGATCCTTCATTCAAGTGCGCTGGTTGCTACAACCGTTGTACAGCTGCTGCAATGGATAAGATCGAGGCTATCAAGAAGAGCTTGAACCTGGATTAATAAAAGCAATTGAACTTTATATGAATGTGTGGGGGAGAAATCTTCGCCTGCACATTCCTCTGAAAGATATTTTTTTGATGCATTATTTAGCTCCAACATTAAATAATGCAATTTCTCGGCGAGAAGTCATCCTGACTTCTCGCCATTTTGAATTTGATAGGTATATGGATAATAAGAGAAAGATCATAGCCCTTTTGATGGGACTTTCGCTAGGAGGTCAGTCTGTCTATGCCCAAGGGTATAGTTGTGGCAACGTGTCTCTGTTTTGCTCGCCCGATACACTCAGGGGTGCCCAGATAGGTGTCTTTTCCAGTGTGGTTCGCCAGCAGATGCGTGGTGTGAGCCTGGCTGGTATCATCAATTCGGTGGGCGATGATATGCGCGGTGTGCAGGTTTCGGGTGTTTCCAATGTGGTGAAGGGTGGCAATGGCGTGCAGTTGTCTTTATTTAATAATGTATCCAGTTCTCCGTTCCGCGGAGTTCAGCTGAGTGGACTTTCCAATATTTCCATGGGTATGAAGAGAGGCTTGCAGATTGCAGCAGCCAATGTCAGCTCTTCCTATATGCGTGGTATGCAGTTGGGTGGCTACAATTATGCTGATACCCTGAATGGTTCTCAGATTGGTTTGTTTAATGTGTGCCTTAACCATCCTCGTGGTGTGCAGATTGGTGTCATCAACTATAGCCGGGATACCGTAGCCCATAAGATAGGACTGGTGAATGTGAACCCAAAGACGCGTATCGACTATATGTTTTATGGCGGTTCTGCTACCAAAGCCAATCTTGCCGTAAGATTCCGCAACCGGAGTACGTATAATATCCTGGGTATCGGAACCCATTATTTCGGATTGGATGAGAAGTTTTCTGGAGCCTTGTTCTATCGCATCGGTCAGTATTTCCAGTTATCACCTAAGTTCTCCCTGAGTGGTGATCTCGGATTCTATCATGTAGAATCGTTCCAGGAACATTCTCAGGATAAGCCGGAACGGCTCTATTCGCTGCAGGCTCGCATCAATGCCGACTATCAGTTGGGCAGATATACCAGCGCCTTTGCCTCTGTGGGCTATGGGGATACCCATTATTATCATGGTGGCAGGTATCGCCGTCGTGCCATTGTGGAAGCAGGCTTGGCTGTGCGCCTCCAGCGCACTTCATCTTTTGGGAATGTGTCTGGCAGGAAGGAGAATGAATTTGATATGGAGGCATGGAAGGAAGGAACCATTTTTGCCTTCGATGATCCGGAGCGACAGAAGAAGCATCCTTGGAAGGCTGCCTTGGAAGCTTTTGCCATCAATGTGGGTGTGCAATGCTTCGACCAGTTTGTGATGAACGAGGAGTTTGCCAAGATTTCCTTCCATAGCATCAAGCACAATATAGAAACGGGTTTTGTTTGGGATAACGACCAGTTCTCTACCAATCTGTTTGCCCATCCATACCATGGCGGACTCTATTTCAATGCTGCAAGAAGTCATGGCATGAATTTCTGGGAATCGGTGCCATACTCTTTCTGTGGAAGTTTGATGTGGGAGACTACCTGCGAGATAGAACCGCCTGCCATCAACGATCTGATGGCTACTACTTTTGGCGGTGTTGCCATCGGAGAGGTGACGCATCGTGTGAGCAATCTGGTATTTGATGACCGCCTGTCTGGTTTTCCTCGTTTCATGCGAGAGTTCCTGGGAACTCTCATCTGTCCAATCAAGGGGTTGAATCGAATCTTGAGTGGCGATGCCTGGCGGGTGAGAGGTAAATATTATAAATATCACGATTACCAGCGCAGTCCTGTCAGTTTCTTTGCATCGGCAGGTTACAGATACCTCGCAGACAACAATACGCTGTTCCGTGGTGAGGGCAATCCATACGTCCGTTTCAATCTGGTTTATGGCGATCCGTTTGATGGCGAAACCACCAAGCCATACGACTACTTCACATTGGATGCCACTTTCGGCCTGAGCAGCAACCAGCCTCTGATTACCGGTCTGCATCTTCTGGGAAGATTGTGGAGTGTACCGGTGGAGGTGAGCAAGGGCACGGAGATGGAGTTCGGTATCTTCCAGCACTTCAACTATTACGATTCGCAGCCGGTGAAGGATGGTACCAGTCTGGTGCCTTACCGCATATCCGAGGCAGCCTCTTTCGGTCCTGGCATCATCTACCGCTTTCCTCAGGTGGGCAATCTCACCAGGTTTGAGCAGCGTGTCTTCCTGGATGGTATCCTGCTGGGTGGAAGTCTGACAGATTATTATAATGTGATAGACCGCGACTACAACATGGGTAGCGGTTATAGCGTGAAGGCTATCAGTTTCATGGAGTTCGGCAAGGTAGCTACCTTCCAGATAGGTGCCGACTATTATCGCATCTTCACCTGGAAGGGATATGAGGGAAAGGATCTGGCAACGACCGATCCGCTCTATCTCAATGCCCAGGGCGACAAGGGAAATGCATCTCTGCTGGTGCTGAATGCTCGCTTCAGTCTGGCATTGTCCAATCGGCTGAACCTGGACTTCAATGTGTCCAACTATTGGCGTGATACCCATTACTCATATCATGACGATGTGAAGTCTAAAACCTTTGATATGAGTCTGGGTTTGCAATACAAGTTCTAGGAAGCAGTCGTCTTATTAGTAGATATTTAGCCGATTTTTAGCAGAAATTAGGGGTGCAAAGGGAAACGATATACATAAAAATGTAGAAAAATCGCAAAAAGTTTTGCATATTTTCTGGATTTATATTACCTTTGCACCCATATTTCAAACATAAAACATAGAATTATACTCTTATGGGAGGCATTTTCGGAACTATTTCCAAGAAAAGCTGTGTCGCAGACCTTTTCTACGGCACCGACTACAACTCACATCTCGGTACACGCCGAGGCGGTTTGGCAACCTACAGTAGTGAGAAGGGCTTCGTGCGCTCTATCCACAACTTAGAAAGTTCTTATTTTAGAACGAAGTTTGAACCTACACTCGACAAATTCGAGGGTGCGACATCGGGTATCGGTGTGATTAGCGATACAGATGCGCAGCCATTGATCATGAATTCTCATCTTGGTCGCTTTGCCATTTGCACAGTAGCCAAGATATTAAATAAGGATGAACTTACTCAGCACCTGTTGGACAAGAACATGCACTTTGCAGAGATGTCTTCAGGAAGTACCAACCCAACCGAATTGGTGGCTCTTCTCATCATCCAGGGCAAGAATTTCCGCGAGGGAATCGAGAACGTGTTCCATCATATCAAGGGTTCCTGCACCATGATGATCCTTACAGAGGATGGTATCATCTGTGCCCGCGACAGTTGGGGACGTACACCTCTTATTATAGGTAAGAAGGAGGGAGCTTATGCAGCTTCCAGTGAGACCACTTCATTCCCTAACCTTGACTTCGAGACTGCACACGAGGTAGGTCCTGGCGAAATCGTGAAGATTACTGCTGAGGGTATGGAGCAGATTCGTCCTGCCAATAAGAAAATGCAGGTTTGTTCTTTCCTCTGGGTATATTATGGATTCCCAACTTCTACCTATGAGGGCAAGAATGTAGAGGAAGCCCGCTTTAGCAATGGCTTCAATCTTGCCAAGACAGATGATGTAGAGGTAGATTGCTGCAGCGGTATTCCTGATTCAGGTACAGGTATGGCGATGGGATATGCTGCCGGTAAGGGCGTGCCTTACCAGCGTTGTATTGCCAAATATACTCCTACCTGGCCTCGAAGCTTTACACCTAGCAACCAGAGCATGCGCTCTCTGGTAGCCAAGATGAAGCTGATTCCTAACAAGGCTATGTTGAAGGGTAAGCGTGTGTTGTTCTGCGATGACAGTATCGTGCGCGGTACCCAGCTTCGCGACAATGTGAAGGTGCTCTTTGATCAGGCTGGTCTGAAGGAATGCCACATGCGTATCGCTTGTCCTCCATTGGTTTATGGCTGTCCTTTCATCAACTTTACTTCTTCCAAGAGTGACATGGAGTTGATTACCCGCAGAATCATCGAGAAGTTTGAGGGCGATGCCAACAAGAATCTGGAGAAGTATGCTACCACAGGTTCTCCTGAATATCAGAGAATGGTGGATGAGATTGCCAACCAGCTTGGATTGACTACACTGAAGTTCAATACCATCGAGCAGCTCGTGGAAGCTATCGGTTTGCCTAAGTGCCAGGTATGTACCCACTGTTTCGATGGCAGTAGTGCTTATACCTTGAATGAATTCGCAGACGAAGATTAAAATATAAAATCCCGATTTCCTGAACTTTGCATCAGATGAGCAAAGTCTTGGAAATCGGGATTCTTGTTTCTTATTCTTTAACTCCTTTAACTTCTGAACTTGTTAAACCTGACTGATTATTTCTTCTTCAGCAAGGGGGCTAGGAATTTGTAGGTATAGCCTATCTTGCTCTTTGCCATCTCTTCCGGTGTGCCGGCAAAGAGGAGCTGACCTCCACCTCGTCCACCTTCGGGACCCATATCAATGAGCCAGTCGGCGAGCTTGATGACATCCAGATTGTGCTCGATGATAATCACCGTATTGCCTCTATCTACCAGTTTCTGAAGCACATCCATCAGAATGCGGATGTCTTCGAAATGAAGACCGGTGGTAGGCTCATCCAGGATATAGAGCGTCTTGCCGGTATCACGTTTGGATAGTTCGGTAGCAAGTTTCACTCGCTGGCTTTCTCCGCCCGAAAGGGTAGTGGAGCTCTGTCCCAACTTGATGTAACCCAATCCTACGCTCTGTAATGCCTTGATCTTGTTGAGAATCTGAGGCACGTTCTCGAAGAACTCTACTGCCTGGTTGATGGTCATGTCCAGTACATCGGCGATGCTCTTTCCCTTGTATCTTACCTCCAGCGTTTCACGGTTGTAGCGCTTGCCGTGGCATACCTCACAAGGTACATAGACATCTGGCAGGAAGTTCATCTCGATGGTCTTGTATCCATTTCCGCCACACGCTTCGCATCTGCCACCCTTCACGTTGAAGGAGAATCTGCCTGGCTTGTAACCGCGGATCTTGGCTTCTGGAAGTCCCACAAACAGCGAGCGGATATCGCTGAACACACCTGTGTAGGTGGCTGGATTACTGCGAGGGGTTCTGCCGATTGGACTTTGATCTACATTCACTACCTTGTCGATATTCTCAATGCCTTCGATGCAGTCGTATGGCATCGGCTTCTTCAGGGAACGGTAGAAGTGCTGGGAGAGGATAGGCTGCAGGGTTTCATTGATCAGGGTTGATTTACCCGATCCGCTGACTCCCGTTACTACGATGAGCTTGCCGAGCGGAAACTCTACATCTACTCCCTTCAGGTTGTTGCCCCTGGCTCCACGGATGGTGATGCTCTTGCCGTTTCCTTTGCGGCGATGCTCAGGAATCTCTATTGCCATCTTGCCATTCAGATACTGGGCGGTGATGGTGTCGGTCTTCAGCATCTCTTTCGGAGTACCCTGGAAAACCACTTCGCCTCCCTTTCTGCCTGCCTTCGGACCGATATCTACAATCCAGTCGGCAGCTCGCATCATATCCTCATCATGTTCTACTACGATGACGGTATTGCCCAGGTCGCGCAATTCCTTCAGGCTGTTGATGAGTCGCTCGTTGTCTCGCTGGTGCAGACCGATACTTGGCTCATCGAGGATGTAGAGCACATTGACGAGCTGGCTGCCAATCTGGGTAGCAAGACGGATGCGCTGGCTTTCACCACCAGAGAGTGACGCCGACTGGCGATTGAGTGAGAGATAGTTCAGACCCACATCGAGGAGGAAGTTGACACGTGAGCGCAACTCCTTGATGATTTCGTGAGCCACCTTTGCCTTCATGGAAGGGAGGTGAGCTTCCACCTGTTCGAGCCAGTCGCGCAGTTCGTCGATGTCGAGGTTGGCAACTTCCGATATATTCTTGTCCCAGATACGGAAGGCGAGCGATTCCTTCTTGAGTCGCTGTCCATGGCACTCCGGACATTCGATGGTAGATATAAACTGGTCAGCCCATTTCTTTCCTGCCGCACTCTCGTCATTCTCTATCACCTTCTGCAGATAGTCGATGATGCCATCGTATGCGCAGAAGTAATCCGAAGAGGTATGCACCTTCTCTTTACCGATCTTTACGTTTTCCAGTGATCCATAGAGGATTTCCTGCATGGCATCTCCCGGAATCTCTGCGATAGGAGTCTTGAGTTTCAGGTCATATTTCTCGAGCAAAGACTCAATCTGCCAGAAAATCATCTGGTTCTTGTATTTGCCGAGAGGGGCGATTCCACCTTCGTAGATGCTCAGGCTGTCATCCGGAATCACCTTCTTGATATCTATCTGGTTTACCTTTCCCAGACCCTTGCAGTGAGGGCAGGCGCCTTCCGGCGAATTGAACGAGAACATATTAGGTGCCGGATCCTGGTAGGCTAGACCGGTAACTGGATCCATCAGGCGTTTTGAGAAGTTCTTACCCGTCTTTTCCCCTTTCTCTATCACCATCACCATGCCATCGCCCTGCTTCATGGCGGTAGCTACGCTCTTGCGGATGCGTTCCTCATCGGATTCCTTCACCACGAGCTTGTCGATGACAACTTCTATGTTGTGCATCTTGTAGCGGTCGAGCTTCATTCCGCTTACCACTTCCTGGATTTCTCCATCCACACGTACATAGAGATAACCTTTGCGGCGCATACTCTCGAAGAGTTCGCGATAATGTCCCTTGCGCTGGCGAACCAGAGGTGCCAGCAGGAAGATGGCCTTTCCGGCATATTCATCGAGAATCATATCGATGACCTGTTCTTCGGTGTATTTCACCATCTCTTCACCGCTGCGGTAGCTGTAGGCTGTACCGGCACGGGCAAAGAGCAGACGGAGATAATCGTAAATCTCTGTTGTGGTACCTACGGTAGAACGAGGGTTCTTGTTGGTGGTCTTCTGTTCGATGCTGATGACCGGACTCAGACCGGTAATCTTATCTACATCCGGGCGCTCCATATTGCCCAGGAAGTTGCGGGCATAGGCAGAGAACGTCTCGATATAGCGGCGCTGACCCTCGGCAAAGATGGTATCGAAAGCCAACGACGACTTGCCCGAACCCGAAAGTCCGGTTATCACGGTGAGGGAGTCGCGTGGAATCTCAACATCAATGTTCTTGAGGTTGTGTACTCTGGCGCCCCATACATTTATCTTTTCTTCTGAATTCATATTCTAATTTCCGCTCACTTAATTGTTACTGTATTGTTCTGTTGTATAGCCTCTGAGCAGGTTGACATCTCTTTTTATCTGATAGGTCTTGCCATCTGCTCCTTTTGCCTTGACCAGACAGAAATAGACCCCCTCCTTAACCGGCTTTCCATTGTATGTTCCATCCCATCCTGTGGCAGGGTCGCTCCACTCAAAGAGTTTCTGTCCCCACCTATTATATATATAGGCGTGAAACTCCTTGATGTTCTGGTAACCCTCCTTGGGCTTGTAGATGTCGTTGATGCCATCTCCGTTTGGCGAGAATGCGTTCGGCATCAGGAGGACACTGGTCTTTGTGTCTTCCTCATCTCCGATTTCTTCCTGTGCCATTAATGGAGGGGTAAAAAGTGCCAATAAGGCACCAAGTAATCCTATTTTTTGTCTCATTTTGCAAATTATTTGTGCAAAGATAATAAAAAGCTGAGAGATATTGCGCTAGATGCGAGATTTTTTGTATTTTTGCAGGAGAAAACTTTAAATCATGTCGGTTACGGCAAGATTTTAGGATCATATAAACATTAAAAACAGGAAGATATGAAAAGAAACATAAGATATTTCTTGATGATTGTGGGGCTCATGCTCAGTGTTGGTATCTTTGCTCAGACAACGAAATGGCGAGACATCTACACAGTGAAGAAAAAGGATACTATTTTTGGTATTGCCAATAAGTATGGATTGAGTCTGCCGGAACTGATGGAGGCAAACCCTGAGATGAAGCAGGAAGGTTACATGCTCCAGAAGGGAACTACCCTCTTTATTCCTTTTGCCAGCGACCAGCAGAATCCTAATGCGCCTAAAAAGGCACAGAAGGAGGATAAGAATGCTGTTGCTTCCAGCAAACCGGCTGTAGCTGGAACCGCTGCCGCTCAGCAGAAGGTTGCGGCTAGTGATGCGGTGAAGATTGGCGTGATGTTGCCTTTGCATGATGTGGATGGTGATGGTAAGCGTATGGTGGAGTATTATCGTGGACTCCTGATGGCTTGCAATTATCTGAAGAAGAAGGGCATCTCTACCGATGTACATGCATGGAACGTGCCGATAGACGCTGATATCCGCGCCACCTTGTTGCAGGAGGGAGCCAATACATGTGATATCATCTTCGGTCCGCTTTATTCCAAGCAGGTGGCTCCGCTTGCCGGCTTCTGCAAGACCTATGGCATCAAGCTCGTGATTCCTTTCTCCATCAGCGGTGACGATGTGGAGCGCAACAAGGAAATCTTCCAGGTATATCAGAGTCCTGAAACATTGAACGAGTGCACCATCAAGGCTTTCCTGAACAGATTTACCAATGTGCATCCAATCTTTATAGATTGCAATGATTCTACTTCTCGTAAGGGAGCTTTCACTTTCGGACTTCGCAAGGAGTTGGAGAAGAGAAACATCAACTATAGTATCACCAATGTGAGCTCAAGTATCGACCAGTTTGCCAAGGCATTCCAGCCAAGCAAGCAGAATGTGGTAATACTGAATACGGGCCGTTCGCCACAGTTGACAGCCGTGCTCAACAAATTGGATGAGTTTGACAGCAAGTATCCGGGTGCATCTATCTCTCTCTTCGGCTATACAGAGTGGTTGATGTACGCCAAGTACAATCTGGAGCGATTCTATAAGTACGATACTTATATCCCTTCTACCTTCTATTACAATCCGGTAGCCGAAAGAACGCAGAACCTGGAGAAGGCATACGAGGGATGGTTCCATCAGCCGATGATGATTGCGCAGCCTCGCTTCGCCATCACGGGTTATGATCATGGTATGTTCTTCATCCAGGGTGTCAAGAAGAAGGGCAAGGAGTTTACGGGTGAACGCCAGCAGGTGAACTATCAGCCAGTGCAGACTCCATTGCATTTCGTGAAAACGGCAAAGGGTGGATACAAGAACAAGAACTTCCAGTTGATTCACTATACCTTCAATCACCAGATTGAATCTGTGAATTACTAGGACCGGTAGTTTTTTATAGTTAATCGTTTATAGTAAGAAAAGAAAGAATGAATAAAGTTAAGATAGGGGCGCTGTTGATGGGACTTCTCCTTTGGGGAGGACTCTCGGCACAGGCTCAGATAGGTGAGCATCGCAACGATTTTTCCATCGGATTCAACGGTGGCTATGTGCTCAGCTCTGTAGGATTCGAACCGGAGGTTCAGCAGAGGCAGCATGGAGGAATGACTGCCGGACTCTCGATGAAATATACTTGCGAGAAGTACTTCAAGACCATCTGTTCCATCTATGCAGAGGTCAACTATGCCAAGGTGGGATGGAAGGAGGATATTCTCGACATCGACAACCAGCCTGTCATCATCACCGAAACCAAGCAGCCGATGGCTTACAGCCGTACCATCAATTATATCCAGGTACCTGTTTTCGCTCACTTGGCTTGGGGTAGGGAAGAGAGAGGCTTGAACATCTTCGTGAATGCCGGACCGCAGTTCGGACTCTACCTTAACGATTCTCAGACTACCAACTTCGACGTGAAGAATATGCCTAAGACAGATAATGACCGGGTAAGTATGGTAGTGGCACAAGATACGATGGCGGTAGAGAATAAGCTGGATTATGGTATCGCCCTGGGTTTGGGTGCAGAGTATAGCATCCCGAAAGTGGGACATTTTCTGGCTGAGGCTCGCTACTATTATGGATTGGGCAATATCTATGGTTCATCCAAACGAGATTATTTCGGAAAGAGTAACTACGGACAGATCGTGTTCAAGGTATCTTATCTCTTCGATATCACACGTACCAAGAACGTGAAGAGAAAGTAACTTCCGGCGATGGTTATGGAAAAATAAGTAATAATATAAAATGAGTACAACAGAAAAAATTCAGATGAAATTGAGCGACTCGAAGTCAGCTCGCTGGACCGCCCTCTTCATCGTGAGTGTCACGATGATGTTCGGTTACTTTTTTACAGATGTAATGTCTCCACTGGAGCCTCTCTTGACAGCTGCCAAGGGGGCTGAGAATGGTCTTGGACTCGGATGGAGTTCGGATGAGTACGGCTTTTTCTCAGGAGCCTACGGATACTTCAATGTGTTCCTTCTGCTCCTCTTCTTTGGTGGTCTTATCCTCGATAAGTTTGGCATCCGTTTCACTGGTATCCTCTCTACTGTTTTGATGTTTGGTGGAGCCTTGGTTAAATGGTATGCTGTAGGTCATGAGTTTGGCGGTTCGGTAGTAGTACCATTCTTCGGTACTTACAGTACACAGGTAGTGATAGCTGCACTTGGCTTTGCCATCTATGGCGTGGGCTGCGAGATATGCGGTATCACAGTGAGCAAGGTCATTGTGAAATGGTTTACGGGTCATGAGTTGGCTCTGGCAATGGGAGTGCAGGTGGCTACAGCTCGTTTGGGAACTGCCGCTGCCTTGGGCTATTCTCTTCCTTTTGCAAAGGCAATGGGCGGTGTGTCTGCTTCTGTTGCTTTGGGTGCAGCTTTGCTTTGCGCTGGTGTACTGGTTTATCTGGTTTATTGCGTGATGGACAAGAAGGAGGATGCTTCTGCAGAAGCTGTGGCTACTGAGCCGGAAGAAGGTTTCAAGTTTTCAGACTTGGGTGGTCTGTTCAAGACAACTGGTTTCTGGTATGTGGCATTCCTTTGCCTGATGTTCTATGCCGGTGTATTCCCATTCCTGAAGTTTGCCACCAAGTTGATGATTTTCAAGTATGGTGTCGATGCCAATTTGGCAGGTCTGATTCCTGCGATGTTGCCATTCGGTACCATCTTCCTTACACCAATCTTCGGTAGCGTATATGACAAGTATGGCAAGGGTGCCACGCTGATGATTATCGGCAGTTGTCTCCTGACTCTGGTACACGTAGTATTTGCCCTTCCACTTAACTCATGGGTGCTTGCCGTCGTGATGATGCTCATCCTTGGCGTTGCTTTTGGTCTGGTACCATCAGCAATGTGGCCTTCTGTGCCAAAGATCATCCCAATGAAACTCTTAGGAACTGCATACGCCCTTATCTTCTATATCCAGAATATCGGACTGGCTCTTATTCCTGTATGGATCGGTAAGGTGAATCAGGCTAACACGGGTGCCGATGGTGTCATCGACTATACAGAGACGATGACCATATTTGCAGCTTTTGGTGTGGTTGCTATTGTCATCTCCTTCCTCCTCTTGCTGGAAGATAAGAGAAAGGGCTATGGATTGCAGCAGCCTAACGTGAAGAAATAATACTAACAGGAGATTTCCCTTTCAAGTTCACAGGGGGAATCTCCATAAACAAAAAGAAAGGAAATAACCATGAACGCTACACCTGAATCATTGATTAAGGAATATGCTGACCCTATTGAGCAGCAGGAAATAGACAAGTTTATCTGTTCTGAAATGAGCAGGCAGATTCACCGATATATCAAGGGTATGTCGGGAACCAAACAGGCTATGCTCAAGTTTGAGGAAAAGCTGGCGAGCCTCTCTGTCACAGAGAAAGAGAAGGCGATTGCCAAGTATATTGATTTGAATCGCAAGGCTTTGGATGGACTGGATCTGAAGATGATTCTCGTCCGTTCGGTGGCTAACTACTGTGATACCTTCCAGTATATGCTCGACTTTGTGAACGACAAGCGTAAGATGGTGTTCTATTATCATCGCTTGAAGGAGAAGTATATCCGTTACCATGAGGTCTTCGAGGAAAACGGCAAATTTGGCATGAAAGATCATCAGGGCAACGTGATGCTTCAGCCTGTCTATGATTTCCTCCGCACTTGCTATATCTATAATGATGACTTGAGCATCATGCCGGTTATTGCAGAGAAGAATGGCAAGATGGGACTCGTGATGCCTGACGGAAAGGATACCATCGTGGCTGATTTCCTTTATGATGAAATCTGTCTGAGAGATGAGTATCCATATTTCGAGGCGGTGAGAGACGGAGTAAACGGATTGATTGATAAGTTCGGAAACTTCGTTAACAATTAATTGTTAATAAAGCTTTTGCCCTTTCAGGGCGACAGGTTAGCACCTATGACAACCCAGGGTGTTGCCCTGGGCTAGGAGCTTTTGCCCTTTCAGGGCGTGTGTGTAAAAAGAGAAAGGGCAATCAGATTGGGATGAACCAACTGATTGCCCTTTTTGTTTCAGTTGTGGGTAACACAACTGAGCTTTATTTATTTTTCTCTCGTCTTCGATATGGATAGAATTCCTGTTTCAGAATTCAGAATTTCTGTTTCTTAATTCTTGGTTTCTGTTTCAGAATTATCCCAAGTATTTCATCAAGATCTTGATCTTTCCGCTTTCACGGAGCTTGATG
>ERZ507072.212-NODE-212-length-43990-cov-7.645931_pt1 | contig 43990 bp, 36 predicted proteins | sample MGYA00512864_ERZ507072 | MGnify/ENA metagenome assembly ERZ507072 | reverse complement strand
TGCTCTACGGCGTCGCATATGCCATCAAGATGTCGAAGAAGGGCCCGCGGGAAATCGAGGGCTATTTCGACTTCGTCGTGCCTCCGCTCGAGGGCTTCTGGTGGCAAGACCGCGCCGATGGCGAGATTGATTATGCGCGGAAGGATGACCTCAACTTCATCTCGTGCATCCGTCTGCCTGATTTCGTCACTCGCGAGGACTTCGACTGGGCAGTTTCGGAAGCTGCCGCCAAGAAGAAGCTGGACTTCTCGGCGGTCGAGCTGCTGAGGGTCGACGAGGGCCTTTGCGTTCAGTGCATGCATACCGGGCCTTACGACGACGAACCGGCAACCATAAGCGCCATGCGCTCATTTGCGGCGGAACGGGGTTACGCCCCCGACTTCTCCGAAGCCCGTCTGCATCACGAGATTTACCTCTCCGACCCGCGCAAGTGCGCGCCGGAGAAGCTCAAGACCGTGATCCGTCATCCCATAAAGTTGATTTAACGAAGCGAGTGACGCCGATCGCTTCGGCTTTTTGGGGGCTCACCGTGGCGTGGTCGGCAACGGGACGCGCCCTGCGACCGGTGGCGGAGGCCGAGGCGCGGGAGCGCGCGTTTGTTTGCACCGCCTCGCACGACCTCGTCACCCCGCTCATGGCGGTGACCGCGAACTGTGACGTGCTTGAGGCGGAGGCATCCGATCAGGCCGGCCTTGCGTCCTGGGTCGCCAACATCCGTCCAGCGGCGGACGAGATGGCGACTCGCATCGCCGACATGCTCATGCACGTGGGCGGCGACTAGACAGGGCGATCCCCGCAACGGGCATTATTATCCGGGAAGCGTTTGCTTGCGAGCCACGCCGGTGTGAGGGCCTGAGTCGTCAGGCCCCGCACAGGGGGACCGCGATGGTGGCCACCGCGCCGCCCGAGGGGCTGTTGGCGAGCGAGACGGAGCCCCCGTGGGCGCTCGCGGCCTCGGAGGCGGCGTGGAGGCCGAGCCCGTAGTGGCGGCCTCCGTCGCGCGAGGAGCGGGAGGAGTCGTCTGTGAAGAGGCGCTCGCAGCCGCGTTCGAGGGCGGCGGGAGAGAAGCCCGGTCCGTCGTCGGACACCTCGATGACGAGGTGTCCGCCCGCGACGTCGCAGGAGACCGCCACGCGCGAGCGCGCGTGCTCGGCGGCGTTGGCCACGAGGTTCGCGGCGGCTCGCGCCAGGGTGGTTCGGTCGAGTGGGGCCTCGGGCGCGCCCGCGACAGCGGGGCTCGTGGCCGCGTCGAGCGTCACGCCTCGCGCCCGGGCGATCTGGGCGGCCTCGGCGAGGAGCTGTTCGCAGAGCTCGGCCGGCCGCATGGGGGTCCTCTCCGCCCCGCCGGACCCGCGCGAGGCCTCGATGAGCAGGCGCACGTAGCCGTCGAGCCTTTCGACACTGCCGGCTATGTCGCGCGCGGCGGCCGCGAGGTCGGCGTCTTTCTCGTCTTCCAGCTCCTCCGCCACGAAGTCGGCGTTGGCGCGCAGCACGGTGAGCGGCGTCTTGAGGTCGTGGGCGAGCGACGCCACCTGCTCGCGCTGCCCCCGCTCCGCGGCCCAGCGGGCCTCGAGCGACTCGGCGAGGGAGGCTCGCATGGCGTCCATCGCGGCGAGGACGTCGTTCACCTCGCGCACGTTGGTGCTGCCGACCGCGAAGTCGAGCTCCCCCGCGCCGACGCGCCCTGCCGCCTCCGCGAGCGGCGCCATCTTGCGTGAGATCACGCGGCTCGCGCGGCGCGCCACGAGCGCGAGCGCGAGCGCGCTTCCTCCCGCGGCGCCGACGAGCATGAGGTTCTGCGGGTTGGGAAGCAGGCCGGCGAGGTCGCGCGAGACCCACTGCGGCAGGTACTCGCTGACGAGTGCGCAGGCCCCGCCGCCCTTGAGCGGGAACGCGGCGTAGGTGAGGCCTGAGCCCCCGCCCTCGATCTCCACTGTGCCCGGATTCGCGGCGAGTGCCGCACGGGCCATTTCCGTCGCGTCCTCGAGCCGTGTGCCCTCGAGGTCTGTCATCAGCACGTATCCGTCCTTGTTCAGGATGAGGTAGCGGTACGCCGTCGGCACGTCCTGCTGCCCGCAGACGCCGTCGCGTGCCAGGCCTTCCGCGACCTCGCGCGCATTGGCCGGCCCCCAGCTTGCCTCGTAGACGAAGCCCGCGTTGATTGCCGCGGAGAGCGCCATGAACGAGGCGAGCCACGCCGTGGCGACCGCCGCGAACGCGTAGGCGAAGTAGCGCGCGATGACGAAGGAGAGCGGCATGCCCCCGCGACCTCGCGCCCCGGTCCTCAGAGCTGCCACTTGTACCCCATCCCCCAGACGGTCGCGATCGGATCGGCGCCGGCCTCGGAGAGTTTCCTCCGGGCGCGGCTGACCTGCATGGATATGGCCGCGTCGTCGGCGTCGCTCTCCCAGCCGAGCACCGCCTCGCGGATCTGCGCGCGGCTCATGACCTGCCCGGGGTGGCGGGCGAGGTACTCGCAGATGGCGTACTCGGTGGGCGTGAGCGGCACGGCCTCGCCGCCCACGGCGAGGCCGCGCGCCCCGAGGTCGATCCGCACCTCCCCGAAGGAGAGAGCGTGCGAGCGCGGCCGGTGCTCACGGCGTAGATGGGCCGCGACCTTGGCGCGCAGCTCCGCGGCCCCGAAGGGCTTGCGGACGTAGTCGTCGGCGCCCAGGCCGTAGCCGGCCACGGCGTCCTCCTCGGCCACGCGCGCGGTCAGGAAGATGATGGGCCCGTCGAAGTCCGGGCGGATCTGCCGCACGAGCTCGAAGCCGTCGAGCCCCGGCATCATGACGTCGCAGAGCACGAGGTCGAAGCGCGAGAGGTCCGTCCCCGGGACCGCCGTCGGGTCCGCTGCCTTGACGACCTCATGGCCGTCGCGGCCGAGGACGCGCGCGAGCGCGTCGAGGATCGCCCGCTCATCATCCACTGCCAGTATCCTCGCCATGTTCGACCTCCTGAAACTCTCGTCGGAATTGTACTGGCGCCGCGCTCAGTGGTCCAGAGCCCCGCGCGCAGCCGCGGGTGCCTCGGCCGCGTTGCACGCGCGGTAACGCACGCCCGAGCCGCCGCGCGCCTCGATCTCGAGCCAGCCCTCGCCGTCCGACTCCCGCCCGAAGAAGATGAGCTGGAGCTCTCGGATATTGCCCCTGTCGTCCGCCGCGTCCACCAGGTAGACGTAGTTCGCCCCCGCCCCGGTGGCGTCGGCGTAGGAGCTCGCGTGGCTGCCGGGCTCGGGCGCGGGCGCCCACATGGCGATCTCAGGGTTGGGCAGCACGCGGTCGGCGATCGAGCGCAGCGCCGACCCCCAGCCGGCGCCGAGCAGGGCATTCCCGCCCAGGACGAGCGCTGCGGAGAGGAGGGCGAGCACGGCGGCGAGCGGCTTCCTACGCATCTGTCCTCCCGTCCTCGAAGCGGCAGAACCAGGCGATAAGGACGGCAGCGGTTGCCAGGGTGAGCACGAGGCCAGCGAGCGCAGTCGTGAGGAGAGGGCCCGCCGCGTGTGCGGCGTCGATGAAGGCCTCTACCCCGAGCGACCCCAGGCGCGCGGGCCAGGCGAGCGGCACCCAGCTCAGGGGCGTCGCCAGGGCACCGGTGAGCTCGCCGGTCATGAGGCCGTGCGCAAGTCCGCCCACCGAGAAGAACGCGAGGAGCATCCCCGCCGCGCCGGCGCCGATGGCGGCGTTGCGGCCGAGGCGCAGGGCCACGCCGAGCTCCAGCGCGTAGAGGGGCAGGCTGCCCAGCACGATGCCCGCCCAGGCGGCTGCAAGCGGAGCGGGTCCGAGCGGCAGGCGCCCGGCGACGGCGAGTACGGCCCCGAACACGCCGAGCGCCACGGCCAGCGCGCCCGCGCCGAGCGCCGCAAGGGCGAGCAGCTTCGCCGCGACGGCGCGCCCGCGCGAGGGGACCGCCGTGAGGTTGGCGAGGCGCCCGGCAGCACGCTCGTCGTCCACGGCGAGCCCGCAGACGATGGCGGACATGAGCGGCATGAGGGCGCCGAGGAACTGGGCGTAGGCGTCCGCGCCCAGCGCCGGGTCCCATCGGGTTACGGAGAAGTACTCGCCGCAGGCAAGACCGGCTGCCAGGCCGCAGACGAGGTGCAGCGCCGTGAGCGGGGAGCGCGCCAGGCGCAGGGCCTCGGAGAGCAGGGCCCGCGGGAGAGTCATGCGCGGCGTCGGGTCGGAGAGTCGTGTCACGGTCATCACCTCTCCTCGGAGCGCGCGAACCAGGCCGCGCCCGCCGCCGTGAGCGCGGCGAACGCGAGCGCGCAGACCGCAAGGCCCGCTAGCGTGAGCATGCCGTCCGCCGTGAGCGCCCCGCCGAGCGCCATGTCCGCAGCGAGTGGCTCGCCGCTCGGCAGCACGGGGATGAAGCTCGTGGGGATGACCATGCTCGCCGACGGCGGAAAGAGCTGCGGCAGCGGCATCAGCGACCAGGCGAACCCACCCACGAGCTGCGCGGCGAGCGGGCAGAAGATGCCCGCGAGCATGCCGAGCCGCGCCGTGAGGAAGAGCCCTGCGGGGATCATCCACGCCGCGGTCACCGTGTTGGCGAGCGCGCAGAGGAGCATCGTGAGCGTGCCCGCGGCCGTGAGGCCCTGCGAGGAGAACGCCGAGCCCGCGAGGTAGATGCCGAAGACCACGAGGTTTGAGAGCGTGCAGAGCGCGAGGCACCAGAGCGCCTTGGCCCACCAGGCGCGCCCGAGCGGGAAGCCCAGGCCCAGAAGCCCCCGCATCCGCGCGCGAGCGTCCGCCCGCGCGACGCAAGCCACCACGAGCGAGAGAGTCACGGGCAGGAAGAGCGCGTACCAGTAGTTCCACGCGCTGAAGATCTGCACGCCCCGGTAGGGCATCGCGCCGAGCAGCGGCATCGGCAGCGCCATGAGCACGGCCAGGCGAACCGGTGCCGCGTGGCGCGACTTCAGGGTCTCAGCGCGCAGGCCCGCGAGCAAGCCGCCTTTCTCGCCCGTCATGCCGCCACCTCCCCGCGCGCTCGTCGCCCCTCCCGGCAGACGCTCATGAAGAGTTCCTCGAGGTCCTGCCCAGGTCGAAGCGCATCCTCGTAGGCGAGGCGCCCCCCGTAGATGATGCCGATGGTGTCCGCCATCTGCTGCACCTCGGAGAGGATGTGGCTCGAGACGATCACCGTCGTGCCCGCCGCCGCGAAGCCGCGGATCTGGTCGCGCAGCTCCTCGATGCCGATGGGGTCGAGGCCGTTGGTGGGCTCGTCGAGCACGAGCAGGCGTGGCCGGGCGATCAGCGCCAGCGCGAGCCCCAGGCGCTGCCGCATGCCCATCGAGAAGCGCCCGGCGCGCTTCTTCCCGGTGTCCGCGAGGTTCACGGCGGCGAGCACCTCATCTACGCGGCTCTCGGGAAGGCCCAGCAGCGTGGTGCGCACGCGCAGGTTCTCGCGCGCGGTGAGGTTGGGGTAGAGCGGCGCCTCCTCGATGAGGCTGCCGATTGCGTAGAGGTCCTCGCGGCGCCAGGCGTGCCCGGCAAAGAGGATCTCCCCGGCCGTCGGCCGCAGCATCCCGCAGATCATCTTGAGCGTTGTCGACTTGCCGGCGCCGTTGGGGCCGAGCAGCCCGTACACCTCGCCCTCGCGGATATGAAGGCTCACGTCGGCCACGGCATCCTGTGCCTGGTCGCCGCGGCCGAAGCGCTTGGTGAGCACGCGCGTCTCGAGCATGTAGCCCATGGGTTCGTCCTTTCTCTTCCGGGCGCGCGGGCCGAGTCGCCGTGCCCGTGCGCCTTACCTTTCGGGTTCACCATCCATGGTGGGGCGCGTTTCTAACGAAGCTGTAACGGCCGTTGGGCTCTTTTGGCGCCAGCCCTTCTCGACCCGTACGCCACTCATGGTGTGTTTATCGCGATAACAAGGACGGAGGTGCCCGTGGCACGCAATAAGTACCCGGAGGAGACGGTCGAGAAGATTCTCGACGTTGCCGAGTGGCTCTTCGTGGAGCGTGGCTACGAGCACACCACGATGATCTGAAGGGCAAACGCTAAATCGAAAAGGCAAACCCTGGAGACGGTAGCGAAAGGGACAAAGGTAATCGAAGCCGCGCCTGTGGACTTAGCGAGGGTCGAGATTCCCGTCCCATCCATCGGCACCCAGCGGAAGGTCGTCGACATCCTCGACCGCTTCGACACCCTAACGAAATCGCTCACCGACGGTATTCCTGCCGAGATCGGGGTACGCCGGGCGCAGTACGGGTACTACCGCGACCGCCTGCTCGACTTCCCGCGCAAAGCGATCGGAACTGAATGGTCCGATGGAACCAGGGCTGCCGCTAAGGGCCTCCCAACGTTTGTTACGGTTGCGAACTCTTCGAGGGTCATATGGGCGGCGCGGCGGAAAATTGCCGGTCTGAACCGCGAGGCCCCAGAATGGCGCAATTCAAACTCGCAATAGCAAAGGTTGCGAGGCCGTGCAATCTTGCAGGCCCGCGCCACGCCTCGCGGTATCGCCATTTTAGCGATTTGATTGCGCTGTAGTCCGTTTTGGAAGGGCCGCGAGCATCACGGTTCCATTCTCGGAACTTGATTCGACTTCCGCGGTGCCGCCGTGGAGCGTCGCAATCTCCCAAACTAGCGCTAGCCCGAGCCCTGCGCCGCCGTATGCCCTGCTGCGGGATTTATCCAGGCGAAAGAACGGCTGGAAGATGCTCTCACGGTACTGCTTGGGTATTCCCGGGCCCTGATCCTCGACTCGCAGGAACACGCGGCTGTCGTTGTCGCGGATGGAGACGTTGACGGTCGAGCCGGGGCGGCTGTAACGGATAGCATTTTCGACCAGGTTAAACACCAGCCGATAGAGAAGCGTGTCGCTTCCGATTACCAGGGCGTTTCCACTGCAATTGAGGGCGATGTCTTTATGCTCGGCGAGCGGAGCGAGGTCGGTGAGGACTTCTTCGGACAGGGGGCCAAGCTCAATATCGTCCTCGCAGGGAACGCTGCGGAGCTCACTCATCTCAAGCAGCACCTTGGTCATTCGCGACATCCGCTCGGTTTGTTCTTGTAACAGGCCGAGCAGCTCGGCTGTTTGGGGTTGCGATGTGGGGTGTTCGGAGACAAACAGCTCAATCTGTGCTTGCATAAGGGCGAGCGGGGTGCGCAGCTCGTGTGCGGCGTTGCCGGTAAACTGGCGCTGTGCAGAGAACCCTTCGCCAAGACGGGCGATCATGTCATTGAAAGAGGCGCTGCATCGTTGTAGTTCGGCGGGCACATCTTCGCTGAGTCTGATTTCGCTCAGGTTGTCAGGCTGCACGCGCTCTACCTGGGCGGCAAAATCCCGTAGCGGCTTGAGCGCGCGGCCGCTCACAAAGTATGCCAGCACGCCGCCAAGTAGCGTGACTCCAGCCGTGATGCACCAGGCTGTCGCGCCAAAAGATTCCTGTGCGTCGTTTACGACGATCGTGACCTCGTCATCGAGGGCTGCTTTTGTTGGGTCAAATGCCTGGGGCGAATCCACGCCGGCGGCGTTAAAGGCCGAGATGTCGCTGCCGATGGCATCCATGTGGCGCATGCCCGCATAGCCGACCAAGCAGTTCATCAGCACGCACGCCGCGCACGTGAGCAGCGCCGTCATGATCGTTATGCGCCATCGCAGCGAAAGCCTTTTCATTCGCCGTCCTCCATAACGTAGCCCTCTCCAATGCGGTTGCGAATCGGATCGTATCCCAAAGCGCTGCGCAACTTTTTTCGTAGCGACGAGATGTGAACGCGGGTTGCGTTGCTAAAGCTGTTCACGGTGCTATCCCAAACGTGCTCGATAAGCTCCTCTTGGCTTACCGGTCGCCCCTGATTAAGCATCAGGTATTCCAAGATTCCCGTTTCCTTGCGTGTAAGAGATAGAGCCTCACTGTCCACGGAGGCGATGCGCGCCTTGGTGTCAAAGCTGAGCTTTCCGCAGGTTAATACTATGTCGCTTTGTGCGAAGCGCCTGAGGGTAAGGTTGCGGATCCTTGCCGCAAGTTCGTCCAGATGAAACGGCTCGGTAAGGTAATCGTTGGCGCCGGCATCGAGCCCTGAAACTTTGTCGGAGACTTCACCGCGCGCGGACAGAATCAGAACCTTGGTCTCGCAGTCGGTTTTCCTAAGTTCCCTGAGCACGGTCATGCCGTCGATACGGGGGAGATTGAGGTCGAGTACCACGAGGTCAAAGACTTCGACGCCCAGCAGGTCGAGCGCCTCCCGTCCATCGTGGCAGCAGTCGACGCTGTATGCCAGGTTTCGCAGGTTGCGTGCGATTGTGTCGCACAGCGCCCGCTCGTCTTCGACGATCAAAATACGCATAACAGTCTCCTTGCACATTCCAAATCGCGCTTAACACGGATTTTATGGTCGATATGGTCCAATGGTCGCGTAACGAAAGGAGTGGTCAGGTTGTTCAAAGTGGTAAAGCCCGTGGCACAGGTCGCTTTGTTGATCGTCGGAATTGCCATGGTGTGCTTTGGCGTTATGCGTGGCGAGGCGGATGCCGTGCTGGCCAAAGCGATTAGGCTGTGCTTGGAGTGTATCGGAATTGGATAAAAGAGAAAACACTGCGTCGCATGTTTTGGCCCGATTTCGCGGGTTCATTCAGGCGGCGGCGACGCTCGTCACCAACATTCACGTGCCAAACTTTGCCAAAGGCGGCATCTATCAGGGCGCGGGAAAAACAGTCTGCGTACCTGGGCTTAACTGCTATTCGTGCCCCGCGGCATCGGGTGCGTGCCCCATCGGGTCGTTCCAGTCGGTGGTGGGTTCATCCAAGTTCAACTTTTCTTACTACGTTACCGGTACGCTCATTTTGCTCGGCGTGCTGCTGGGGCGCTTTGTATGCGGCTTCCTGTGCCCGTTTGGCTGGCTGCAGGAGCTGCTTCACAAGATTCCCAGCAAAAAGCTTTCGACAAAAAGGCTCAGGGTGCTTACGTATATTAAATACTTAGTGCTGCTGTTTGCCGTGGTGGTGCTGCCCGTGCTGGTGGTCAACGATCTGGGGATGGGCGATCCGTTCTTTTGTAAATACGTCTGTCCGCAGGGCGTGCTCGAGGGCGCCATTCCGCTGGCTATTGCCAATTCCGGCATCCGATCTGCGCTGGGGCAGCTCTTTACCTGGAAACTTTTCGTTCTCATTGCCGTGGTAGTGCTGAGTGTTTTGTTCTACCGCCCCTTCTGCAAATGGGTTTGCCCACTCGGCGCATTCTACGCGCTCATGAATAAGGTGTCCTTACTGGGGATTCGGGTCGATGCATGTAAATGCGTCTCGTGCGGCAAGTGCTCAAAGGTTTGTCAGATGGACGTCGATGTGGTCCGCGCACCCAATCATGCCGAATGTATCCGGTGCGGAAAGTGCATCGGGGCCTGTCCCGTCGATGCCATCAGCTATCGCTACGGTCTGGATGTGTCGGCAGAAAAACTCCCCCTGACCGCCGATGAAAAGTAAAACAAGCTTCGACAAAACGGAGGAATGACCATGAAGCTTTCTAAGATTGCGTCCCTGTTTATGGTGCCGGTATTGGCCTTGTGCCTTGCGGCGTGCTCGGCGCCCGGTGGCAACGCGAGCGAACCTGCGAGCTCCGATCCCAAGATCGCGGAACTCACTGCGCAGGAGCCGACCAACGCCGACGAGGCCGCCGAGTTGTATGCGAAGCTCATGCAAAAGGAGAACGATATCCTTTCGAGCGATAGCGCGCTGTGGGAAAAGGTGTTTCTTGCCGCCAATAAAGATATGCCGATGATCGAGGACGGCGGCAATTACGGCGATTTCCTGCTCAAGACTATCGACGGTGCCAAGGATGAGTTTACGGCGGATGAGCTCAAGACGCTCAAGGCCGGCGCACAGCAGACCAAGGAGATCGAGGACAAGCTCGAGAGCCTGGAGAAGGAGTTTCCCGGCTGTGGAAGCACGCCGAGCGCGGGCGAGAGCGTCGACGCTTCGGCCGCTGGCATGACGGCTGGCGCCAATGCTTCGAGCGAGGCGACGAAGTTCCCCAGCTTTACGGGCAAGGACCTGGATGGCAACGACGTGAGCAGCGACGAGCTGTTCTCCAAGAACAAGGTCACCGTCATGAACTTCTGGTTCACCACTTGCAAGCCGTGCGTGGGCGAGCTGGGCGATCTTGAGAACCTGAACAAGGAGCTTGCCGAGAAGGGCGGCCAGGTCGTGGGTGTCAATTCCTTTACGCTCGATGGCAACGAGGACGAGATTGCAGATGCTAAGGACGTGCTGAGCAAGAAGGGGGTGACATATAAGAACATCTGGTTCAAGTCGGATAGCGATGCCGGTAAGTTTACGTCAAATTTGTTCTCGTTCCCGACAACGTATGTCGTCGATCAGAATGGCAATATCGTAGGGGATCCAATCGTGGGAGCCATCAGCTCCGCCGAGCAGCGCGCAGCACTCGACAAGCTTATCGACCAGGCGATTGCGAATAGCGAGCAGTAAAAATAGCGCAAAGCATAGCGAGGATCGTGTGTCGCTGTGCGAAGCGGTCCGTTGTTCCGTAAGATAGGCTCTGCCGTAAAGAGGTCCCGTTCGGGTTATTATGCCTCGCTCCACCAGACCTGGCTGTATCGCCTCCAGGCTTTCATCGGGGCGCTCGGGTCATCGAAGAACATCATCCTGTCGTAGATGTCGCACTTCCAGATTTCGGTTGACGCTGCCATTGGTTCCACGCATCCGCCGAATTGCCAGTTGATTCGCGACTGCTCATGGAAATAGGCGGCGTCAAGAGGCTGGTTCATTTCGTGGATGCGTGGAACCAATGGCAGCGGTACATCTATACTGGCCGCCTGTTTGAGAACGCCGTGTATCTCCAGCTGCTCTACGAAGGGTGGAGCGTGTATGTGGGCAAGCTCAATGGCAAGGAAGTCGACTTCGTCGCGACGAAGGACGGGCGCGTGCTCTACGTGCAGGCGACTGACGAGATGTTCGCAAGCGAGACCAGGGAGCGAGAGATCGCCCCTCTGAAGTCGATACGAGACAACCACGAGAAGATCGTGGTCGTGAGGCAGGGTTCCTACGACACGGACATCGACGGCATCCGCATCGTGAGCGCGAGGGACTTTTTCCTCTAGGGCCATGCGATTCGTCGCGAGGCAGCTAGGCCAAGTGGGGGACAATGCCCGACATCGTGTGGCGATGGCACCGTGCGTGCGATGCCAGTGCTGGTGGCTTGCGCGCTAAAGAGCGGCTGAGTTTCAAAACGGGTGTTTTTGGCGCTATCGAGCCTTTAAAGACGGCCCGTCGTACCCTTTGGGACAAATACGAAAGCTCAATGCCTTGAGTTCGAAATGAGTGTTTGGAACTGTCCCAACTTTTGCCCCCGATGCCGACGAAACGTGACGCCGCGTCATTCGACGGCATGCGTTCCGTGGCGGCGCCGAAAGCTGGGCGTTACTGGAATGACGGGACGGCAGAATCAACGCCATCGAGTGGGAGTAGCGGGAACTGGCTTCTGAACTCGCGTTTTGATGCTTCCGAGTACAGCCTGATGCTGTTTCAGTATCGCCATAGAGCAAAGCCACCAGCGAAAAACGGGAATAACGGCCTCCGAACCTTCTGGTTCGGAGGCTTCCTTTTTGCATGCCTACCTGGGGAACGGACCAATTGTTCCGTATGCTCCTACAGGGCGGCACGGGAATTATTGGGGCATGCGGGAATAATTCAAAATTCTGGTCCCCGGGGCGATTTCGAGCGGGTGAAACTAAGTTGAAACTGCGGGCTCAATTCAAGCCCTCCTCGATTGCATTTGCCCAGGTCAACAAACAGGAATATTAAAACGCCAGAATCGGGTTCCGCAGTATCTGCAACCTCGAATGCCGCCAAATTGCCCTGCGCAAACTGAGTAAATCTGCTTGTATTGTTGCAACATCTGCTACAATGCAAGCATGAAATTGATTGAAGCCATACGAGCCGTCAACGACATTGCCTCTTCCCAGAGGGGGCTCTTCACGTCTGCACAGGCGAAGGCGCTCGGCGTCGAGCGGTACGCGCTCTCGAGGCTGGAGAGGCTTGGCAATATAGAGAGGCTCGCGAAGGGCGTCTACCGCATGGGCGGCTCGCCGAGCACACGGGAGGAAGACGTCCTCGCGGCCTGGCTGTCGATTGACCCGGGGAGGCGCCCCGGCGACATCGCGGGCGAGGGCATGCCCGTCGCCATGGGGGCGACGGCGGCGTGGCTCTACGGCATCGGCGAGGTCGGCCCCTCGCCCTACGAGTTCTGCACGCCCGAGAGAAAGCAGACCAAGCGTCCAAACCTGATCATCAGGAAGCGCCGTCTCGACCCGGAGGACGTGGCGATCGTCTCGGGCATCCCGGCGACTAGGCCCTGGCTCACGGTGGTTGACCTGATAGACTCCGGGGAGGACCTGAGCCTGGTCGCGAGCGTGCTCGCAGATGCGCTCCAAGGGGGCCTCGTCGAAGGCGAGGACGCGCTGAGGGAAAAAGTCGACGCGAGGGGGGCAAAAGTCGGGATGCCGGCGGGGGGCAGCCTGTACGATTCGTTAGCTAGGAGGCGGGAAGAATGACGTACGAGAACGGCGGCCAGCTCGACAGGGCCCTGAAGAGGGCCGTGCGCGACAGGGGCGGTGACCCCGGGGACGGCTATCGCCAGGCTTTGCGCGACCGGTTCCTGTGCAGGGTGTTTAGCGACCCAGATGGCCGGTTCATCCTCAAGGGCGGAAGCGGTCTGCTCGCGCGCATTCCCGACGGCCGCGCCACGCGCGATATCGACTTCGCGACGGCATCGCGGGAGTCGTCCGAGGACGCGCTCGCGGCGCTCGTCGAGCTTGCCGGTAGGGACATGGGGGATTTCCTCGCGTTCAAACTTGACAAATGGTCCGAATCGCTTGATGACAATGGCTACTCGCGCCTACTTAAGCTGCGCTTCAAGACCTTTTTGGGTCACGAAGAGAAAGACCCCATCCTCATTGACTTGTCGTTGGACTGCGACATCACGCAGCCTGCAGACCGCATCGTCCCCGCGAACAGAGTTCGCGTCGAGGGACTTGAGTCGCGCGATTACCTCGTCTATCCGCTCCCTGACCAGCTGGCAGACAAGCTGTGCGCCATAATGGAGACGCAGCCGGGCGGCTGGCCCTCATCGAGGATGAAAGACCTCGTCGACGTCGCCTATTACGCAACGAACGTCACCCTTGCCCTCAAGGACCTCGCGTACGCGATCGAATGCGAGTGCCGCAAGCGCGGCATGGGCGTGCCGTCGCGTTTCGAGGCGCCGGCTGCCTGGGCTGGTAGCTTCGCGGCGTTCGCCAAGAAGAGCGGCCTCCCCGAAAAGCATGCCTCTTTCGCGGCAGCAACGTCACTTGCCTCCGCGTTCTTCGATCCCGCCCTCGGTGGAACCCTCGCGCGGCAAAACTCCTTTTGGGATTTCGATTCCCTGCGCTGGAGGCGAAAAGAGCCGGTAGAAACAAAGGAAATGTAGGTTTGCGTTATACGGCTTGGGCTCACGGAAACGACCGACGACGGCAAACGGACCGACACCCTTCTCGGCGCATGTGCCCTCTTCGCGGGAAAGTAGAACTGTATGGACCTTTCTGATTACACGAAAGACGGCGCTAGCTATCTGCTTGGTTGGCTTGGCTACACAGGCCAGGAGATATATGACAGATCCTGTCTACTTCGAGAAAACGACAACAAGTTGGAAGTCGTCGTTCCATTTAAAGGAAGTCCCGATGAGATTTCTGAATGGTTTGTTGGCTCTAATATGTTGTTTGATTTCGATTCAACAAATCGTAAAGAGCTTCCAAGTTTAATCTGGGTGGAAAGCGTCCTTAGCAATGACACATATTGCCTGGTAAGTCCAAGGATTACCCAAAGGTCAACAACGAGTGGAATATTCCGTGGACATGGAGTTCTTGTCCCAGATTATGTTGTCAGGGGCAAACAAGGCGTCGATTATGCCCACGTAAACAAAATCCGAACATACGTTCCAGAGCTAACAAGCTGGACAGGCCTATCGACGCTAAGCATGATGTTCGAACGCAAAGATGGTTCTGTCAGCGCAGTCAAGTCGTTTCAAGCCGGCTTCGAGGACTCAGATCCAATTCTAGTGTATGAAAAAGATGATGGCGTCACGCTGTCCCTTGTTCCAGCCGACTCGTCTACTGCTCATCATGGCTCAGAACCTCAAATTGTCCTTAAGGGCACCGTATGTTTCGAGAGTAAAACAAATGAGAAAGCTGACTATGCAGACCAGATGAAGTATCACCTTGATCTTACTGGGCTTTTATCCTTAATTTCTTGGAGAAATATTGGCATAAAATCCATATTGGTTTATGTAGAGGACGATTTCGAAACGGATATTGATGGCAACAATTACGGGCCATATTTCCGCCAACTAATCACTAAGAACTACGAGCCTTGGAGAGAGCCGAAAAAAACAGAAGCCGTGGCTGATCTGTTTCAAGGATATCGGCAGCGATGGCTTGCAGAGATGGTTTGAAATGAAACAGGCGTATCGTACTCCCCTCGATGAAATAACCTATATAGCTCGAATGCATGAGTATCTAACGCTGCAGAGCCAAATCATGTTGTTTGGGACAGCCTTCGAAGAGCTTGGTGCGGCTATTGCTGAGAACTCGAAGGAATGCAAGGGTCGCAAGGTTGCGAAGAGGGTTCAACAAATACTGTGTGATTGCGATAAAAGCCTGTTCGCAGATGACGAAAGAATCTCTAACGATATCGCTAACACATACAATGCAATTAAACACCCGGACTTTAGTCGCGATGGCATATCAAGGGAAGAGTGCCTTGCTTCTGACAATTTGTTTAAGGTAATGGTTGCGTGCAGGGCGATAGCCCTTCAGTGGGTTGGATGCAAGCTTGGATGCCCCGAAACCATCGTAAAGAGTTTGAAGCAGGAAAGCTCTATAAGCGGCTTCATTAGCTCTTGGATGTGAGTTCGCAAACTGCTTGTGGTAAAAGCAGTTTTTAAAAAGCCAAAATCGTGAGCACAAATGGGAAGCCATCATTTGTCTACCAGGGTCATTTCCGACATGAGAAGAACGAAATGCAATGCGGATTCACATGAGAAACGGGGCTCCACCGCCAGAATGCGTTAGCGCAATCAAATGGGCGGCTATAAGCTGGTGACAATTTAACAAGCACTACATAACGATAAACCGTTGTTCGGAAAGAAGGATTGGTATCATGGCTGCGTTCCTTAGCACTGCTGTTCCAGAATTCCTCCGAACAAAAAAAGACGAGAATAAACCATCACTATCTAGCTGGTCCAGAAGAACAAGTTTTTACGATGGAAATGTTCTTATTGAAGAGCGATTCGATTGGGATGACGAGGTTCCTGTGATATTTGGGGAGATCGATGGATTTGAGACTTCCCAGATCTGTCACCTCAAAGATACCTTCGTTGAACTCCATACCGGAGAGATTGAAGATGTCCACGATTTCTATTTCGCAGGTGGGGAAGCCCTTGAGAAGATAAGAATGGACTTCAAGACAAAGGTTATGCCCTTATGGCAAATGGCAAGGAAAATCGACTGTCATTTTCCCCACCATACAACTTCCGATTTGGCCAACATTCTTGATCCGCTTACCGACAACCAACCTCTTTATTTTAACAGTAGCTCGTATGCAGCCATCAAACGATCTAGACTAAGCGGTTGCCCCGCAATGGTCGAGGTTGAAGGCGGCACAGATAAGGGAACATCTTGGACCAAAGCGGAGATTTTTTACGGTTATAGCGGTAATATCGAGGGTCTCGACTGCGAGGTTAGACAAAAGAGTAAATACCATAGACTGAGACTGCGCAACTCCCCGGATGGTCTCTATATCAAAAAGATCGAAACCGATGCAAAACTTGGCGAGAAGCCCGTCCCCACATTCGAAGTAAAAGGCTATAGGCAATACAAGAAAGCCTTAATTAGCCGCGGCCTGATCAAATCCGATGGATCCAAGAAGCCGAGGCTTGATTCCTCAGGCAAGAATTGTCGGGCAAATAAACCTGCAAAGAAGTTTCATGCCTGGACGAATGATGAAGAGGACTTTCTTCTCAGCCATCCCGGACTAACGGCCGGGGAGCTCGCTGCCAAGTTTTCGGTCTCGATGAAAGCAATAGAGCGAAAACGCGCCGCTCTGAGGGCAAAGCAACTCCGAGATTATCCTTAGACAAACAGCATATGCGGCAAGGCGTAAGTCTCGCAGGAGAGCTGTGCCTCTTTATCTAAAAAGCGGCGCCCCGATAATTCGGGTGCGCCGCTTTCGAACAAAAGAGATTAGAAGTCGCTTCGACAGCCCTCCATAGCGTTTATGTTTAGAGAAGAGTGGATATCCGTGGCGGCCTAGTTGTTTGTGGCGGTCCACCAGCTCTTGTATAATCTTGGAGCGAACGTCGCCCATTAAGGTGCGGTGAGATAGACCTGCCTTGGCTCATTGAGCGCGTGCCCTTTCAGATCCAATGTCTCCCTGTCCAGACCAGCCATCGACTTATCGATGCGGGCGAAAAACTGCAACTTCATGTTTTTGGGTTGCACGAAGACGGAAGAGATTCACGGGTTCAATAGGCCAAACCCTATGACAAAAGCCATCAAGATGCCTATCGGCCGCAAAGATTTATGGCCGTTTTCTTCCAACCAATTTCGCAGAAGAACAAGCAAAGCAACGGACCAGCGTATCCTGCATTTGCAGTCGCCTCACCGGGGGAGGTGGATTGCGTCGCCCTCTCCAGCTCTTCAGATGCCAGCTCATATAAGATTGGCAACAGTGGCTTGGGGGGTGCGATGACTGGCGCGCCCGCCGCGTCCTGTTCGACGGCGACGAGGCGTTCGCCCGGGTGCGGGGCTTCCTGTGCGACGCAGCCGTGATCGGCGCCTGCTACCGCGAGCACGTGGGCCCTCCCTCAAAACCGCTGAAGTCGCAGACAAGGGACCTGCAGCGCGCACTGGGGAGGGCGGAGGTCCCGGGCGTGCCAGACGAGCTGGCGAGGCCGCTCGCGGAAGAGAAGGAAGAGGGCGCCGAGGAGGGCACCCGCAAGGCCAGGGAAGATCGGGGTGACGTCGATGAAGAGGCTTGGTAGGTTCCTCAAGGCGCCGCTAAAGCTCACGCTGGGCTTTTTCGTCTGGCTGTTCCGCGCCGTGTTCAAGTGGGTGATGTGAGAACGAAGATGCCTGTGTCTAGAGTAGCCCCTTGGCTCGCTCGTCGTAGATCTTGTCAAGCTCCGATTGGAGGAACTCCTCTTTGAGCTTGGCGACGAAGCGAGCATCCGAGAACAGTCGGTAGACGAGCACCGCCGCGCCTCCGAGGTCGAGGCGCTTGGGGTTCTTCGTGATTGATGCCTGCACGACGCTGCTCGAGGTCGCGATGGTGTCGGAGATGAGGATGATCTTCTTGGTGCGCGCCTGGTACATCTCGGTGCAGTAGTCCGACCCGTCGTCCTTGAATATCAGCGAGCAGCCGTGGAGCGCCGCTATCAGCCAGTTGATGAGCGCCGTCATGCCCACCTGTATGCCGACTTTTAATATGTCGCCGGTGCTGACGTATTTGGTGAGGGCCTCGGTGTGCGCTTTGTCGAGAGCGAGGTTGGCGAACGGGATTTGTATTCCGCACGGCGTGTAGAGGTCCGTGCCGATGTGGATCAGCTGCTTGATTAGGGCCGCCGCGGCGGCATCCGGCTCGCTCACGACGCGCCTTCCCGCCGCGACCAGCATCTCCACGGTCCCGGTGGGCGCCCCGATTAGCGGGTTCTTCCCGAAGGCGTCGTAGGAGACCGAGTAGGTCGCGGGGATCCGCGCGCCGATTCCGAAGACGTTGGCGTCCTTAACGCAGGTGATGCTGTTGGTCATGATGTTCGAGGTTCCGAACACGAGGCCGAGCACCGGGTCGTGGCCAAGGGTCGCGAACCGGTGGTTCGCCCCCTTGAATATCTTGAGGTTCTCCGCCTCGTAGCGGGTCGCGTCGTATGGCACGCCGCGCGAGGAGAGGATGTGGCTCTTGGAGGCGAACAGGCGGCCCGATTCCGCCGGAGCCCCGTCGTCGAAGCCGGAGAAAACGTGGTCCTGGAAGTTATGCAGGGCGCCCTCCTTGGCGTTGCCCGCTCCCGCCCGCTCGACCTCCGTCAGAGAGTTGATGACGAGTACGCGGACAACCTGGAGCATGATCGCGGCGACGACGAAGGCCGCGTCGGCGTCCTGCAGCCTCGTCCGCTCCTTGAACTCACGGTCGATGCGCTCAAGGTTCTCGCCGTACTCGCGAACGGATTTCTCGACTGCCTGTTCGGCCCAGTTCTCGTCAACCGTTACGCATGCCGCCCTCGCGGCCATGTAGTCAGCGAAGAGCCTGCAGGCGTGCTCCTCTTCCTCCGTCACCTGACCGTCCGCCGCTGCGGCGACCTGCAGTTGCTCAGCGATGGAGCCCAGCGACACGATGCTCACGTTGTCCAGGCAGTCCTTGACCCGGTCGAAGGACAGGTTCTCGTCGTCCGCGATTGCCTGCACCCTCGTCTTCACGTCGTCCGGAAGGCCGCCGTCCAGCTTGAGGTAGTCGAGGCCGTCCTCGAGCCACTCCTGCTCCTCTTGGGAGAAATCGCCGTCGCAGCGCATCAGGAAGCAGAGCGTCGCCACGTAGGCGTAGATGAAGTTGTGCCGCTTCTCGCCCGCAAGGTTGGCGCCTTGCTTGATGCCGTCACGAAACCCCTTGATGCGCGCCTTGCGGAGGCGCGCGGAGAACGAGTTCTCCTTGATGGAGTTGATGCCGCCCTCGACGGTCGACGCCGCGCCGGACGCGAGGGACGACGCACCCTGGGCCAAGCACATTGCGGCGCCGACGGCGATTCCGCCCATCGCGTTCGCAGTCCCCGCGATCGCCTTGCCCGCATCGGACGACGCGATCTGCTCGCTGGCGCTCGACACGCCTTCCGCAGCCGAGCACATGGCGCTTCCGACGGCTTCGGATGCCGAGGCGGCCGTATCGACGATGGTGTTCCCCGCTCCCTCGGTCGCATTCGCGACGCCTTTGGCGGCGGACTCGACAGTTTCCGATGCGCCTTTTGCCATCTCTCCTGCGGCGTGGGCGGCTTGGGACAGGGCTTCCCCGAGATCGAATTTGAGCGCCATCCTGTATCTCCTGACGTAAACGAATCTTGCGTAAGGCGCCCATGCGCAGCCGATGCGACAAAGCGCCCACGGCGCGTCTCACGTGCTCTTCATTATCCCATCATGTGCAAGCCCCTCGTCCGACCATCGGAGCGAGGGGCTTGATCGTTCTGCTTGGTTGCGATTTCGATTATCGATGGCTAGCCTCGGTTGTCGTCGTCGCCGGCTGCGCAACAAGCGTAGGCCGTGAGCGTGAGGAGCCCCATGAGGAACCCTATTCCGAGGGGCGCGAACCCCATGCTTCCACCTCCTTCGCGTAGACCACGGTGCGCGAGTTGCAGCAAAGAAGTGATAAGCGGGCGATTGAATAGCTCCATCCGCTTTGGTAATAACAAAAAGTAGCGTGTCGCGCTCCTGCGACATCGGGAGAGGAGAGCCCTATGAACATCGTTGTATTGAGTGGTAGCCCGCGCAGGGGCGCCAACACTGACACCATGGTCGACACGTTTGCTGAGGCTGCGCGCGAGGGCGGCCACACGGTCGAAGTCGTGCGCGTTGCAGGCAAGAAGATAGCCGGTTGCCTGGGGTGCCAGTACTGCTTCGAACACGAGGGCGCTTGCGTGCAGAAGGACGATATGGCCGGCGTGATTGAGTCGCTCAAGAACGCCGACATGGTCGTGTTCGCTTCGCCCATCTACTGGTTCGATATCACCGCGCAGGAGAAGGCCGTCATCGACCGTCTATACGCCTTCGGCGCTACGGGTTTCCCGTTTACCAAGACTGCCCTTTTGCTCGACAGCCACAGCGAGGGCGTCTATGACGCGGCGATCGCTATGTACAAGGCTACCTGCGCGTATTGCAAGTGGGAGGATCAGGGCATCGTCACCATCAGCGGCATGACCGAGCGTGACAGTATGGCGTCGTCACCCAAGCTCGAAGAGGTGCGCGAGCTCGCTCGCAAGCTCGCTTAACTTTGCGTTGCTGAACATCTGTCGAGTATATAAGACGGATTATTATATAATCTGTCGAGTATAAAAGACGGATTGGGGAATGATGAATAGGGAGATTCTGAAAAGCGTCATCTTCGACCAGCATGAGATTATTCGCAACGCAGATATCGTCCATCGTCGATATTTCCTTGATGCCCAGGCCAACTACGTCGTAACCGGTTTGCGCCGTGCTGGAAAGTCGACGCTCCTCTATGGTCTTGTTCAAGACCTGGTCGCGCGGGGTGTTGATTGGCGCCGGATCATCTACATCAATTTCGAGGACGAGCGACTCGCCGAGTTCACTTTGTCGGACTTCAACGACATTCTCGTGGTCCAAAGTGAGCTGAGCGACGAGGAGGGCTTTTTCTTTCTTGACGAGGTCCAAAACATCGATGGTTGGGAAAAATTCGCACGTCGTTTGGCTGATTCTGGTCGTCGAGCATACATAACGGGAAGCAATGCAAAGATGCTGAGCACGCAAATCGAGACGACGCTTGGTGGCCGCTACCTGACGAGGTATGTGACACCTTATCGATTCGACGAGTTTCTCGATGCTACCGGAAAACAATACGACGAGGCGGCCGTGTACTCGACGTCTGGTAAGGGTGCGATTTCGGCAGCCTTTGAGTCGTTTTATGTTGACGGGGGCTTTCCCGAGTCGCTTCGCTATGCCATGCCGCGAGAGTATGTGGAGAGCATTTATCAAAAGGTGCTTCTGGGTGACATCGTTGCTCGAAACAACGTGCGTAATCCGCAGGCGATGAGGGTGTTGATGAAGAAAGTCGCGGAGACAGTTCATAATGAGGCGTCGAGCACGATGTTCTACGGCATGTTGAAGGGCGTCGGATACAAGGTCAGCAAGGACTCGGTGATCAACTACCTTGCCATGGCCCAGGAAGCCTATCTCATCTTTCCCGTTCGCAATGCTGTTGCCAAGTTTATCGAGCGTGAGGGAAACCCAAAGTACTATTTCACAGACAACGGGCTGCTCAACCTGTTTCTCTCTAAAAAGGAGCCGGTTCTTCTGGAAAATGAGGTCGCGGTCGCGATGCTCGATAGATATGGTGACGAGCTCTGCTATCTCAAATCGCCAAAAAACGGCATCGACGTTGATTTTTATGTGCCCGATGAGGGACTTGCCGTTCAAGTTACCTATTCGCTTTCGGAAAGTGCTAATCCACGCGAAGTGGGTAATTTGATAAAGCTTGCGCGGGTTGACCAAAATGTCCGTCGTTTGCTTATCGTCACAAAAGAAGAGGACGGATCCATCGAAAAGGATGGTCTGAAAATAGAAGTGATTCCGGCTTGGAGGTTTTTGCTTGAGCTTGCAAGCAGATAATTCGAACCGTATGCAAGGGCCCCGGAGTGCGGTTAATCGTGCTCCGGGGCCATCGTTTAAGGATTTGTGGCGGTCCGACTTCCGCGGTTTCAGCCGGTCGCGCTAGTCGAACAGGCTCGGCATGTCGTTTTCCTTCATGAGGGCGCCGGCGGAGGGGAGGCTCTGTGCGGTGAACCTGTCCACCCAAGCGCCGTTGCCCAGGATGTCCTCGATCGCGCCCACCGTGGTGACGATGCGGTTCTTCTTTGCGGTGAAGGCCTGGACGCCCTGGGTGTTGGTGGTCGTCTTGGTCTTGAGCAGCGACGTGTTGAAGTTCATCAGGCGGAAGTCGTTCGAGACGAGCGCGAGGTCGCGGTCCTCCTTGAGCACCTGGGCATAGAGCAGCTTGCTGCCGCCGTAGATGGCGTTCTTGAGGCGCTTGCGGTTGGTCTTGGTCACATAACCGGCGAGCGCCACGCGGACGACGCGGCCGTTCTCGAAGACGAACAGTGCGTCGGCCTTGTAATCCTCGGGGTCGATCACCCAGATCACGTTCTCGTCGGGATCCATCTCGAGGTCAGTCGGCAAATACGAGCCGAGCTGAGCGGACTTCGTGTCCTCGAACGACGCGACCTTGCACTTGTACACCTGGCTTTTGTCGGTGAACACCAGCAGCTCGTGCGTGTTGGAAGAAGGGAACTCGATGAAGGGCTTGTCGCCATCCTTGTACTTGAGCGCGGCGCCCGTCTTGAGCACGCGGTCCGTCATCTTCTTGAGGTAGCCCTCGCGCGAGAGCATGATGGTGACCGGGTACTCCTCGACCTCGGGCTCCAGGCTCACCTCGATGACGTCGGACGGGTCGATCTTGCCCGTGCGGCGCGGCATCACGTACTTCTTGTTGACCTCCGCCAGCTCGTCGCTGATTACCTTCTTGATATTGTCCTCGCTGGAAAGAATATCCTCGAGCTTGGCGATCTCGTCCTCGAGCTTCGCGATGTCCTTGGTGCGGTTGAGGATGTACTCCTCGTTGATGTTGCGGAGCTTGAGCTCGGCGACGAACTCCGCCTGAATCTCGTCGATGTCGAAGCCGCGCATGAGGTTGGGCACGACCTCCGCCTCGAGCTTGGTCCCGCGGATGATGGCGATGGCCTTGTCGATGTCGAGAAGGATCGCCTCGAGACCGCGCAACAGGTGCAGACGCTCGGACTTCTTGCCTAAATCGAAGTTCATGCGGCGGCGAGTGGACTGTATGCGCCACTCGACCCACTCGTGCAGGATCTGGCGCACGCCCATGACGCGGGGATAGCCGTCGACCAGCACGTTGAAGTTGCACGAGAACGAGTCCTGCAGCGTGGTCGAGCGGTACAGCTTGGCCATGAGCTCGTCGGGGTCGACGCCGCGCTTCAGGTCGATGGCGATGCGCAGGCCCGAGAGGTCGGTCTCGTCGCGGATGTCGGCGATCTCGCGCACCTTGCCCTCCTTGGAGAGCTTGACGATGCGCTCGATGATGACGTCGGTCTTTGTGGTGTAGGGGATCTCGTAGACCTCGATGATGCGTTCCTCGGGGATCCAGCGCCAGCGGGAGCGGATCTGGAAGCTGCCGAGGCCCGTCTCGATGATGCGCTCCATCTCCTCGCGGCGGTAAATGATCTCGCCGCCGGTCGAGAAGTCGGGCATGGGCATGTACTCGAGCAGGTCGCACTCGGGGTCCTCGAGGTAGTGCATGGTGGCGCAGCAGACCTCGTTGAGGTTGAAGCCGCAGATGTCGGACGCCATGGCGACGCCGATGCCCTTGTTTGCGGACACCAGGATGTTGGGGAACGTGGTGGGCAGCAGGCGCGGCTCCTTCATGGCGCCGTCGTAGCTGTCGACGAAGTCCACCGGGTCCTTGTCGATGTCCTTGAAGATCTCGGCGCAGATGGGGGAGAGCTTGGCCTCGGTGTATCGGGAGGCGGCGTAGCTCAGGTCTCCGGAGTAGTACTTGCCGAAGTTGCCCTTGGACTCGACGAAGGGCGCCAGCAGCGCCTCGTTGCCTGTGGCAAGACGAACCATCGTCTCGTAGATCGCGGCGTCGCCGTGCGGGTTGAGCTTCATGGTCTGGCCCACGATGTTCGCGCTCTTCTGGCGCTCGCCCTTGAGCAGGCCCATCTTGTACATGGTGTAGAGCAGCTTGCGGTGCGAGGGCTTGAAGCCGTCGATCTCGGGGAACGCGCGCGAGACGTTGGTGCTCATGGCGTAGGGCATGTAGTTGGTCTCGAGCGTCTGGGTGATGGGCTGCTCCGTGACCTCGGAGTGCAGTCCGATGACGTTCTCGTTGCTGACCTGCTTCTTTTTGGGCTGGGTTTTGGTTTTCTTCTTTGCCACGATTTCCTCTTGCTGCTTTTTGTTGAACCGATTCGGTGCGCCGCTGGTGCGACTGCCCGCTGTGCGAGCCGTGCCTTACTGCAGGTCCAGCTGGTCCAGGTACTCCTTGCCGTGCTCGGCGATGTGGCGCTTGCGGCCCTCGTCGTCGTTGCCCAGCAGCAGGTTGAACATGGTTTCCATCTTTACGACGTCTTCGGGCTCCACCTTGATCAGGCGGCGCGTCTCGGGGTTCATGGTGGTGAGCCACATCATGTCGGGGTCGTTCTCACCAAGACCCTTCGAGCGGTTGATGGAGCACTTCTGGTCGCCGATCTGCTTCAGGACGTCGTTCTTCTCGAGCTCGGTGTAGGCGAAGTAGGTCTTCTCCTTGCAGTTGATCTCGTAGAGCGGCGACTCGGCGATGTAGACGTAGCCCTCGTCGATGAGCGTAGGCACCAGGCGGTAGAGCATCGTCAAGATGAGCGTGCGGATGTGGTAGCCGTCGACGTCGGCATCGGTACAGATGATGACCTTGCTCCAGTTGAGGTTGTCCAGGTCGAAGGTGGCGAGGTTCTTGATGCGCCGGTCCTTGATCTCCACGCCGCAGCCGAGTACGCGCATGAGGTCCATGATGATGTCGGACTTGAAGATGCGCGGGTAGTCCTCCTTGAGGCAGTTCAAGATCTTGCCTCGGACCGGCATGACGCCCTGGAACTCCGCGTCGCGAGACGTGCGGATGGCGCCTGCCGCCGAGTCGCCCTCCACGATGTAGATCTCGCGGCGGCTTTTGTCTTTCGAGCGGCAGTCGATGAACTTCTGCACGCGGTTGGCCATGTCGGTCTTTTGCTGCAGGTTGGTCTTGATGCTCTGACGGGTCTTCTCGGCGTTCTCGCGGGAGCGCTTATTGATAAGGACCTGGTCCACGATCTTGCCGGCGGCGTCCTTGTTCTCGATCAGGTAGGTCGAGAGGCGCTCCTTGAAGAAGGCCGTCATGGCCTGCTGGATGAAGCGGTTGTTGATGGCCTTCTTTGTCTGGTTCTCGTAGGAGGTCTGGGTGGAGAAGCAGTTGGTTACGAGCACCAGGCAGTCCTGGACGTCCTGCCACTTGATGGAGCTCTCGTTTTTGTTGTACTTGCCCTGGCTCTTGATATAGGCGTCGAGCGCGCTGGTCAGGGCGCTGCGGGCTGCCTTCTCGGGCGAGCCGCCGTTCTCGAGCCAGGAGGAGTTGTGGTAGTACTCCTGCATTTGGAAGGTGCGGGAGAAGCACATGCAGGCCGTGATCTTGACGTTGTAGTCGGGCAGGTCCTCGCGGTCGCGGCCGCGGCGGTCGGCCTCTATAAAGAAGGGCTCGGTGAGGTAGTTCGCGCCGACCTTCTCGAGCACGTAGTCCTCGATGCCCTTGGGATAGCAGAAGTCCTCCTCGGAAAACTCGCCGTCCTCGCCCTCGATGCGCAGGCGGAAGGTCACGTTGGCGTTGACCACGGCCTGGCGGCGCATGGTCTCGCGGTACCACTCGTCGGGGATGTCGATGGACGTGAAGACCTCGAGGTCGGGTCGCCACTTGATGGTGGTGCCGGTGCGGTCCTCGTCTGCGGGCTCGATTTGCAGCGCTTTCTTCTTTGTGCCTACGACCTTGCCCTTCTTGAAGTGCAGGGAGTATTTGTTTCCGTCGCGCCAGACCGTGACGTCCATGTACTCGGAGGCGTACTGGGTCGCGCAGGAGCCCAGGCCGTTGGTGCCGAGCGAATAGTCGTAGTCGCCGCTGCCGTTGTTGTCGTACTTGCCGCCGGCGTAGAGCTCGCAGAAGACGAGCTCCCAGTTGAAGCGCTTCTCGGTGGGGTTCCAGTCGAGCGGGCAGCCGCGGCCGTTGTCCTCGACCTGGATGGAGCCGTCGGAGAAGGCGGTGAGGGTGATCAGCTTGCCAAAGCCCTGGCGCGCTTCGTCGACCGCGTTGGACAGGATCTCGAAGGCGGCGTGCGCGCAGCCGTCGAGGCCGTCCGAGCCGAAGATGACGGCGGGGCGCAGGCGGACGCGCTCCTCGTCCTTGAGCTGACGGATGCTGTCGTTGCCATAGTTCGCGGTGTTCTTTGCCATGGTTGCTTTTCGGTGTTCCCTCTCTGAGCCTCAGTCGTTCAGATAGTCAAGTTAGCATAGCCCGGGCGACGCCGACACGAAATCCAAACGCGTGAACAGGGGACGTACCCCTGTTCACGCGTTCTGTTCGATTGGGCGCGTGAGCACGTGAACGGGGGTACGTCCCCTGTTCACGGTGTTATCCCCGTGCGATGTGGCGGGGGTACCACTTCTGGAACCATGCGGTGAAGGCGCCCATGAACGCGGGAAGGACCGAGTTGATCGCGCCGACAAAGCTGGCAGCGTCCGTTTGCATGATGAAGTACGTCCAGATGGGCGTGACCAGGTAAAGCGCGCCCCACGCCGCGGTTAGAATGCGGTTCGTCCTCATGAAAATCGGGTTGCGCAGCGCCGCGTCCCCGCCGTAGCTGTTTTTGGAGTAATGCGCCGTCAGTGGCACCTTTGTAAAGCAGGAGACTGCCCAAAGCAAACCAAACAAGAAGTACGATGCCGGGATCACTAGGATGGGGGAGACTCCCGCCAGCAGCGCGATGGAGCACGCACCGACCCCCAAGGCTGAGATTCGGTCGTACAAGGTGGCTTTTGCCCGGTGCATTAGGACGGGCAGCAGCACGCATGCCGCCACGCTGGTCAGGCTGCCCCAGCGGCTGTCGATGGAGGCGGCAACCCAGAAGACGATCCAAGGAATCAAGAGCAGCAGCATGTTGGTCTTCGGCTCGGCGACGCCCCTGGCGGTCTCGGCTCCGCCGGCGCGGGTGGCACCAAAAAAATCATCCCAGTGAATCATCAGGTCGAAGTTGCCCTCGACCGAGTACAGGTGCTCCATCAGCGCTTCGTCGCCCGCGATCTGGCCGCTGGCGATTGAGCGCCAAACGCTTAGTGGCGTGTTGATTCGCGTGGTGAAGTCCGCGGCAAAGCCGTCGGCGGGTTCTTCTTCCACGTGGCTTCCGGCGGCTCCGAGAACGATGCGGTAGGTCTTCCCGATGTCGGTGTAGTTCATGTCGAGCACCACGTCTTGCCCCGGCCAGGCTTGCCTGCGGTAGAGGGCTGCCATCTGACGGGTGAACACCAGGCCAGGGTCTTCCTTCTTGCCGGATCCATCGATCCCCCAGCTTGCGTCCGCCATTGCCTCGAAGATGTCGCGCGGATAGAGGTCCCGGTCAAGCTCGGAGCGGGTATCCTCGGTGATGCCACCCGCCGCGAATTCCTCGCCGGCCTTCTTGACCTGGGAAAGGTACTCGTCGGTGCGTTTGGACAGCTCCTTCACGCGGAAAAGCTCGCCCTGTCCGCAGAAGATCGCGGTGTAGCCGCCCCTGCCGTAAAGACGGTCAAATAGGTCGGTCACGCCGCTGTAGTTGCCTTTTGCGGTGTAGAAGCCGCAGGTAGAGATCACAACCGTGCGCTTGCCGCTCATGTCGTAGCGCGACGGGTGCCCGCCGCTTTCCGCTTGGGAGCTCATAAAGGGGAGCGACATGGGGAGCTGACGGTCGATGAGGTTCTTCAGCGGGCCGGGCAGCCCGAAGTAGTACAAAGGGAAGCTCCAGACGACGACGTCGGCCCACAGGATCTTCTCGATGACCGCCTGCATGTCGTCGTGAATACAGCAGATTCCCGGCGTTTTGCTCCAGCAAGAAAAGCAGCCTAGGCAAGGTTTGATGTCGAGCCTGCCGACGCCCAGGGTTTCAATCATCGGCGCCTGGCCGAGGCCGCTCTCTTCCTGGGTGGCGATGCCCTCCAAGAAAGCGCTGGTCAGCCGCCAGGTGTTGCTTCGCTCGCCCTTCGGGCTGCCGTTGATCGCCAAGATCTTCATTGCTCGCTCCGCCGTGAACAGGGGACGTAGCCCCGTTCACGGCATGGTCGCATTCCGCGATGGAGCAGGCGTCTTTACTGGGCTTCTTGCTTATTTCATTCGCGCCATGAGTATAAGCTGCGGGCAGAATAACAAGGACGGCCGTGCCGTAATTGTTCGGTAAAGCGTGAACAGGGCTACGTCCCCTGTTCACGCGCGTGAGCTAGCGCAGCATATGCGCGACCAGCTCGGTACGAGTTCCGATACCGAGCTTTGCATACACGCTGGATAAGCGGTTCTTAACGGTGCCCGGCGACACGCCCATATGGTGCGCAATTTCGGCGTTGGTCCATCCGCGGCAGGCGAGCATGGCCATGGTGAACTCGGTGGTGGTCAGATCGTCGGCCACATCCTCGCCCGAGTTGGGGTTGTGGATGCGCCGCCACCCATAGCTAAACCGATACGTGATCTCGATGATGCGCGCATAATCGTCGCGATATTGCGTTTTCAGACATGCCTCGATGAGCCCCTGCAACAATCCGTGGTGCTCGCCGATGAGCTCGATAAGGCCGTCGGGGCGCGCTGTGCTCCAGGCGGCCTCGAAATGCGCCTTTGCGGCGTCGACGTCCCTGAGGCTCATGCAGCCCATGGAAGCCGCCAAATGCAGGAACAGTTCCGAGATGGGGTAGCTTCCCTGTTTCATGATCAGGGCGTTTTCCACCATGCCAAGGCTGCGGGCGTATTCGCCGCGCAGGTAGAGGGTATGAGCCAGCACGTAGCTGGCAAACAAGCGCAGCCCTTCGGGCAGGCGTGCTGCAGATCGACAGAAATCGTCGTCGGAATACGGGGAAGGCAGGTGCAGCAGAACGCTTGCCGCCGTGGCGAATAACACGTGGATGGCGTGGACGTTGGGGAAATCCCCAACTGCTGGTGTATCGAGGATGCGCGCAAGGCACCGGTGGGCATCGGCGATGCGGTTGAGCGATAAGTCGGCGTAGCCGCAGATGAAGCATGCTGAATAGCGCAGCGCAAGGTCGCTTGCATCAAGATAAGGGCGTGCCGTCTGGGCGGCGAGGGTGGCCTGTCCGCGAAAGTACAGTGCCTCCGCCGTAGCGATGGCGCGCGAATCGGGGTCGGAAATGTTCGCGACCGCAGCGTCCATCTGGCCCGGCGTAAAGGCGGTGCACATTAGCGGCATGGGGACGTGCGAACAGCCTGCGCGGTCCATCTTCCATCTCCCATCAGGTGGCAACAACTACGTTGATTTTACTCCCTGACTTCGGGCGCGCTCTTACTGGAGGATTCAAGTTCCATGCTCTCCGGTCCTTAAAAGCCCTGTTAACCGTGCTGTCTGCATTTTAAAACTAGCGGGAGGGTTACAAAATTTTACACTATCGCATTGGCATGTATCGCGGCTTTTGGAACTGCGTCGACGTCGTCGTCTCGCCTTTGCGATACGTCAGGACATCCTTTGCATGGCATAGGCCTCGCTCGAAAGCAGGTCCGAGGTCGCCGCCGACAAAGAGGCCGATGTACCGACGCCGGCGCCGCGCCGCAGACGGTATCCTAGGGCGCGGGACGCACCGCCGCCCGCACCCCGAGCGAGCGGACGAATACGAAAAGAAGGGCGAAACGATGCTGTTGTCGCTTGCCCCCATGGAGGGGATCACGGGCCATGTGTTCCGACGTGTCCACGCAGAGGTCTTCGGCGCGCTCGACCGCTACTACACGCCGTTCATCTCGCCGCTCCCCAGGGTGGGGGACGGCTTTACCAAGCGCTACGACCGCGAGCTCGATCCCGCGAGCAACCTGGGCCTCGATGTCGTGCCGCAGGTCCTGACCAACGATGCCGATCGGTTCGTCTGGGCGGCGGAGCTGCTGTCGGGCATGGGCTACACGGAGGTCAACCTCAACCTCGGCTGCCCCTCGGGGACGGTCGTCGCAAAGGAGAAGGGCTCCGGCCTCCTGCGCAACCCGACCCGGCTCGAGGCGTTTCTTGCCGACGTGTGCGATCGCTCGCCGCTACCGGTATCGATAAAGACACGCGTCGGCATTGTGGACGACGTTGAGTACGATGAGCTCCTCGAGCTGTTCTGCCGCTGCGGGATCTGCGAGCTCATCGTTCATCCCCGCGTTCAGAAGGACTTCTACAACGGCGCCCCGCGGCGCGGGCTCTACGGCAGAACGCTCGAGCTGGCGCCGTTTCCCGTGGCCTACAACGGGGATGTCTTTGCGCGCGGCGATTACGACGCGCTGCTCGGCGACTACCCGCAGACGCGCCACGTCATGCTCGGCCGCGGGATTCTGGCAAACCCTGCCCTCGCGCGCCAGATCCGTGGCGGCGCGGGCCTTACGCGCGACGAGCTCGAGCGCTTCCACGGCGAGCTTTACCGCGCCTATACCGAGGAAATGGGCGGAAACGCGGTGTTCCGGATGAAGGAGTGGTGGTCCTATACCAAGTGCGCCTTCGCCGACCCGCGGTCGGTTCACCGCGCCGTGAGAAAGCTCCGCCGTGCCGACGAGTACGAAGCCGCCGTGCGGCAGATCTTTGCCGCCGAGCCCCTCGCGGATGAGCCGCGGTATTGCTAAGCCTCGCGGCAGGTCCTTCTTTCCAAGGGCGCCTCGCTTAAACCGGTTGCATCTTTTACCTACCTTTGCAAAGGCGGGTAAACGCGTGGGGCGACGTCGCCGATCTTCTGCGACCTGCGGTTTTGTAAGTGGTTGCATCCTTTATTTACCTTTGAAAAGGTAGGTAAAAGATGCAACCACTTGACTGCACCGGCTTTTGCTGGCAAGAAGTGCGCTCGGCCGCCAATTTCCGACATATGCCAAAAAAGACTTGCGCCGCCAGCGCATTGGCGTATCCTTATTTCTGTCATAAGTCAGAAATAAGGAGCAGGAAGCATGGCGGGTCGCCGGCAGAAGGTCAGAAACGTCGGGACGGAGCCTGAATACCTCGGGTTTTCTCCCGACGGCCCGGCGAGTGGGCGCGACATCACGTTGGCGGTCGACGAGCTCGAGGCGCTGCGCCTCGTGGATCTCGAGCGCCTGAGCCAAGCCGCGGCCGCCGAGCGCATGGGCGTCGCCCGCGCCACGGTGGCGGCCATCTGTGACCGCGCCCGTGCAAAGGTCGCAGAGGCGCTGGTCGACGGTCGGTGCCTGGTCGTCTCCGGCGGCAACGTCGCCTATGCCTCCGCTCCGCAAACCGACGCCGAGCCTTGGCCGGCAAAGAAGGAGAGCGCCATGAGAATCGCGGTCACGTACGACAACGGCAACGTCTTCCAGCACTTCGGTCGCACCGAGCAGTTCAAGATCTACGACGTCGAGGACGGCAAGGTCGTCTCTTCGCAGGTCGTGGGCTCCAACGGCGCGGGCCACGGCGCCCTTGCCGGCGTGCTTGCCGCCGGCGGCGTCAATATCCTTATTTGCGGCGGCATCGGCGGCGGCGCCATCAACGCGCTCTCGCAGACCGGCATCGACATCTACGCGGGCGCCCAAGGCGACTGCGACGCCATCGTCGCAGCCTTCCTTGCCGGTGAGTTCGAGCAGGTTGAGAGCGCTACCTGCGACTGCCACGGCGAGGGCCACGAGCATGGCCACGAGGGTTGCGGCTGCGGCGGCCACGATCACGGCGAGGGCCACTCCCACGAGGGCGGCCACTGCTGCTGCCACTAAACGGCGCGGACATAGCCTATAAAGAAGCGCGGCCGGCGGGGTCATCCCTCGCCGGCCGCGTTGCGTTGCGGGCTTTCGAGGCGCAGGCCGCCGGAGGACTCCGGCCGATGGACCCGCGCGTCTTGCCGCCTGTCCTTCTTGACGTCTGGCGCGGTTTATACGGGCCTGAACAGGGATAAACTCAAAACATTGAATAAGTCACGCAGGGCGATCAGAGCGGGGGAGAGGCCGGCGCGGGCACGCCGGCCACACACAATGAGAAGCGCCTTCTATAAAGACACCGTGCGCTCCGTCGCCCATTCACTGGGGCGCTTCGTAGCCATCGCGGTCATCGCCGCCCTGGGCACGGGCTTCTTTGCGGGCCTGCGCATGACGGGGCAGGACATGCTCCTTGCGGGTGACGAGTACTACGACGGTACGAACCTCTGCGACGCGCGCGTGGTCTCGACGGTGGGTCTCGACCAGCCGCAGGCGAGCCGGCTGCGCGGTATCGTGGGCGTCGACAGCGTGATGCCCGCCTACGAGGCCGATGTCACCTCGGACGTGGCCGGCGAGCAGTGCACGCTGAGGTTCCACTCGCTCGACGTCGATGCCGCCAAGGCGTGCGCCTACACCGAGACGGCTGCCGTCTCCAGAGACGCCGACTACATCAACCGCCCTCTGCTCGTGAGCGGCGCTTGGCCCGAGGCGCCGGACGAGTGCCTGCTCTCCGCCGATCAGGTTTGGCCGAGCGAGGTGAGGCTTGGCGATAAGGTCCGGCTGCTCGAGGGCGTGCAGGACCTGGACAAGACCTTTGCCGTGCAGGAGTTTACCGTCGTGGGCTTTGTGCACTCCTCGTACTACACCTGCTCGACGAATGCGGGCTCGACCTCGCTCGGAAGCGGCAGGCTCACGAGCTTCGCCTACGTCCCAGAAAGCGCGTTTGCGCAGGATTACCCCTATACCGAGGCGTTCATAACCGTTGGGGGCGCCCGCGAGCAGCAGTGGGGGACCGATGCCTACCAGGCCAAGGTCGACGAGGTGATCGACCGCATCGACGGCATGTCGGACGAGCTCGCCGCCAGCAGGATCGACGACCTGCGCTCTGAGGCGCAGGATAAGCTCGACGAGAAGCGCGCCGAGTTCGAGCAAAAGAAGGCCGACACGCAGGCGCAGCTCGACGACGCTCAGGCGACCCTCGACGATTCCAAGGCTCAGCTCGACGCCGCCGCGCAGAAGCTCGAGTCCTCCCGCGCGACCATTGCGTCGAGTGAGGCCGAGCTCGCAGACGGTCAGGCACAGTACGAGTCCGGGGTCTCGGCGCTGGCGCAGAAGCGCGCCGAGGCGAGCACGGGGTTCGACCAAGCGCAGAGGCAGATCGATGACGGCTGGGCGTCCTATGAGGACGCCATGGGTACGCGTGCCGGCCTTGTGGAGAAGCGCGACGAGGCAAGCAGCGGGCTGGAGCGGCTCAACGACGGAATCGCCCAGGTCGAGGCTGGCATCGCCCAGACCCAGGCGGGCATCGATGCGCTGTCCGCGACGATCGCGCAGCTCCAAGCGGCCCTCGACGCGCTCGACCCGATGGCCGAGGGGTACGTGGAACAGAAGGCCGCGCTCGAGGCGCAAAAGGCCGCCTGCGAGCAGAAGCTCGCCGAGGCCCAGGCCGCCCTTCCCGCGCTCGAGGCGCAGAAGGCGGACCTTGAGGGAAAGAAGGCCACGGCCGAGGCCGGCATCCAGCAGCTCAACGACGGAATCGCCCAGATCGATGCGCAGGTGGCCGGCGTACCCGAGCGACTCGACGCGTCCGCGTCCGAGCTCGCCGCCCAGAAGGCCGCCGCAGAGCAGGGCTTCGCTGACGCCCAAGCCGAGCTCGATGCCGCCGCAACGCGCCTTAACGAAGGCCGCCGCCAGCTTGCCGACGGTAAGGCGCAGCTGGCCGCGGGCCAGTCCGAGTACGACGACGGCCTTTCGCAGTGGAAGGCGGGCGCCGAGGAGCTCGCCGCCAAGCGCGCCGAGGCGGAAGGCGAGTTTGCCGACGCCGAGGCCCAGCTTGCCGAAGCACAGGCAAAGGTGGACGACATCGCATCCAGGAACGCCGCCGTCTACACCCTCGACCTCACCAAGAACATCGGCGCCGAGAGCTTCCGCTCCGACGCGGGCCGCATCGACAAGATCGCCCAGGTGTTCCCCCTGATCTTCTTCCTCGTGGCGGCGCTCGTCTCGCTCACCACCATGACGCGCATGGTCGACGAGGACCGCGTGCTCATCGGCACCTATAAGGCGCTCGGTTACTCGAAGGCCAAGATCTCGTCGAAGTACCTGCTGTACGCGGCCGTCGCGAGTGGTATCGGGTCGGCCGTCGGCATCGCGGTCCTCTCGATCTTCTTGCCGTGGTTCATCATGGGCGCGTACGCCATCATCTATCCGCTGCCGTGCCGGCCCGTGCCCATCGACGCGGGCATAGCGCTAGCGTCGGCGGGGCTCGGCATGGGCATAACGGTGGCCGCGACCTGGGCCGCAGTGGCCGCGACCCTGCGCGAGAAGCCCTCCGAGCTCATGCTCCCGCGCGCCCCGAAGGCGGGCAAGCGCATCCTGCTCGAGCGCGTGAAGCCGGTGTGGCGCAGGATGTCATTCAGCTGGAAGGTCACGGCTCGCAACCTCTTCCGCTACAAGCGCCGCCTGTGCATGACCGTCATCGGCATCGCCGGCTGCACGGCGCTGCTGCTCACGGGCCTGGGGCTCCAAAACGCCATCAACGACATCATCGACAAGCAGTTCGGCGAGCTCTACCACTACAACACGACCGTGCGCATGGATGCCGACGCCACAGACGCGCAGCGCGAGGCCGTGGCAGACCGCGTGGCCGCCGACTCCCAGAGCGACCGCGCCTGGGTCTTTGCCGACAATGCCGTTGCGCGCGCAGCGGGGGCAGCGGACGACGACGGCGACCAGCGTATCGAGATCGATGTCCCGCAGGACGAGAACGCCTTCGGCCGGCTCGTGACCATGCGCACGAGGCTGGGTCACGAGCCGCTCTCGCTCTCCGACGACGGCGCGATCATTACCGAAAAGCTCGCGACGCGCCTTGGCGTGAAGGCCGGCGATGTCATTGCGGTCTACGACGAGGACACCATCGGCAACGCGACGGGCGAGCCCCGCGAGGTGCGCGTCGACGGCGTGATGGAGTACTACATCGGCCAGGTCGCCATCATGTCGCCGGAGGCCTATAAGAAGGCATTCGGGCAGGAACCGGCGCCCAACGCCCTGTACGCGGGCGTCTCCGAGGACGCCGACGCGCGCTCCTCGCTTTCCGCCGATGTCCTGGCACTGGACGGCGCAAAGACGCTCATTTACAACGACGAGACCATCAACAGCTACCGCAACATGCTCAAGAGCGTCGACTCGGTCGTCGTCGTGCTCGTGGTCGCCGCCGCGCTTCTTGCCTTCGTGGTGCTCTACAACCTGACGAACATCAACATCGCCGAGCGCGTGCGCGAGATCGCGACCTTGAAGGTCCTCGGTTTCAAGCCGCGCGAGGTCGACGCCTATATCTACCGCGAGACGCTGCTGCTCGCGCTCATCGGCGCGGCCGTGGGCTTGGCGCTCGGCGTCTACATGGAGGGCTTCGTCGTGGTTACGGCCGAGGTCGACCAGGTCATGTTCGGCCGCGAGATCCACCCCCAGAGCTTCCTGCTCGCCTTTGCGCTCACGATGGCCTTTGCCGTGGCGGTGACCATCGCCATGCGCGGCAAGCTCCGCCGCATCAACATGGTCGAGAGCCTAAAGAGCGTCGACTAGCGGCGGCCGTCGAATGGCGCCGGGGCGGGTGGGCGCGGCGCAACGTCAGCGTCTGGCCGCCCCGGTGCCCCCGGCGCTAGGCCTTCTGCAGCGTTATGGCGATGGTGTTCAGGTAGTCGAGCGCCCCGGCGTCGACGGCGGCGCGATCGCCTGCGGCGTACTCGTTGTCGCAGGAGATCCAGTCCGCCCATGCCTCGCGGGTGCATGCCATGGCGTGCATATCCAGGATCTTTACGCCGGCGGTCCGCGCGATCATCGCATGCCACCAGTCGATGTCGTGCATGAACTCGAGTTGCTCGGGCGTCCAAGACGCGAGCAGGCATTCGGGCAGCTCGCCGTGGCAGTCATGCACCATGCCGGGGATCGAGAGGTAAAGCTTGCCTGCGTCCGCTACGTACGGAAGGAGCTTCTTGCCGAGGTAGTCGGGGTCGCGACCGTAGTAGTTGTACGAGTCGATGCTCACCACGGCGTCGAAGAACCCTGGCAAGAAGGGCAGGCCCTCGGCGGCATCGGCCTTCACCGGGTGGATACGGCTCGCGGGCACGCCCATCTGGTCGAAGAACGCGCGGTTCTCGTCGGGGTTGCTCCAGAGGTCGACGGCATAGACGTCGAGGCCGTACTCGCGCGCGAGCATGACGCTCGTGATGCCGCTTCCGCTGCCGAGGTCGCACACACGGCTCCCGCACGGGAGGTCGGCGCCGTCGAGCAGCTCCTCGCAGAGCTTGAGCGGGTTGGGGCCCATGATCTTAGAGCGCACAAGGCTGGGGTCAAAACTGTTTGACCTGGGGAAATTAGACATAACTGTCCCTATTCGTTGTCGTTTGCAGGTTTGCGGTCGCCCCCTTGCGTGGTCGGGCGATCAAGAAAACCTAACGAACAAGGACCAAAAAGACATCCCCTTACAGAGTCGTGGCGGACGGTCGCCCGCCGATCGAGGCAATCATAGTCCGTGCGGGGACATTTGGCGAGCGACATTCGTCCCGAGCAGGTGCCGCTCGCGGGCGTCCGCCCTTATTTCCGACACAGCCATGGGCGATAATGGCGGCCTTACGAACTGAGGATTGGACCATCGTATGATTCTGTACTTCAGCGGAGAGGGGAATAGCCGTCACGTCGCCGAGCGCATTGCCGAGCGCGTGGGCGATACCGCTGTGTCTATCGAGAAGTACAAGGGCGAGGCGGCGCCCCGCATCGTCATCGACGAGGACGAGTGCTTGGGGTTCGTTGCCCCGACGTACTGCTGGGGGCTGCCGGCTCCTGCCGCCGACTTCCTCGAGCGTGCCTCGTTCTACGTGGTGGAGGGGGCCTACGTCTTTACCGCCACGACGTTCGGCACGACTGCCGGCCAGACCACGCACCTTGCCGCCGACCTGCTGCGAAAGCAGGGCGTTCAGACGACGGCCCAGTTCAGTGTCCAGATGCCGGACACCTGGACGCCCCTGTTCGACCTCTCTGACAAGCAGAAGGTCGCGAAGATCAACGCCGCCGCGGAGGTCCAGATCGACGAGTGCGCCGACATGGTGAGCAATCGCGTCGCCGGCAACCACGTGCGTCGCGAGATTCCGATGTTCGCTTCAAAAATCTACTACCGCCTCGGCGCCCCGGCATGCCAGGACACGAGCAAGTTCACCGTCGACGTGGACGCCTGCGTGGGCTGCGGGCTGTGCGCGAGGCGATGCCCCGTCGATGCCATTCAGATGCACGGCGGCCTGCCCACCTGGGCTAAGGCCCAGTGCGCCGCCTGTCTGCGCTGCCTGCACAGCTGTCCCAAGTTCGCCATTCAGCGCGGCCCCAAGACCCGCTCTCACGGGCAGTACCTGCACCCGTAGCCGGTCTGCGGCGTCGCGCGACGGCTAGGCTGCGACGGCAACGGCGGTACTGTCGGCGCCCTTCTTGCCATAGGTCTTCGCGGGATGGATGGCCAGGGCGGACGAGACGATTAAGATCGCGGTCACGCAGAGGCTGATGGGGTAGACGAGCATAATCGTCTGGAAGTCGTGGTGCACGGGGAACACGCCGAACACCCACCAGAAGCGGATGCCGCAGATGCCGAGCGCGGTTAGAATCGCCGGCGCGAGCGAGATGCCAAAGCCGCGCAGGTAGCCCGAGAAGTTCTCGTAGCACATCGAGAAGATGTAGGCGGGGAAGATCGTGCACACGCGGATGTAGCCGATGCTCACCACGTTGGGGTCGCTGTTGAAGACCGCGAGGATCGACTTCCCAAAGAAGATCACGCTCGTCACCGTGGCGATGGCGACCACCAGGTCCTCGGCCAAGCAGACTTTGAGCACCCGCTTGCAGCGGGGGATGTCTCGCGCGCCGAAGGCCTGGCCGACGAAGGTGGTGCAAGCCTGGCTGAAGGAGTTCAGCAGGTTGTAGAACACGTACTCGAGGCTCATGGCTGCGCTCGAAGCTGCCATTACCTCGGTGCCGAGCGAGTTGATGCCGGCCTGGATGATGGTGTTTGCCAAGGCGAAGACCGCGGACTGAAGGCCCGCAGGAAGGCCGATTCTGACGATGCGCGCGAGGACAGCGCCGTCGACGCGCAGCTTGCGGGGGTCGAGGCGCACGGGCGAGTCGGTCGTGGTGAGCCTATAGAAGAGCGTGGCCGCGCTAAGGGTGTAGGCGATCGCGGAGGCTGCGGCCAGGCCGGCGACGCCCCAGTGGAGCACGGAAACAAACACGAGGTCGAGCCCGACGTTCACCACGGTGGACACCATAAGTGCCTGCAGCGGCATGCGCGTGATGCCGACGCTTCTGAAGATGGCCGCCTCGAAGTTGTACAGCAGGATCGACGGCATGCCGAGCAGGTACACGCGCAGGAAGAGCGCGGCGGTCGGCAGGGTCTCGAGGGGGACGGAGAGCGCGGTCAGCAGGGCCTCGGCGTAGATCTCGCCGATGATCACCACGGCGAAGCCGATGAGCGACATGAGGACCGAGGTGTGGACGGCGCGGGTCACGGTCTGCTGGTCGCCTTTGCCGATGGCGTTGGCTATGACCACGTTGGTGCCGAGCGAGATGCCGATGAACAGGTTGAGGATCAGGCTCATGATCGGCGTGTTCGCGCCGACCGCAGCCATGCCGAGAGTGCCCTCGGGGCCGGGGACCTGGCCGATGACGACCGTCGCGATGAGGCTCGAGAGCTGCTCGAGGATGCTGGTGGCGGCCACGGGGAACGCAAAAAGCGGAATGGCTTTCCATAGGTTTCCGGTGAGCATGCCCTTGTCTTCCATGAGACGAATCCTTAGGGGTTTGAACAGGTGTTTTGGCTAAGTACGCGAAATGCTACACCCGATTCAGGAGGCTGAACCGAAAGCCACAACCCTTTCAGATGCATGCTCGGCGCCCTCGGCAAAGGAGCTAGGCTTGCGGGGGCAGTCGTGCGTGGACTCTCTGTCCCACGGCACACGCTTGAAGCCGGCGCATATGGCGTCACGGGGAGACGATGAACTCGACGCGGTCGAGCGCAGGAACGTTCAGGCGGATTAGCCTCTCGGCGGTGGCGCGGTCGCGCTCGTCCAGCTCCATGTCGCTGGTCACGCGCGCCACGACCTCGCGCGTCGCGGTTTTTCCCTGCTCACCAGCGGAAACCTCGACGTCGACGGCGTAATGCGCAAAGCCGGGCACCACCGCGGCGAGCTCTCGGGTGGTCTCGGACACGCCGTAGCCGTCCTCGATGCCGGCCTCCGCTGAGCCGATGGAGTTCGCGGTTAGAAGCACACAGGGAATGGCGAACACGAGGGTTCCCGCGATGACGCGCCGGCGGACCTTGTGCGACAGGGCCTCGGCCTGCGCTTCTTCCTCCCTCGTTACGACGCCGTCGTTGTTGAGGTCGCTCGACAGCGGCACGCGCAGGGCAAGAAGGACCGTCTCTGTGGCCAATGCGATGAACACGACGTTGATGCCGAACTCGTAGAGCGCCGAGAGGAACAGCGAGAGGTTCGCCGCCGCGATGCCAAAGCCCGCGGCGCACAGGGGCGGCATGAGCGCGGTTGCCACAGCGACGCCCGAGATGAGCGTGGCGGGCTCCTGGTCGCGAGACATGCCGAGGCCTCCCGCGAAGCCGCCTGCCAGTGCGACCGCGAGGTCCCAGACCGTGGGCGTCGAGTTGTCCACGAGCGCCGCGGTCGTCGAGGCGATGGGGGAGAGCTTGAAGTAGATGGTCGACGTCGCGAGGCAGAACGCCATCTGGAGCGCGAGACCGGCGATGGCCTCGGCCACGATGCCCCGGTCGAGCGTGGCGATGCCGTAGGCGATGGCCAAAACCGACCCCATGAGCGGGCAGATGAGCATGGCGCCGACGATGGCTATGTCTGAGTCGGTGTCGAGGCCGATGCACGCGACGAGCATGGCCACGATGAGGATGCACAGGTGGGTGCCGGTAAGGCGGGCCCCGTTGAGGAAGCGCCGGTGGATCACGCTGTAGGGCGCGCGCCCTTCTCGCACGTTGAACGCGCGTTTGAAGAACTTGCCGGCATGCAGGCGGAGCAAATCGACGCCGTGGCGGAGCCTACCCGCGAGCGCTCGCGTGGTGAGGCGGTGGCTGCGCTGGTACTTGCGTCTATGTCGTTCGGGTCTCATCGGGTCTCGGGCCCCTTTCGAGATGCTGGCGGGAATCGTCTATCTTTGTACCCATACCTGTAAATTAGATAATTAGACAAACGTCTAAATATTGAGTAGAATAGCCGTGCACTGCAAAACACGACCGAAGGAGGGACTATGCCGGGGGAGGGCTTCAAGGCGCTCGCCGACCCGACGCGCCGCCGCATCCTCGAGCTTTTGCGCGACGGCGACCTCACGGCGGGCGAGCTCGCCGAGCACTTCGACATAAGCAAGCCGTCGCTCAGCCACCACCTCGCCACGCTCAAGTCGGCGGGCCTCGTGAGCGACGAGCGCCGCGGACAAAACATCGTCTACAGCCTGAACACCACCGTTATGCAGGACCTCATCGGGTGGTTTCTGGGCTTCTCGCAAAATTCGGAGGAACACAAATGATCAATGGCAAGAAGGGCGACGGCGTCATGCCCGCCGTCGATGCGAGCAAAAACTCCGGTATCCCGGCGCGCGTGTGGGCCGCGCTCATCGCCGTGTGCGTGGTCAACGTTGCCGGGCACCTTGCTGTGTTGTCGAGCCTGCCTGCGCAGATCCCCGTCCACTGGGGCGCCGACGGAGCGGTCAACGGCTGGGGCCCGAGCTGGACGGTCGTGGCGCTGGGCTTTCTGCCCTTGGCCATGCTCGCGATGTTCTGGGTGGTCCCGCGCATCGACCCTAAGGGCGCGGCGTACGCCAAGTCCGGCAGGTTCTACCTCGGGTTCGTTATTGCGTTTACGGTGTTCATGTGCGGCATGACCTGGCTTTCCGAGCTGACGGTCTGGGGTGTTGTGCCGCAGGTGGGCGCCGTGGGGACCATCGTGACGACGGCGATCGGGCTTCTGCTCATCGGGATCGGCAACTACCTGCCGCGCGTTCGCCAGAACTACACCATGGGCGTCAAGACCCCGTGGGCGCTCGCCGATCCCGAGAACTGGCGGCGCACGCAGCGCTTCGGCGGCAAGTGCTTTGTCGTCATGGGGGTGGGTCTCATCGTGTTCGGCTTCGTGGCGTCCGCGCTGTCTGACGAGGCGGCGGCTGCTGGCATCGTGGCAATCGCCCTTATTCCCATGGCTGCGATGTACCTCTACTCGTATTTGACCTGGCGCAAGGCGGGCGGGCGCTAGGCCGGGCAGCACTTTTTACGTATAAATGACGAAAACGAAACGACCTTTCTGATCTAATGGCGGAACTGGGCAATCGAGGTATCATGCTTCTTCGAAAGGGGTAATCAGCATGAGACTCGATGAGCTTGAGATCGGCAAGGACGCGATCATCGCGTCGGTTGAATCGGACGACGCCGCGCTGCGCCAGCACATTCTGGATATGGGGCTTACGCCCGGTACCGAGGTCACCATGATGAAGCTCGCCCCCATGGGCGACCCCATGGAGATCCGGCTGCGAGGCTATGAGCTCACGCTGCGGCGCGCGGACGCGAGCCGCATCGAGCTCGCGGGCATCCACAACACCGATGCGGTTCCGCGCGACACCCCGAAGACCGGCGGCACCGCGCACCCCGCCCTCGGCGAGGGATTCCTCCCTCGCCGTGCGCCCAAGGCCATCCCTGAGGGCGAGCCCATCGCCTTTGCGCTCGCCGGCAACCAGAACTGCGGTAAGACCACGCTGTTCAACCGCCTGACCGGCTCGAACCAGCACGTCGGCAACTTCCCGGGCGTCACGGTCGACCGCAAGGACGGCCAGATCCGCAACCATCCTGAGGCCACCGTCACCGACCTGCCCGGCATCTACTCGCTCTCGCCGTACACGGGCGAGGAGGTGGTGAGCCGGCAGTTCATCCTCGACTCGCGCCCCGACGCGATCATCGACATCATCGATGCCACGAACATCGAGAGAAACCTCTACCTCACCTTGCAGCTCATGGAGCTCGACCGGCCTATGGTCATCGCGCTCAACATGATGGACGAGGTCACCGCCAACGGCGGCACCATCGACGTCAATCTGCTCGAGAGCCAGCTCGGCGTGCCGGTGGTGCCCATCTCGGCCGCAAGGAACGAGGGCATCGACGAGCTTGTGGAGCACGCCATGCACGTGGCGCGCTACGGCGAGAGGCCCGGGCGCGTCGACTTCTGCTCCGACGACCCCGACGCCCCCGACCATGGCGCGCTGCACCGCTGCATCCACGGCATCGCTCACCTGATCGAGGACCACGCGGCCGCCGCGTCGATCCCCGTGCGCTTCGCCGCCACGAAGCTCGTGGAGGGCGACGAGCTCGTCCTCAAGGCGCTCGGCCTCGACGACAACGAGTACAACGGCATCAAGCACATCATCCGCCAGATGGAGGAAGAGTCGGGCAACGACCGCATGGCCGCCCTTGCCGACATGCGCTTCTCGTTTATCGAGCATGTTTGCACCTCGTGCGTGGTCAAGCCGCACGAGAGCCTCGAGCACAAGCGCTCAGTCGCCATCGACCGCGTGCTCACGGGCAAGTGGACAGCCATTCCGATGTTCATCCTCATCATGGGGCTTGTGTTCTGGATTACGTTCGGCGTGGTGGGGGCGGCCCTTCAGGGCGTGCTTGAGCAGGCGGTCGACGCCGTGATCGCCGCGGCGGCGGCAGGCCTCGACGCCTTCGGGACAAACCCCGCTGTGCGGTCGCTCGTGGTCGACGGCGTGCTCACGGGTGTGGGCAGCGTGATTTCCTTCTTGCCCATCATCGTGGTGCTGTTCCTTTTGCTCTCCATCCTCGAGGACTCGGGGTACATGGCGCGCGTGGCCTTCGTCATGGACAAGATCCTGCGCCGCTTCGGTCTTTCGGGTCGCAGCTTCGTGCCGATGCTCGTGGGCTTTGGTTGCAGCGTGCCGGCCATCATGTCCACGCGCACGCTGCCTTCCGAGCACGACCGAAAGATGACGGTCATGCTCACGCCCTTCATGTCGTGTTCCGCTAAGCTGCCGGTGTACGGCCTGCTCTGCGCGGCGTTCTTCCCGCAGGCGCCGGCGCTCGCGATGATCTCGCTGTATGTGCTCGGCATCGTGGTGGGCATGGTCGTCGCGGTGATCTTGAACCACACCTCGTTCAAGGGCGAGCCCGTGCCCTTCATCATGGAGCTGCCCAACTACCGCATGCCCAGTGCAAAGACCACCTTGCAGCTCGCGTGGGACAAGGCCAAGGGCTTCATCACCAAGGCGTTCACCATCATCTTCGCGGCGTCGGTGGCCATCTGGTTCTTGCAGACCTTCGATGTGCGGTTCAACGAGGTCACGGACCAATCGCAGAGCATGCTCGCGAGCCTGGGCGGCCTCATCGCGCCGATCTTCGCGCCGCTCGGTTTCGGCGATTGGCGCGCGTCGACCGCGCTGGTGTGCGGGCTTGTTGCCAAGGAGAGCGTCATCTCGACGTTGACGGTGCTTCTGGGCTCCACCACGGTGGAGGCGCTCTCGGGCCTCTTTACCCCGGCGATTGCCTACGTCTTCCTCGTGTTCACGCTTCTGTACCCGCCGTGCGTGGCGGCTATCGGAACGGTCCGCTCCGAGCTCGGCTGGCGCTACGCGGCAGCGGTGTTCGCGCTGCAGATCACGGTCGCGTGGGTCGTCGCGTTTATCTTCCACGCGGTCTTTATGCTCATGGGCTTGGCGTAGACGGAGGCACGCTCGGCCGCCTTTTTAGATGGCAAGAAGGGCCGGCGAGGGGGTTTGTATCCCTCGCCGGCCCTATTTGTCTTGCGCGATAGCGATTCGAGTCAGTGCGCTAGAGGTGCAGGACGCGATCGCGGATCTCCTCGGTGCGGCCCTGGTTCCAGAACTGCGTGCCGATGTAGCCGCAGGTGCGGCGCGCGACGTTAAGCTTGGACTGGTCGCGGTTGCCGCAGTGCGGGCACTCCCACACGAGCTTGCCGTCGTCCTCGACGATTTTGATCTCGCCGTCGTAGCCGCAGACCTGGCAGTAGTCGCTCTTTGTGTTGAGCTCGGCGTACATGATGTTGTCGTAGATGTAGCGCATGACGGCGAGGACGGCCTCGAGGTTGTCCTGCATGTCGGGGACCTCGACGTAGGAGATGGCGCCGCCGGGCGAGAGGCGCTGGAACTCGCTCTCGAACTTGAGCTTGGTGAAGGCGTCGATCTTCTCGGTGACGTGGACGTGGTAGCTGTTGGTGATGTAGCCCTTGTCGGTGATACCGGGCACCACGCCGAAACGCTTCTGGAGGCACTTGGCGAACTTGTAGGTGGTTGACTCCAGCGGCGTGCCGTAGAGGGAGTAGTCGATGTTCTCGGCCTCCTTCCACTCGGTGCACTTGTCGTTCATCTTTTGCATGACGGCGAGCGCGAAGGGCGTGGCCTCGCGGTCGGTGTGGCTGTGGCCGGTCATGGCCTTGACGCACTCGTAGAGGCCGGCATAGCC
>ERZ507072.209-NODE-209-length-44127-cov-18.304638_pt1 | contig 44127 bp, 33 predicted proteins | sample MGYA00512864_ERZ507072 | MGnify/ENA metagenome assembly ERZ507072 | reverse complement strand
ATGCCCTTATTCTGAATGAATATGTGGTATCATTCTTAAGTCCCTTAACAGTAAACTTAAGCGTTGCGTTGTTTTTCGTGGTAGCGATTACCGTCCACTTACCACCCTTGTACTGCTCGATAGAATAGCCTGTAGCCTTGTCATTCTTAGCCCACTCAAGAGTTATCCACGAGCCTGTTACTGATGTGACCTTGGCGTTCTTTACCGTACCTAAAAGCGTTGACGCTTTGACAGTCACATAGTCGCTGTAATTTGTCTTGCCGCCGTCATTCTTATACGCTTTTACACGGAATGAATACGGAGTGCATTCCGCAAGTCCCTTGACCGTGAAGGTCAATGTCGTGTTATTTTTCGTAACTGCGATCTGCGTCCACTTACCGCCCTTATACTGCTCGATTATATAGCCCGTAGCACCTGCATTTCTTGCCCAGTCCAGCTTTACTGCCGTAGCCGTAACGCCCTGTGCCTTAAGCCCTGCGACATTTGCAAGCTTAGTCTTTACCGCAAGTCTTGTGTAGTCGCTGTAGGCCGTTCCCGCAAAGGCTCTTATCCTCAGGCTGTAGGTCGAATTGCCCTTGAGAGAACCTACAGTACAGCTTGTAACACTGCTGTCGGAAGTCCTGAACACCTCGTTCCACTTTCCGCCCGTGTACAGTTCGACCGCATATCCGTCCGCGCCGGAAACCTTATCCCATTTCAGCGTAGCAGAACCGCTCGTAACCTTATCTGCGTCAAAACCCGTCACAGCGTCAATCGTTGTAACCGAAACCGTTTCACAGATAAAGCCGTTGTCATTTGCGTATTTTTCGCCCGCACTGTTCTTATAGCAGTATACCTTGAAACCGGCGGTCTTCGTATAAATCTCATTATATCCGAAAGCATGACTGCCTATGGCTGTAACGCTCTTAGGTATCTTTACGCTAAGCAGAGCCGTGCAGCCACAAAACGCCTCTTCGCCGATGGTTGTAACACCCTCCGGTATGGTTACGTCGGCAAGCACTTTACAGCCGTAAAAAGCACTCTCGTCGATTACCGTCACACTTTTCGGTATTATCACTTTTGTGAGTGCTTCACAACCCATAAACGAACATCTGTCTATGCTCGTAACGCCGTCCGGTATGCTTATATCCGTAAGCCCTTTGCAGAATCTGAAAGTATAACTGTTTATCTTATCAAGATTCTTCGGCAGCTTGACGCTTGTCAGATCACTGCACCAATAGAATGCGTCTTCTCCGATGCTTGTAACGCTGTCCGCTATCGTTATACTTTTCAGCAAATAACAGCTTGCAAATGCACTCTTGCCTATGCTCGTAACACCGTCGGATATCGTCACGTTTAAAAGCTCGGTACAATTGCTGAATGCTCCTTCCCCGACAGTTTTCACATTTCCGGGTATAGTGACATCGGTCAGCTTTTTACATAAGCTGAACGCACCAAGTCCGATGCTTGTTATGTTTTCCGGAATAGTCAGGCTTTCGAGAGAACTGCAGGAGAGAAACGCTCTCATTTCGATTGTTTTAATACCCTTCGGTATATGCACGCTCTTAAGCGAACTACAGCTTCTGAATGCGTATTCCCCCAAATATGTAACTGTGTCCGGTATTTTTACGTTCACGATAGCGTCACAATCCGAAAACGCCCAATCTCCTATGCTCGTCACGCTGTCCGGTATGGTTACATCGGTAAGTGTTGTGCAGCTTGCAAATGCCATTCTTCCTATACCGGTCACCTTTTTTCCGTCAATTTCAGACGGTATGACCAACGTACTTGCACTGCCCTTATATTTTGTTATTTCGGCTGTATCGCCCGAAACGCTGTACTCAAAATCTCCGTACACTTCTGCCCCCGCATTGACAGCAATGCTCTCCCTTATGACAGGAAGCGCCTCTCCGAACGGCGTAGCGAAAACGCCGACCGCCATTGCCGCCGCCACAAATCCGCTTGCTATTTTTCTGTATTTCATATCAAAACCCTCCTTGAATTGTTAAAATAACGAAAGCTGCCGCACCCCTGCACTACACTTTCCCTATATAACAGAATATAACTCTTTCAGCAAAGTTACAATACCCAAAAGGGTAAAATTTAGCCCACCGCCACAGAAAATCCCGTAGCGGTGGGCTGTGATATTTAAAACTTACTCAACCGTTTTAACCTTAACGATTGCATACTCACTGCTCTTGTCCGCACCGTCAACCGTTTTGACAGATTTGATGCGGAACGTATATGCCGTACCCTTTGCAAGCCCCTTGACAGTAAACGTAAGCGTGGTGTTGTTCTTTGTGGTAGCAAGCACCGTCCACTTTCCGCCCTTGTACTGCTCGATAACATAGCCCGTAGCCTTGTCATTCTTGCTCCAGTCGAGTTTTACGGCACTTGCAGAAACCGCAGAACCAGTAAACTTTGCCACATTTGGTATATCAGTCGTTCCGACTACTCTTACATAACTGCCATAAGTTGTTGTATCTCCGACCGTTTTATACGCTTTTATTCTGAATGAATATGTGGTATCGTTTCTCAGCCCCTTTACCGTGAACTTAAGCGTGGTGTTGTTTTTGGTGACCGCAATTTCAGTCCACCGTCCACCCTTATACTGTTCAAGGACATAACCCGTAGCACCGGTATTTCTGTCCCAGCCGAGCGTGATCCATGTACCCGTGGTCGATGTGACCTTGGCATTCTTCACCGTACCTAAAAGCGTTGACGCTTTGACAGTCACATAGTCGCTGTAATTTGTCTTGCCGCCGTCATTCTTATACGCTTTTACACGAAATGAATACGGCGTGCATTCTGCAAGACCCTTGACAGTAAAGGTGAGAGTGTAATTGTTTTTGGTAACTGCAATCTGCGTCCACTTTCCGCCCTTGTACTGCTCGATTATGTAGCCCGTAGCACCTGCATTTCTTGCCCAGTCCAGCTTTACTGCCGTAGCCGTAACGCCCTGCGCCTTCAGCCCCGTAACACCTGAAAGCTTAGTCTTTACCGCAAGTCTTGTGTAGTCGCTATAGACAGTGCCGTCATCGGTATCTTTGAATGCCCTTATCCTGAGCGTATAGATTGAATCCGCCTTGAGAGAACCTACAGTACAGCTTGTAACACTGCTGTCGGAGGTCCTGAATACCTCGTTCCACTTTCCGCCCGTGTACAGTTCGACCGCATATCCGTCCGCACCGGAAACCTTATCCCAGCCGAGTACCGCCGATGATTTTGTCTGCGAGCCGGAAGCAAAACCCGTAACCGCAGGAACTATAAGCTGTTCCTCATAATTATCCTTATAGCTGTAACCGCACACCGAACATTCGTACAATGTATACCCTCTGTTGCTGTAGCTTGGTTCAACCACGGTTTCAACATATTTATGCCCAGTAGCCGCTATTTTTTCCTGTGCCTTGATAACCGCATTACAAACCGAGCAGTGCTTACCCTCTGTAAGTCCTGTCTTTGTGCAGGTTGCGGCTACTGCCTTGTCGACAACCTCCGTATGACCCTTTGCCTCAATTACAGTAACATCTGTCTTTGCGTCGCATCTTGAGCAATGCCTTGACTTCGAGCCGTCATTAACGCAGTCGGCTTCTTCATCGATTGTCCACTGATCAGAATAATCATGTCCGAGTGCATCAATCGTCTTAGTTTCCTCCGCTCCGCATACCGTGCAGCTGCGTATCATTTCACCGCCCTCAGTGCAGGTGGGCTTAACCGTGGTTTGCCATTCACCAAACACATGGCAGGTACTTACCTCAAGCATTTTACATTCGCTGTAGCCTGTTTCACTGCCGTAATTTTTAAATGCTCTTATTCTGAACTCATATTTTGTTGATTCCGCAAGTCCGCTGACAGCATATTTGCCTACAGAGCCGTCATTCAGAGTTGCTATCTCTTTCCACTCGTCACCGACAAGCTGTTCAATGAAAACTCCGCATTTTTGCGATATGCCGTCCCATTTCAATGTCAGACCGTTCTTATTTATATCCGTTGCCGAAAAATCGTCGAACTTCTCGTCAAACGTGAGCGAGATCCACTGTGTAGCCGTATTGTTGTAGTCATAATATTCGTCATTGTCGCTGATAACGGTAACCGTAATCTCATCGCTGAATTTACCCTCCGGCACAAGCTCCGATTCGTCAAGCTCGGCAATCTTGGATTCGTTGAACGAAATATCATCAAAGTGTCTGCTGAGTATCTCCTTACCCGTGCTGTCAGATACCTTCAGCGTTCCGCCTGTTACAACATCGGTGTTGTTGAGAACAGTAAAGATAAGCGAATGGCTTTCACCAAACTTATACTCTTCCGTTTTCACCTCAAGGTCAGATTTAGTAAAGTCAAGACTGTATCTGTTGTTTTCGGGAGTTCTGTCGTTTTGAAGATCAGCGTCAAGTGCCTCATCTGTAAGCACCGATGGATCGGAAGGCTCTGCTACCGTAACATATATCTTCTTGCCGATACAGTTGTCTTCAGGCTTAATAAGCAGGGTGCATTCCGACGTTTCACCCGGCTCTATATTAAGGTTTTCCAGCGTATAGGTGTTTATCGTATTCATCTGCTCATCGGATATTCTGAACGCTGCCGTCTGCACCGTTTCCGAGCCGTTGTTAGTAAGCGATACATCTATCGGTATCTGTGAGGAATTGACAAGATATGCCGGATCAAAATCAATATAGTTGACCTGTATATCGCTGACCGTTTTTATCTTTACCGAGTACAGCTTTCTCTGACCGCTGCACGTTTCATCGTCACAGGTGCTGTAGAATACATTATAACCGTCAGAACCTGCATAGACAACATTACCGTCTGTTGAAGAATAAAGATATGGCATAGTCCAGTCTGTGCCGTTATAATTCATCACATATAAACCGCTCTCTGACTGATTTGCACTGTCGAAATAGTATATCGTATTGTCATCAAGCACTCCGAAGAAGTTGCCGACAACCTTATCGGTACTGATTGCAGAATCCGTATTCTCTGAATTGAGATAACTCAGCTTTCCGCCATCGCTCCACAGCAACATATCATATTTTTTATTGCTGAATGCAATACTGTCTATATCACCCTGCGCAACAAGATTTGTTTTACTGCCATCGGAAGAAGTGATATAAAGCTGTATATCGTCTGTGGTCGTCAGATCGCCGTCCTTATCGACAGTATAGGCTATATAACTGTTGCCTGCCAGTGTACCGACATCAGCCGAAAGAACGTTGCCGATTTCCGTTTTTAGTTCTGTTACATTCTCTCCGTCATAAATAACAATGCTGTTATTATCGGTGTTGCCGAACGGATTACCGTCCCCGTTATTTACCCATACCGCAAGATTTCCGTCAGTTTTTGGAGCAAAGCTGTATCCCTCTTTGCTGTATATCATATTCGTGTTTTCAAACTTCATCGTGTCGGGATTGAATTTTGAAACTGCGATACCGATATTATCCGTTATTTCACTGTTGGCGGCGTCATCGGTAAACTCCTTTGTCGCCTGCTGATATATAAGGAATATATCGTCACCGCTCTTATACAGCTTCGGTGCAAGCTCGCTGTACACGCTGTCATTTATTCTTTCAGGTATACTCCACTTACCATCCTTATAGACAGATGTTACAATATAGCTCTGATTGTTTATACCACGGCTTTCATCGGTATTGACCGTTGCAAGTATCGTCATATCTTCCGAGGTCAGAATATCCGATGAAGAAAACTGCGACATATTTCCGGCGATAAGACCGCTATTGCTGTTTGTAAATTCCGCAGAAGCACTCTCTTTTACAATATCGTAATTGTCTATATCAAATATTTCTTCTATCGGCTCTTGCTGACTTTGCGCCGCATAAGCGATACTGTTCAACACATCAATACGTTGCTCTATTGTAGCCGTCATCATACTTTGCGGTTTTGTATAAAGATTTCTTGAACCCTTGAATATAGTGAAGTTATTTGTAAGCCACAGTACATTGACCCTGAGCCCCGCCTCGCCTTTTATATCTACCGAGTTGACGCCCTTTGCGTTTTTATCAGGGCTCATAAACGTGATTTTAATCGGCATAGCAAGACTGCCGTACACGCCTACATTTGCGACCTTGTCAATACCTATTCCGGCATAAGGCTTGAAATACGGCTCTACAGTAAGTTCCAGAACAGTATTGTTTGCAAATCCGCTGCTGTTGCCGTTCTTTACCCAGCTCATATCAAAGTTTCCCTTGACAGAAGCTCCGGCTTTGATATTTACAGTTACAGGAATTACACCTGCAAAAAACTGATGTGAAAGCGTTACCGAATAATCTGCGGTTATTATTACATTTACACCGAGCGTATAGGTGTCCTGTCCGGGCTGTATCTTCGCATAACCGCAACCGACTATTGTCAGATCAAATCCGTCCTTTAATCCCGGCAGCTTTGTTTTTCCGTTACTTTTGATATACTTGCTTTTCAGCTCAGCTAAGGTTTTTGCTTTCAGCAAAGGACTTGCGTTCTTCCTTGAATCCTTCAGCTTATCAAAAGAATCCTTATAATCAAAGAATTTGCTGTCAGAATCAAGCACATCCTTAGTTATGCCTACACCTATCCTGATTTCATCACCGGTGCATTTAGCATATAATGGGAATGACGGGACATCAATATTCCACGAGCCAAACCATGCAAGATCATCAATCGGTGTTATCGACACGCTTCCTGTTGAAAGCTCAAAGCTGTTTTCACTCACCTTATTGTCAACCGCTTTAAGATTGACTCCGTAGTGGTTTCTTGAGCCGTCCGAAAACTTTTCAACTATCAATAGCGAAGAGCTTTCATTAAGCATAGATGTACTGAGCTTGATTTTCTTTGTGCTTGATGTTGTCAGGCGCTTATTTCCGTCATACACCTCGTATGTAGCATTTTCATTACTGTCGGAAGCACAGTACAGATAAAAGTCATAATTTTTTATAATCCCATATTCTTTTCTTACAAGATCTATGGTTTTCGCACCTGTCAGCACCTCTGTAGCCTGAAAATTGCTTACATAATTATTGATTTTTCCGCTTGTGTACACCGTGTCTATATCGGGTTTTTCGCTGTAATAAACCTTATCGGCATAACATTTCTGTGCAACGCCGACAGGGTACATGATTATCGTATTGACATCAGTCGTCAGTTCATTTTCCGAAATATATTTGTCAACATATTTGTCGGCAGATACTTTCCATATTCTTTCAGCAGACGGAAAAGAAATACTTGCATATCCCCCTGTAGCTTTACGGCTTATTGTACCGCAAGAAACAGTCGCATTCTTTATCGGATTACCGTTGTTATCAACTATTTTAATATTGTATGAGCTTTTTATGCTTATAGCAGGTTTGCTGTAACCGACAGAAACAAATTTATAGCCTTTGTTTTTAGCAAATCTCTCAGCTTCTGAATTAGAATTACCTTTAATAATTAAATCTGATGAACAGGCGTCAAAAGCACTACTGCTTATCTCGGTTACACTATCAGGTATAGTGATGGTTTCAAGCGAGCTGCAATTAAGAAAAGCCTTCTCTCCTAAACTGGTAACACTTCTCGGCAATACAACATTTTGAAGACTCCTACAGTATGCAAAAGCATATTTTTGAATGCTTTTTACACTACTCGGAATTGCTATCTCTTTAAGTTTCGTGCAATCGTAAAATGCGTATATCCCAATAGATTTAATACCATCGTGCAATGTTATGCTTTCCAGATTTGAACATCCATAAAATATCCAGTCATTAACCTTGCTGATACTTTTTGGCATAGCGATATTTTTAAGTTTTGAGCAATAAGCAAAAGCATCATCACCAACCCATGTGACACTGTCAGGGATTTCAATATGTTCAAGACTAGAGCATCCGCCAAAAGCATACCAACCAATTTCTTTTAAACTATCAGGGATAGTGATATCTGTTAAACTTGAACAATTATAAAAAGCATAGATAGATATTCTTATTGCACCTTCTGGTATTTTAATACTTTTGAGTTTAGTGCAACCACTGAATGCACGACCTGCTATTCCTCTAGTATCATCTTTTAAAATTACATTTTGAACATTATCGCTATCAATTACCCATTTGTCAGCATATTTTACAGTTGAACTTTGATTTTTTAACAATGCAGTTCCAACAAAAACATCAGCCTCTACACTTGTTACACTATCAGGAATTGTCACTTCCTTTAAATTAGTGCAATCTCTAAATACATTATTTCCTATATTCGTTACAGTGCTAGGTATGTTCACCTTAGTAAGAGTATTACAATTTTTAAAAGCGTTATCTGCAAACCGAGTTACCGGATTTCCATTTATATTGTCTATAATTTCAAGTTCAGTTGAAGAACCATTATATCCGACAATTTCAATAGTACCATTAAACATACCATCATTGCGTAATCTATAAGTATAATCCCCATAACTCTCCGCCCCTGCCGTCGTCGCCACGCTCTCCCTTACAAACGGCAAAATATCCCCCAAAGGCGTACCCAGAACGGCAAGTGCCATCACCGCCGCAACAAGCCCTGACGCAAATCTTTTAAGTTTCATAATACACTCTCCTCGTCATATTGCAAAAGCAAGTATAATGCTTATAACTATTCATTTTAATGATACCACTATTTGTCGAAATGTCAATATTTTCGACAAAATTAACACGCAAAACAGCAAATTACATTTGAAATAATAAATATATTACTATCATTATATTTAGATAGCCATATTATAAAATGCAACTGCATTCCCCCACCTTCCCCTCAATTCTCAAATTCATCACAATTCATCAACCTGTGCGTATTCTGTCTGTTCTGCCAAAACCCCTTGGTAATGCGGAAAAACGCAGTTTTTTATTATAATCGAATCATCACCTTGATATTTCCATTCACGGAAATAATTTTCAAAGCATATACTACTCTTGTATCAACCATAATATACCATAAATTTACATAATGAGGTGATTTTTAATGTGTGGAATAGCAGGTTGGATAGATTGCCGCAGGCTGTGCGACAGCGCCGCAATAATGCGTAGAATGGCTCAGACAATGGTTCCGAGAGGCCCCGACAGCGGCGGCTTCTACACCGATGATAACTGTGCCCTCGCCCACCGCCGCCTTAGCGTCATAGACCCCGCCCGAAGTGCCCAGCCTATGACCCGTAAAACCGCCCTCGACAGCTACACTATCGTCTATAACGGCGAGCTTTACAACACCGCCGAAATCCGCTCTGAGCTTGAATCTACGGGCGTTTCGTTCACCTCCTCAGGCGACACGGAGGTACTGCTCTGGGCATACATCACCTGGGGCGAGGCGTGCCTCGACAAGCTCAACGGAATATACGCCTTTGCTGTGTGGCAGGAAAAGGAAAAACAGCTCTTTCTTGCCCGTGACAGAATCGGCGTGAAGCCGCTGTTTTACTACGAATACGCAGGTGGTCTTATCTTTGCGTCCGAAATAAAAACGCTCCTCGCCCACCCTATGATAGAGCCGGTGGTCGACCGTGACGGCATCGCTCAGATAATGCTCTTAGGTCCTGCGAGAAAGCCGGGAAGCGGCATCTTCAAAGGGATCAGGGAACTTCGCCCCGCCGAGTGCGCAATGTACTGCCGATGCGGCCTCAGAAAGCGCACCTACTGGTCGCTCCACGCCCTTCCCCATAAGGAAACCGTCGAGGAGACCGAACAGCACATAGCCTACCTCCTGACCGATGCCATAAAGCGCCAGCTTGTCAGCGATGTTCCGCTTTGTACAATGCTTTCGGGCGGTCTTGACAGCAGTATCATAAGCGCCGTTGCCGCCCGTGAATTTGAGCAAAGCGGCAGGCAGCTCACCACCTATTCAATCGACTACAAGGACAACGACAAGAACTTCCACAGCAGTAAATTCCAGCCCGATATGGACGCACCATGGATACGGAAAATGTCAGCATTCATCGGCTCTAAGCACATAAATGTCGAGGTCGATACGCCCGCTCTGACCGACTCTCTGGAGCTGTCAACCTATGCCCGTGACCTGCCCGGAATGGCTGACGTGGACAGCTCTCTGTACCTGTTCTGCAAGGCTATCAAGGGCAACTTCACCGTTGCTCTCAGCGGTGAGTGTGCCGATGAAATCTTCGGCGGCTATCCGTGGTATCACAACGAGGAGATACTGTACCGGCCTGGCTTCCCGTGGGCATGTTCGACCGCATCCCGTGCGGGTCTGCTCTGCGAGGGGATACTGGGCGACATTGACCCGAATGATTATGTCAACTTCTGCTGTAACGAAACGCTGAAGAACACCGAATATCTCGACACCGACAGCCGCAAGGACAGACGTATGCGTGAGATGTTCATGCTGAACTTCTATTGGTTTATGCAATGTCTGCTTGACCGCAAGGACAGGATGAGTATGGCTCACGGGCTTGAGGTCAGGGTGCCGTTCTGCGACCACAGGATTGCCCGTTACGCTTTCAATATTCCGTGGGAGATAAAAGCGGCAGGCGGCAGGGAAAAAGGCATTGTCCGCCGTGCGATGAAAGGCATACTGCCCGACGATGTGCTTTGGCGCAAGAAATCGCCGTATCCCAAGACCCACAACCCGACCTATCTTGCTGAGGTTATCCGCAGGATGAGGACCGTGCTTGCCGACAAGGATTGCCGCCTTACCGAGATTGTCAGCCGTGAAAAGCTGTTACGGCTGTGCGACGATCCGACACTGTTTGAGGGGAATTGGTACGGTCAGCTTATGACCTCGCCGCAGATTTTCGCATATCTCTTACAGATAGAATACTGGCTCAGGCGGTATGATGTGAGAATTGACAGGCAATAGGCATAGAAAACGGGTATCGGTAAATGCCGATGCCCGTTTCAGCTTATAGGAAAAGTCTGTTTTTTATAAAATAGAGTGGATTCCATATCCCTATAAGAATGCTTTGTTGGCTTTGCGACTACAATTGCAGGGAAGCAAAACAAACAGAGCGTTCATTTAAAGGCAAGGGTGATAGTGCGAGGCGAGGCGGTTGATGTGCTTTTTGAGAGGGTTGTGGGAATGGAGAGGTTGGTGGGTGTAAAGCAATCCCTCCGGTAGTCGCCCGAATTTTTTCGGGCGACAGCACCTCACCTTTGACAAGGGAGGCAAGTGTGATGGTGCAAAGCAAGGGATAGTGCGGTTTTGGGAGGGTTGGTGCGGGGCGAGGGATTATTGTCCTTTTACAATGGTTGTGAGAAGGGCTATATTCGGTGCGACGATCCGACACTGTTTGAGGAGAATTGGTACGGTCAGCTTATGACCTCGCCGCAGATTTTCGCTTACCTCTTGCAGATAGAATATTGGCTCAGGCGGTATGATGTGAGAATTGACAGGCAATAGACATAGAAAACGGGTATCGGCATTTTACCGATACCCGTTATATTTTACTTCTTTGTTCGGACTGTCAACAATATCTGCCGATTTTCTCAAGAACGGCAATAAACCGCTTGTCATCACGGATAGCGTTATATCTGTCCGCCTGCATTTTATCGTACAATTCCTTGCAGTCCGTGAAATCGTAATTCTTGATAGTATTGAACGGACCATATTCGAGATTATTTACAAGCAGAGATGTGTGCCGTGCATTTTCGGGTAGCGTATCTGACATTACAGCAAATTGAGCCGCTTTTTCAAGACTTGATAACGCGAGCTCATAATCGCCCTCAGACATAGCCAGATCAGCAATATACCTATGCGTAATTGACACTGTACCGCTGTAATTAAGATAATCGCCGTCATCAAATACAAGTTCAAGAATCGCAAGCGCCTTTTTCATTATTTCTATTCTTTCCGCATCGGACATAGTTTCATTCCTGTATCCGAGGTCAGCCAGATTTATTAACGCACACCAAAATATACTTGTATACCACTTTATTGCACGTTTCAGATGTGTTTTCTGCTGTTCTCCCTCATATAAATCCCCGAGAACTACTGTATCGGTACATCCTATATTGGGAAGCTTCTTAGCGTATTCAATCGCCTTTTCCTTTTCTCCGAGACTTGAATAGATATAGCAAAGCTGCTGAGTTGTTTGGTTAATAATCGCACCGTCTGTGCAATGCGATAAAATACGATTTCCTATTTCGGCAGCCTCACGATTGAAGCTGATTTTTTCTTCTTCGGACAATCCCCGACCGTCTTTGTATTCACAGAATGCCAGTTGATTGACAAGCCTGAATTGAAGCTCATAATTTGTAGGATAGATTTTTACCGCATCACGCAGTAGCAGAATATTCTCATAGATCAAGCCCTTTGAGCCATTCTCTTCAAGCTGTCCGAGCAATTCTTTTAGCTGTTCCTCGCTCCTCCAATTCTCCATTCCCATAAGCTCGTCAAGAGTAATTTCAAAGTAGCTCGCAATAGTCGGCAATAGCGTTATATCAGGATAAGTCGTTCCGTTCTCCCAGCGGCTCACTGCCTGTGCCGACACACCTAGAACATCAGCAAGCTGTTCCTGTGTAAACTCACGCTGTAATCGGAATTTCTTTAGGTTTTCGCCAAGTTTAAGCCCTAGATTTAGCATAGTGTTTTCCTCCGTACTGTTCATTTGGAGCTCCTGCTATAATAATATTCGATTTCAGCAGATTTGTCTATAGCTCGTTTGTTGAGAAGAATTCAACTATAGTGAGAGTGATTGCCGGATGCTTACCAAACTTTGTTGATATATTATGAAGTCTAAAGTGATTTTAATTTATACACATATAAGCTGAACCTAAGTCATATGGAATAAACCGTTCCGCAAATTCTATTACCGACTTTATTTGATTATATCTCCGGTTATCCTCTCCGTTTGTTCCCTCGATTATATCAATGATTCTTTCGTTTTGCATAAAAGTCAGTTTCCAGTGGTATCCGTCAATAAGTGCTTTACCGTGATTATCGGAATCATAGCAAAACAATTCAGAAGCCGCCGGGTTAATAATATGACCTGCCGTTTCTTTATTTATCCGAAACAGAATGTCATCATTGCTTTGGAACAAATCTCTGTATTCAATAAGACCGTTTCTGTGAATACACACTCTGTACCGTTTGTCATAAGCCGCCTCATTGTATATTTCGAGACGGTTCACCATTCTGAGTAACATATGACGTTTACGTCTTGACTCGTAATTGCTCATTATACGCTTTCTGAATTCAGCCGGAACAGGAACATTGTATTTGTCTACATAATTTGTAAAAACATCAGTCCAGTAGTACAGCCCATCCGAATAGATGTTTCCGTAACCGATAATTTCGTCGGGATTTATAATGTCACGCTCTGTACCGGGACAGCAGATTACACAATGCTCTCTCAGATATTCCAGTATTATTTTCTTTTGGCTGTCCGGTTTTTCGCAAACAAGCTCTTTTATTTTCGGAAGCGATTTATCGCCATATTCATAAGCAAATCTCACGTCTATATGACTGCGTTCCATAGTAAGCCTTTCAATATCGAATTTTGATATTATGCAAAAGCGGTCACAGCATATCACCGTGACCGCTTTAGTTTGTAGAAAAAGTCTGTTTTTTCAAAAATGCGGTTCTCTATCCCTACAAGAATGCTTTGTTGGCTTTGCGACCACAATCGCAGGGATGCAAAACAAACAGAGCGTTCATTTTAAGGAAAGGGTGTTGGCGGTTTTCGTGGGATAGTGCGGAAAATCTCAATGATGGTGCGGATGGGGAGCAATCCCCACCGTCACGGCTCGGAATAGTTTCAGAATCGTAAAGGCAGGACTATCTGAATACTGTACAGCAAGCCATAAAATTTTATCAGCCGTGCCACCTCCCCTTTTTCGAGGGGAGGCAAGTGTGGTGGTGCTTTTCGAGGGGTAGTGCGGTTTTGAGGAGGGGTGTTGTAAGGCGAGGCGGTGGAGATGAGGCAATCCCTCCGTCTTGACGGCAAAAAAGTTTGCAACATAAAAATGGTTGGCATATCGCAAGCAGAAAGCAATAATATCAAAGCTTGTGTCGTGCCGTCAATCCACCTCCCTTTGACAAGGGAGGCAAGGGTGATGGTGCAAAGCAAGGGATAGTGTGGTTTTGGAAAGGCTGGACGGGGCGTAAGATATTGAAATTGATAGAAGTGCTATAATAAAAGCTTCTAAGGCATTAACAATCCCCACCGTCACGGCTCGGAATAGTTTCAGAATCGTAAAGGCAGGACTATCTGAATACTGTACAGCAAGCCATAAAATTTTATCAGCCGTGCCACCTCCCCTTTTTCGAGGGGAGGCAAGTGTGGTGGTGCTTTTCGAGGGGTAGTGCGGTTTTGGAAGGTTATGCGGGGCGAAGGGTTGTTGTCCTTTTGCAACGGTTGCGGGAATGGAAAGGTTCGATGCAACGGGAGGGGCAAGCCCACTCCCCTACGAAAAGTGAGGGTGATAGTGCGAATGTAAAGCCATATAAGCACACATAGACGCTCACGCTACGAAAAGCGAGGGTGATAGTGCGGTTTTGGAAGGGTTGGTGTGGGGCAAAGGGCGGAGGTGAGGCAATCCCTCCGTCTTGTCGGCAAAAAATTTGCAACATAAAAATGGTTGGCATATCGCAAGCAGAAAGCAATAATATCAAGGCTTGTGCCTTGCCGTCAATCCACCTCCCTTTGACAAGGGAGGCAAGTGTGGTGGGCTTTTTGAGGGATAGTTTACAATAACAATGATATTTAAAGCGGTCACAGCTTGCCACCGTGACCGCTTTATATTAATTATTGCTTTGTGTAATCCCGCTGTTCTGCTAATCTTAGCTGACCGCCGACAATTTCAAAGGCGGAACTTGAAGCGGCTCACAGCCGCCCGCTTTATTTTATATTGATTATTGCTTTGTGTAATCCCGACGTTTCGCTATTCTGCGAATAGCTCAGACAATTCCAAAGGCGGAATTTGAAGCGGCACATTGCCGTCCGCTTTATATTGATTACTGCTTTGTCTATTCCCGACCGTTCGCTAATCTCAATAACGCACCAACCTTTAAAAAGGTCGGAATTTGAAGCGGCTCACAGCCGCCCGCTTAGCTGTCGAGGGTTTTGGGGTCGTCTATTTTTTCGCCTAAGAACTTGGGAAGCTCCATACCTGCCTGGTTGAACATTTCACCCATAGGCGGAATAGCTTTCATTATACCGCTGATAAAGTCGGCTGTGGCGGTCTTGCCGTTTTCGCCATTTGAGCCACCGTCCCAAACGGTTACCTTGTCTATCTTTATGTTCTTGATAGCTTCTACCTGTATCTTCATCAGCTCTTCCATGTTGTTTGCAAGAATCAGCTTGATTGCGCTGTCTGCGTTTCCGCCTGCGGCATTTACAAGCTCTCTCATACCGTCAGCCTGCTTTACGAGTATCTCCTGAGCGCCTCGTGCCTGTGCTTCCATCTTCGCAAACAGAGCGTCAGCCTCACCCTTTGCGGTACGGCGTGCAACCTCTGCCTGAGCCTCGGCCTCGATCTCAGCCTGCTCCTTGGCAATCTTAGCCTTAACGATTATATCCGCCTGCTGAGTTGCGGTTTCGAGGGCGGCACGGGTTTGCTCTGCCTGTTGCTGTGCTATGTAGGCTTCTTCCTTTGCCTTAGCTGCCTGAACAGCTTCTGCGGCTGTAGCAAGACGCATTGATTCCGCTTCCTTTTCACGTCTTAAAGCCTCAGACTGAGCGACCTCAATCTTGGATTCGTTCTCACCCTTGATAGCAAGAGCGTTTGCGGCAGCGACCTGTATACGCTGGTCACGCTGTGCGTTAGCCTGACCGATCTCACCGTCACGATCCTTTTCGGCAACGGATTTCTTCGCATCGTTGATAGCCTTTGCGGCAGCTTCCTTACCGAGTGCTTCGATATATCCCGACTCATCGTTAATATCGGTTACGTTAACGTTGATAAGACGTAAGCCTATCTTCTTAAGCTCTATCTCAACGTTATTTGATACGGCAACAAGGAACTTGTCACGGTCGTTGTTTATCTCCTCAATCTCCATAGTAGCAACTACAAGACGTAACTGACCGAATATAATGTCCTTTGCAAGCTCCTGTATCTCGTTCATTCTCAGACCGAGCAGACGCTCAGCGGCATTCTGCATTATACCCGGCTCTGTTGAAATACCTACTGTGAATCTTGAGGGTACATCAACACGGATATTCTGCTTTGAAAGTGCGTTCTTCAAATCTACATTGATCGATATGGGCGTTAAGTCCATAAACTGATACGACTGGATGATGGGCATAATGAATGCCGCACCGCCGTGTACGCACTTTGCGCTTCTTGCCTGACCGTTCTTGTCGCTTCCGACTTTACCGTAGATAACAAGTATCTTATCCGAGGGACACTTACGGTATCTTGATAAGATACCCATCAATAATGCGAATACGATGACTACCGCAACGCATATTGCAATTAAAATTTCGGGCTGCATGAATATTTCCTCCTGTAACTTAGAAATTGCTTTATTGCTTATTTATCCTTTTCAACCGCCACGACATCGCCACGCACGTCTATTATCCGCACCTGCGTTCCCGTGGGGATTGCTTCCTGTTCGTCGGTGACAGCCGAAAGCTCTATGAAACGCTCTCCTGCCGCTATTGTCACCTTTCCCTCTCCGCTTTCGTTTGCGGGAATAGGGATATATACCCTGCCCTTTTCACCAAGCAGTCTGCGCACGTCAAGGCTTCCGTCCTGAGTGAGTTTCCTTGTAAGCTGAAGCACCTTTGCAACTCCGAGCATTGCAAGGAATCCCAGCACAAGCGCAATTATTATAGCTATCGCAATGTGAAGTCCGAGCGAGGTACATATAATACCAGTCCAGCCGAATACGCACAGGAATGTCATAATTCCCTGCAATGTGAAAAGCTGCATTGTGCCGAAGTCCGCCGGATTTGAGCCGTCGCCGATTGCCATATGTTCACAACCGTCTATTGCGTGCGCCGGCATATCCGTCGGTATATCCGCAGGCATATCGGGAACATCTCCAAGACCGTCTATTCCGCTCGTGTCGCTGAACTCAACGCCTTCTCCGCCGTGACCTATACCTATCATAAGCAGGATAGTCTGTATCACTATAATAAGCGTTGCGGGTAAAGCTATGCAGTAAAAGACCTGCATTGTAATACCGAGCGAATTCCACCATTCAAACATATCTTCCACCCTTTCTTTTCATATAATACTGCTGCCAAAATATTTTTCACTGACCATCCGTGAATGTCGGGTCTGTCACTTGTTGTAATAGCCCAACGTGAGAAGTATAAGAAAATTCTTGTCGGTCAGCGTCCATTGCTCATTTACATATTTGAACTCGATAGTATACTCGAATTCTTTCGATTTGAACTCCTTGTCGCCTATAACGCTGTCTATATAATCCATCTGTGCATTGTAGTCATTCTTGAATTCCGAATTTATCTTTGAATCGGTCTTTTCATTGAACTTTTCCATATCAAGAGCGGTAAAGGTTCCTGTGACACTGCCTGTTCTGGTTTCCTTGTCAGCCTTTTCGGTCAGATTATCATAGGTAACATAATTATCGAATATAGACGCTAAGGTAGCGGAATATCGTGAGAGCCATTTTGCGTCATAATCTGTGCCGGTATCGGTAAAATAAAGTTCCATACTCATTTTAGAGAAGCTGCGGCAATACTCCGCAAGACTGTCATAATCCTTGCTTTTTGCAAGCGTGAATATCTTTTCAACGGTTTCCTTCGGAGAAAGCTGTACTGTGGAGGTTTCTCCCTTATCAGAACAGGCAGTCATCGCAACCGCTGTCGAAACCGCACAGAAAAGAGCCGCCGCCCTTAATAACGTTTTCTTTAATCTATATGAAAATTTCAATTTCAATATCCTTTCTGCCTATAGCAGACCTCGCTATGTAAATTTAATTTACCTTAATTATAGCACATTTGAACGAAATGTCAATATCAAACTTTGCAATTGTAAAAAATAAGCAGTTTGCACAATATAAGCCTATGTTTTTTGTGCAATACACAGAAAAGCGACATTATTTGCTCCTGAGTTCAAAAAATTTCGGCAAATGCACTTGATTTTTTTACGGCTATCTGCTAAACTATCAATATAAAAGGTAAATTAAATTTACAGAGGCTGTTTAAAGGTAATTATCCGTAACCGTCTGAACGATAAATACTTTATCAATGCGGAAGGAGTGAAAATATGAATTCTGAAGAACTGGGAAAAAGAATTAAAGAAGCACGACTTGCCAAGAAGATGACTCAATCAGAGCTTGTCGGAACGTTCATTACAAGAAATATGCTCAGCCGTATCGAAAGCGGAAACGCCTGCCCGTCCGTGAAAACGCTTGAATATCTGGCAGGGCGGCTTGACCTGCCTGCAGGAAGTCTTATATCCGACGAGGTGCAGGGCGAGGAAGATTCCGACAGAAATGCACAACAGCTTATAACGGTAAAGCGGCTGTACAAGGACAGCGATTATTATGCCTGCATAAAGGCGGCGGAAAAGCTCAACGGAAGCGAGTTCGATGACGAGGGGCAAGCGATAACGGCACGCTGCTGTATAGCTTTATCGGAAAAAGCCATGAACAGCGGAGATAAAGCGGCGGCAATAAAATACGCAAAGCAGGCGCTTGAGCTTGCCGACAAGGGCATTTACAAAAGCCGTGAGATAAGCGTTGACGCAACGCTGAAGCTGTCGGAAATCGCAGGAGGGAAGTAAATGGATCTCATTATAGAGGTGTTATGCGATATACTTTTTGACGCCGGAATTGCGGCAAGCACAAGCCAAAGGTTGTCAAAACCTTTAAGAATGATCTGCTGTGTGCTGACATCACTTGCTTTTATCGTAATAATTGCGATACTGACTATTGTTACGGTAATATGCGTGCAGGATATGCCTGCTGTAAGCATACTGCTCGGTGCACTTGATATAATTATGATATTTTTGCTTCTGAGCATACTCAAAAGAGCTTATGGAACAGGAAAAGATAAAAAATGATTGACAAAGCTCTTTTTTTGGTGTATAATATTATCGTTGTGATGTCGAAAGATATCACAGGATATATGCAGACGTATCGAAGTGGTCATAACGGGGCTGACTCGAAATCTCCCTCGGCAAACGGAAGTAAAACTTCCGAAAAGCCTTTAACCGTGCGGGTTTCGGGCATTCGCCCACCGCAGGCACACCGTGAGTTCTAACAGGAATTCTAATACAACTGAATACTTGCGTTAATCTCGGTTTTCCGAGTTAACATATATGGAGACGTATCGAAGTGGTCATAACGGGGCTGACTCGAAATCTCCCTCGGCAAACGGAAGTAAAACTTCCGAAAAGCCTTTAACCGTGCGGGTTTCGGGCGTTTGCCCGTCGCAGGCACACCGTGAGTTCTAACAGGAATTCTAATACAACCGAATATTTGCGTTAATCTCGGTTTCCCGAGTTAACATACATGGAGAGGTATCGAAGTGGTCATAACGGGGCTGACTCGAAATCAGTTTGCGAGCAATCGCACATGGGTTCGAATCCCATCCTCTCCGCCAACGGAACCCTTGAAAACCCAGTGTTTTCAAGGGCTCTTTCTATTCGGCGAAAATTCTCCGACCTTGATTTTTTGCTTTTCAGATGCATTTTTGAGCCGGTTCTATGCTCTTTTCTCCCCGCGAATATTAGAATAAAAAATCTCCCAATACCGCATGAAATAAGGCTTTTTAAGTCTTGCATATTTTTTGCGGCGTTAGAATAATTTTCGCCAGACAGAAATTTGCCGATTTTTAAAACACCCGGTTGCGGACAACCGCACCAAAAGTCATGTGTGGTCTTTACAGGTTAGGGTTCAAATCGGCAGAAAGAAAAATGCGCTTTACTTCTTTTTGTTTTGACATTATACAGAAGTGCTCCGTTTGAAGAATCTGATTGTGTGAAATCCTATTGCAAAAACTCTTAATATGTGATATAATATATTTGTTAAGAGGTAATGTGTTCCCCAACATTGATTATTCGTATCATGAGAGTACGAATTAGATTGGGAGAAATTTGGCCTTTTAATGACATGAGTAAATCATTGAAACTATTGATTTCTTTCAAATTCTCATTATGAAATCAAGAAAGCGGCTGTGTGTTGACTTTTGTTGTCCCCCTGCTGTTTCACTGCTTTACACCACAATTCGAACCGATGTGTTTGCGTCGGTCTTGTTTTGTTGCGTGTAAAGCGATTGTATAATCTGAAATCGTAGTCCACGCACGATGCAAGTGCGTGGATTTTTTCGGTTCAGAAAGGAGAAAGCAATGAAAAAAGTGTCTGGGAAAACGCATACCCAAAAGCAACTGGATGATTGGTCAAATCAGAATAATCCGAACAACAAGGCATACAAAGCGAACAAGGATAATCATTCAAACCAAATGAACCCCAATCATAAGACACATCAGCAAGTTCACAATTCTCGCCGCAGAAACAAAGCACAACTATGGCCTGATTGGGCTCCCGACTATCTCGATTATGACGATTAAACATTTTAAGGAGGCAAATCTATGAGTAAGCATTTCTTCGACTATGACGACGGCGATTTCGCACACACCATTTCCGATAATATGGCAATTGACTCCGACGGTAATATGCTGATGCGCATGGGCGATAACATGGCCATGGATATGGACAGCGGAGAGCTTCACATTATTTCGTCATGGGATAATGAAGACGATGACGATTAAAAAATCGTTATAAATGAGCACCGCAGCCCCGACCTTTCAAATGAGGTTCGGGGCTGCGGTTTTGACACTGTGAAAACCGACCGCAATAAAGGCTTTCCCTTATTTTCATTCCGTTTTCCTTAAAATATGGTGCAAAATAAGGGAATCTTATTTTGCTGTTCTCATAGTTCGCCCCGTCAGAAACAAAAAAATGCTGCCTCACCGTTTCCGATGAGGCATAAATTATGTACTTTCTTTCATCATTTTTCTTTTCTGCCGCCGCTGTTCGTTCTCACGCTCACGGCGCTGTATGTATTTGAATTCCCGAATGAGTTCTTTGTATTTTTCCGTGCGCGGGTGCGCCAGTCTTTGCGGTGACGCCATAAAGTTTACGAATTCCGCTTTGGCGCAGTACTGTATGGTGCCGAGCTTGATGCCGACCAGCACTTTTTCCCGTATCCATTCGTGAATGCGTTGCGGACTGTGGCCGACAAGTTCTGCCGCCGTCTGCGTGGGCAGAGCCTCCGGCAGCTCTGCCCACTGTGAGTCCAGCCACCGCCGAAAGGCTTCGCAGTTTTCCGGGGTGGCTTCAAACATCGGGATCGGATGCCATTCGGTGCGGTTGGAGAACATGCCGCTCAGCTCCGATAAAAATCCCGACTCGGTATCCATACGGGCTTTGAACCGCACCGCGTCCTCTGTCCGCACCCGATATTTATGAGTCGTGTGTCCCGTGTTTTCGTGCGGAATATAGTTGTTGTCCATCAGATATTTCATTTTCCGCGTGGAGATGTGCAGGTACTGCCGAAGCTCGCTCCCGCTCATAAATTCTTTTTGGGTCATATATAAAATCATCCTTTCTGTCAGCAAAAATGCGCCCCAGGTGGAGCATATTATTCTTTTGCTTTATTAAAGATACTGCTGATCACATCGGCGCTTTCCTGCTTCTTGGACTTATCCAGATGCGCATAGATATTCGCCGTTGTGGACAGGTCGGAGTGCCCGAGGAAGGTCGATACATTCAGCAGCGGCACATCCTGATTGATGAGGATGCTGGCGAAGGTGTGGCGCAGATCGTGAAACCGAATCTTGCGCAGACTGTATTGCCTGATCAGGTCGGCGAAACGCTGCGTGACCCGATTCGGGCGTATCAGCCCGCCGAGCTGATCGACGCAGATATAATCGTCGTATTTGCGGTTGTAACTGCCCTTGAACATTCGGCGGTACAGGTCCTGCTTTTCCCGTTCCTCGCAGAGCATTTCATATACTGGGTCCGGCAGCGGCAGCGTGCGGCGGCTGGATTTGTTTTTCATTTCCTCCACGGGTTCAACGATGACCTTGCCGTTTTCCTTGTACTCAATGATTTTGGTGTCGAGCAGAATGGTTTTCTTTTCCCAGTCTACTCTCGACCACCGTGCGCCCAATGCTTCGCTGCGGCGCAGCCCCAGACCGCCCGTCAGCATGACCGCCGGATAGATAATATCCCCGCGGATAAGCCCGAGCATGGCAATCAGTTCTTCCTCGGAATAGTTTTCACCCGTAAACTTGTTTTTCTTCGGGCGGTCGATGCGGTCAAAGGGATTGGAGTCAATGAGGCCATCTTTGAAAGCCCGTTTGAAGGCGCTGTGCAGGACGGTGTGGTAGTGGATAACGGTGTTGGCGACTACGCCTGATTCGAACATCCACTCGTAGAAATCCTCAATGTCCTTTGCGGTGATGCTGCCGACCGTCAGTTCCTTTCGGGCAGTAAAATACCGCCGAATTCTACCGTTTATCATTCCGCGGTAGCTTTCGGCGGTACTCTTTTGAATGTTTTTCTCGATCTTTTTATAGTAGGCGCACATATAATCGTAGATCGGGATATCCGAGGCAGGCTTTTTGTTTTGCGCGATCTGCTCGGCATAGGTTTGCTCAAAGGCCTGCACCTCCTCTCGGTAGGCTTTGTTCACCTTTGATTTGTTGGCGCTCTCCGGCAGTCCCAGCGCACGCCATACAGGCTTTGTCCTGCCGTTCTCTCTTACCTGTATCATGGCATAGAGACGGCCTTTCTTAGCCTGTACGCTGGCTGCAAGTGTGGTCATGGCATTCATTTGCTTTCACTCCTTTTTTGTTTTTACCGATACGAACAATATCACAACTCACCGCACAAGTCCAGACTTTTTCGGGAGTTTTCTCAAGAAAACAGACCTTTGGGTTCGAACCCGGTCGCTCCCTTTGCCGCAGATAGTCAATGAGCTGCGATTTGGCAATGCGGTTTTCTCTGCCGACCTTCACCGCCGGAAGGGACTTTTCTTTTATCAGCTTGTATACAGTCTTGGTGCTGACCCGCAGGATCTCCGCGACCTCGGCGGCGGTCAGCGCCGCCGGATAGCAGCGCAATTCTTTTTCGTGTTCTTTTTTCGTCATAGGCAATTCCTTTCTCCTACATCTTCATGGTAGGTACGTCGTTTTCCTCTGCGGACATATCTTCCTCGCTGTCGGCTGCGGCGGTGAGAATACCGACCGCAAGCCCGATAACGGCACCGAGGTTAGAGGCGTTTTCCTGCGCCTCAATGCGCTTTCGGCGTTCCTCCGGGTCTTCGGCAGTGCCTTCAATTATACTGCCAGCTTCCAGAATACCGCGCAGACCAGCAGCGACAGCGCCACCGCCGATACCGCCGTGGCTATCATAATTTTTAATATTTTTCGGTGCAGTTTCTCTATCGTGCTGTCCAGCGTCTCGGCACTCTTGGAAAAGGTTTCGGAGCAATTCAAAATAAACTGCTCTTGATTCTTCCCAGCCTGTTCGACGAGGCTTTGCATCTGCGCCGCCGTTTTGCGGTTCTCCGTCACCACTTCCCGCACCGTCTTTTCCATATACTCCGCCTCGATATTCTGTATCCGGATGCAGTGGTCGCTCAGCTCCTCCGCCGTCGCCAGCCGCTCGATCATCTGATACAGTTTCGGCTGAAATTCCACCGTGTCCGCCAGCAGCTTGCTCTCCCGCTTGCGCTACTCTATCGGGATCGCATACACCTGCGGCTGATACGGGATCTGTTCCAGCTCGGACAGCGTCCGTGTGTTTTTCTTCCTCAGCATATCCATTGCCGAGTTCTGCTGTGTGCTCTTTTCTGATTGTGAATTCATATTCCAATACCTCTTTCAAATATTTTTCATCGTGCAGGCGTATATCTCTTGCACTTCATTCCGTTCGGGCAAGTGAAGGTGATATATTTTCGCTCGTCCGTCCATGTGACACCATAGCCGAGCTGCAGCATTTCCCGGTTCTCCATGCTGTCGCCGAGCATTTTCCAAACAAATTCCTCTTTGGAAAACCGCAATTCAAGCTGGCGGTCCTCCACATCACGACCGGTGCAGTAGAGGGTAGCACTGTCGGCATTGCGGCGGCTCTTGTCCAGCACGAAAGCGGTATCCACTGCACCTACGATTCCGGTGGTGCCGGTCAGTTTGTTGAACGGATCGCTGTCGCCCTGTTTGCGCAGGTGATGCACCAGCAAAAGACAGATACCAAGTTCGTCCGCTAACTGTTTTAATATCCGTATTTCCTCATAGTCGTTTGCGTAAGAGGTGTCGATGCTGTTGTTGCGCACAATCTGAAAGGTATCCACCGCAACAAAAACCGTGTCGGGATGCTCTTTCACAAAATACCGTATCTGTTCGCACAGACCGTCGGACAGCGTTCCGGCAGAGGTAGCAAAAAACGCATTGGGCGGCACTTCGTCGGTGATGCAAAGCAGACGGTTCTGCACGCGGCGCAGGGTGTCCTCCAAGCAAAGATACAGCGTGGTTCTTCCGGCTGTTTTCAACTCCCACATCGGTTCGCCCTTTGCAATACGCACCCACCACGATTTACCGATCTTTGACGCGCCGCCGAGGATACATAAGCCCTGCGGCAGCAGCGTGTCGACACAAAACTTTGTCGGCGGAAGTTTCATGTCCACTAAGGTTTCGCCGTCGATAACGGCGAGTTTTGTTTTTTCGTCAGCCATACTGAAATCTCCTTGTAAAAAAGTAAGAGCAAAAGCAGCGGCGGCGGAACCGATGCTTTTGCTCTCCTATCTATCTAATGGCTGAAAACAGAAAAATCACATAAAATGCCGTGATTGCAAAAATTCGTTTCTGAATTTTTTGTAATTTCCGATGACAGCGAAACGGTTTTATGATATACTGATTACAGAAACGAGGTGTGCCGCATGAATCTGATTGAAACAAAACCTGTGGGCGAAACACATTTGAGCCATTTTGCCGTTGATTTCGGCGACGCTGATATTCGGCTTAACGGAAAGCAATATCCCTCCGGCAAGGTCACACACGATATTCTTTGCCTTTCTCCCGAATGGGTAAAGACACTTTTTTACAAGGGTGATGCCTTATATGCGCTTTGCTGCCGCTGGACCGACGAGGGATATTCCACGGAGTTGTTTTCCGAAATAAAAAACAGCCTTTTTGACATCTTGGACTGCATCAAAGCAGTTCCGCCGTTTTGTTATTTTGACATAGAGGGAGAGTATACGGCGCTGAACAATTTTTTCTATCAAGATGCGTTGCAACACTACGAAGAGGATTTCCGAAAACACGGCACGTTCTTTTATGAGCAGTTGCCGTATAAAAATAAGCTGCGCGCCCACATGACGGCGTTTTCTTGGATCGTTTCGTCTTATATCTATCTCACCGGAGACACACTCAATTTTTTAAGCGTGGCAAATATGTTCTTTGTCAATCTCACGGAAAACGATAAACGAACCAAATCGGAACTGGCGGAGTTTGCGCGGACAGTGTTCGGTGATCCCGAAATCACCGAAAAAATAATGCAAAGCAACCATACAGGCGCTTTCAACAATTTCACCCTGCACCCGACCGCAGAAGTCGCTCCAGTAATCATAGAAACCGAAAGCGGCAGCGTCCTCGGCAGACGCATGGTGTTTAACCGTATGCTCAACTTCTATGTCACCGATATGTTTGAGGGACTCGCAGCCGGACATTATTCATGGCAGTGCGGAATCTGCCACCGATTTTTCTTTATGGAAACTGCGCATAAGCAGTTGTATTGCAGCACCGTCAATCTGGAGTACGGCGTCCCTTGCGCATACGTTGCAAAGAACAAACTGAATATGCCGAAGCAAAAGAAAAAGGACGGTTTCGGCTATGCGATTTGGAAAAAGAGATACGATTCTCTACGCAATGAAAAGCACAAAACCAATAAAAATCTGCCGTCCGCCAAATATGATGTGGATGTGTGCGATAAGGCAATCGAACTTGCCAAACGGCATTATGAAGAAGCACAGATTGATTTTGATTACGCGCAAAATCAGTATGAGCAGGATATGGTTTTACGGAACCTGATTGCCGAGGCAAAAGCGGTACTGGGCAAAAAATAAATTTATTTTTCTTTGGGAAGGGGGTGCGCGTATGAACGTCGAATACAAAAAGGCTGCCGAAAAACTGCTTTGCGGCATTACGGATAAGCGGCTGCACGAGCCGGCGGTACGGAACGATATTCTTTCTTCTGTCCGTTCGGGCAAGCTGCGGCTTTGGGAAATTAACGATGAAATTCTGCGTATCAAATATTTCTGCAAAGAAAAAAACGAACGCGCATCTGCCTTTACCGAAAGCGATAAAAGCGGCGCGCGGTTCGATGATCTGAACGCGTATTTTGTTGAGGCAATCAAGAGCCAAGATAAAGGATATTTTGAAGCATTTATCCGTTCTTATGAGCCGGTACTGCAAAGCCGTGCCGAACGGTTCGTTGCACATTATAATCTGTCTGCGGATGACACCGAGGACATCAAGCAAATCTTTTTGGAAACATTGTGGTTTGCTTTCCTCGGCTATGATGCCGCCGACCCCATTCCGCTTTTGCAGTATGTGAAAAAGGCAGCAGTAATTCGGCAGCTGGATTATATCCGCACAACGAAAAATGCCTGCACCGTGCCGACACAAAACGGGTATGCCGAACTGCGCAAGGTTATGCGCATTTATAACAGCGCTCCCGAGCTTTCCGCCGACGAGCGTATTGTGCTTGCCGTAAAAGAAACCGGCTTTGTTGAGGAGAAGGTCGCCGAGCTTGTTGCTATCGGCAAGGCTTGCGAATATCCCGTCGGCATTATCCCGACAGAAGAAAACGGAAACGCGGCGGACGGCACCGTTGCGGACGGAATTATCGAAGACCCGTCCGTATCTCTGTTCGAGGAAGTGCTGCGAAGTATTTACCGTGACAAATTCCGCACCGCTGCCGACAAAATCACACCTAAGGATAAACAAATTTTATCTCTATCTCTCGGCGTATGTTTCGATTGTTTCGGCATTTTCAAGCCAAACACTTATGCAGAAATCGCATTGAAGCAAGGCGCGTCAGGCGAAAAAAGCATTGAGAAAAAACGCAAAGCGGCAATCGAAAAATTTGCAAAGGAACTTTGCAACATGGGCTTTTGCGACGGCGTTTTCTTAAAGCAAACAGATATAACGGTCATAAAGGAAAAAGGTAGAAAAATCGTGAAGTCAGCCGCCTATGCTTATACACCCTACGGTGGCGGAAAAGCCGGAGAGATTCTGTATACCGCCGCTGGGAAATATCGCTTTCAGATCGTCCGCCTTGCGGAATTTGATATGACCGGCGCTTACGCAGAACAGACCACAAAAATCATCGACAGCATGAACGGAAATTTCATCAAGGAGCGGTTCTATGCTATCCCACTTGAAAACCTGCCCCGCATCGATAGCTATAATGCAAAACCAAGAATGCCGTTCTATCATTCGTCGCACACAGACGGACAGGGATAGTTGTGTTGAACAAGAGGTGGTTAAGATAAAGCAAGCGGCAGCAAATGTAAAACTTAAAACCCCACCGAATGCTATGGCACGGAGCTAAACTGTGCCATATATACGATGGGGTTTTATGTGATTGAAAGGTTGTATTGCCTCACCATATTGCTGTTATCTGTCCAAAGCTCACGTTATGTCATCACATTCTGAACAACTCCATAAATTGATGAAATAGGCTTATTCTTTCGATTCACAATACATACGTTAGTTTTCTCTTGGGACTATATTTGAGTTGGGTACCTCATAAGGCTTTCCGTCCTTGTTGTAGGTCAAGTTAAATACAAGGTCGGACAGCCATTTCTTAAATGATGGATTGTCCTGAAACTGCTTGAACAGCTCCATATTGTCCGCCATAATCGAAAAGATGACCTGCTGCAGAGCACGTTCGCTTTCCAAGCGCGCACTTTGCTCATCAGAGTTTCTCATGGCATTCTGATATTTTTCGTCCTTAGACACCATGGCCGGTATCTCAAGAATCTGCCTCCGCACATTATCCGCATCATTCCAATTGATGTTACCAAACATATCATTGAAATTGGAGAGAATGACAGACAGCAAATCCATTTCCGGTTCAACGATGTGCCCGACCTTTCCCGCCGGTACGGGAGCCACCTCCGTATCGGTATCTTCCAGGCGAATGGACATGACCTCACGCGCCTCGTTGCGGTAACTTTCGAGGTCGATCGTTTCAAGAATCCCCTGCGAAAGATCGTCCTCTCGCGGAGACGGCAGCTTTGGTATCAGTAAATTAAGAAAGATGGACAACCGTTCCCAGTCTGCGTTACCATACGGCAAAATCGCTCCGAGAAAGCCATATGTACGCACGAACGCCTTTGCTGCGCTCTTAAATTTAATCTGATCATCCGTGTCAAACTGCTTGTAAACGGCAGTACAGGCATCTAATGTGGGATCAAGTTTGTCGCGATCCGCTCCATCCAGGTACAAATTGACCAGCCGCTCGACATCTTCGTTGGAGAACACCTGGTATTCCTCCATTGTTGCAACCAGGTCGTATAGCTTGTTCGGATCGGTTTCGCCGGACAGAATCGTGGTGCGGTAATATCGCGAAAATGATTCCTGAATCATCTCCGGCTTGTTTGCAAAGTCCAAGACGAAGGTATCGTACTTTTTCGGGCAGCAGCGGTTCAAGCGGGAGAGCGTCTGTACCGCCTTGATGTCATAAAGCACCTTGTCCACATACATGGTGTGGAGCAGCGGTTCATCAAAGCCCGTCTGGAACATATCCGCTACAATGAGAATGCGATACGGGTCTTTTTTGAACTCCTTCGGTATCTTAGCGTCCGGGAAACCGTTCAATCCGGCAGAGGTAAGCGGCGGTTCCTGACCTTGATACTTGTTTTCGCCGGAAAAGGCGATAATCGTTTTATATGGACTGCGCCTATCCGCAAGGCATTTATTGATGGCGTAATAATATTCGATACAGCGAGGAATGCTGGAGGTCACGACCATAGCGCGAGCCTGCCCGCCGATTTTTCCTTTGGCAATGACTTGTTCGTGAAAATGATCTACCATCATAGCCGCTTTCTTGGCAATGGTATAGCTGTCGCTTTCCACAAAGCTGCGCAGCTTCTTCTGTGCCCGCTTCTTATCGAACATCGGGTCATCCTCGACGGTCTTCATCAGCTTATAGAAGCTGTCGATAGGCGTATAGTATTGCAGCACATCCAGAATGAACCCTTCTTGGATTGCCTGTTTCATCGTATAAACATGGAAAGGTCTGTGCTTGATATCGTCGCCGTCCTGATACGGAACGCCGAAAGTTTCCAGCGTTTTATTCTTCGGGGTTGCGGTAAACGCAAAGTAGCTGGCATTGTTCAGCAGTTTACGCCCTTCCATCATGGCGTTGATCTTATCCTCGTTATCCATCTCGTCATCAGAAGCAAGCCCTGAAAGTGCAAGGTTCATCTGCGCAGAGTTCCTTCCGCTCTGTCCGGAATGAGCCTCATCGATGATAATGGCGAAACGGTTATCCTTGTGTTCCGCTCCGATTTGTGGAACGATGTACGGGAACTTCTCAATCGTGGTCACGATAATACGCTTTCCATCGGTAATGGCTTTCGTGAGATCGCCGGAGTGTTCTGCCCATGCGACCGTGTTGCCGACCTGCATAAACTGCTTGATCGTATCCCGAATCTGCTTGTCAAGAATCCGGCGGTCAGTGACTACGATAACGGAATCCAGCATCGGGCGACCGTCCTGTTCCAGCCCGATGAGCTGGTGAGCAAGCCAAGCGATAGAGTTGGATTTACCGCTGCCTGCGCTGTGCTGAATGAGATACTTTTTTCCGACACCGTTTGTTTTCACATCGGCAAGTAGCTTCGTTACAACATCGAGCTGATGGTAGCGGGGGAAAATCTGCTTTTCCTTTTTCTTTTTGGTGTCCTCGTCCACCTCAACGACGACCTGCGCGTAGTTTTCTATGATCAGCGTCAGTTTTTCCTTGGTGAGAATATCCTTCCAAAGATAATCGGTCATAAGACCGTCTGGATTAGGTGGGTTACCTGCTCCATCATTATATCCCTTGTCAAAGGGCAGAAACCAGCTGTCTTGTCCGGCAAGTTTCGTGCAGAACTTGATGCGGGCATCGTCTACGGCAAAATGCACCATGCAACGTTTGAACTGGAATAGCATCTCTCTGGAATCACGGTCATCCTTGTACTGCTGAACGGCATCATCAACATTTTGCTTTGTGATCTGATTCTTTAGTTCAAATGTAATAACCGGGAGGCCATTGATAAATACGCACAGATCCAATGCCAGTTTGGCTGCATCTTGTGAATAGCGTAGCTGGCGGGTGACGCTGAAAATATTCTTTTGGAACAGCTCCTTCGCTTTTGCGTTGCCCTCAGAGGGGGTCAGGTAAAACATGATCAGGTCGGCAGGGTATACTTTGATGCCGTTTCGTAGCACGTCAACTATGCCGCGCTTAGAAATCTCGCCCTGTAAGCGGTTGAGAAACTGTGCGTATTTTTGATGACTTTTCCGGATACCCAGCTTCTCTAATTGCTCCGGTTGCGTATCCTGCAGGAACCGAAAAAGCCGAGTCTCATCTATGGCGTATTCTTTGTTGTAGTCGGCGTTGGAGCCTTCTTCATATCCGTTGTGCTCAACAAGCCAGTTTACAATGAGAGCTTCGAATCCGCTTTCCTTGGTATTGGTCGGCATTACGCTTCCTCCTCTTCTGCTAAATGAGGCATCTCATATAAATTGCCCAATAGCTGTTTTATAAATACGATAACTTTATCGGCATCTTCTTGGGTTGCCATTTCCATTTCGTGTGTATACTTGTTTCCTATCTTTCTTATTTTATCGACCCATGCTTTGTTTTGGCTACCGATATAGCCATTCACTTCCAAAAAATCTATGTATTCGACGAAGCGTTTTCCCACATCAGCGCCCTTGTCAACCGCAATATACATTAACAATGTTCGTGAAACCATTATAACCGAGTGATAACACTCATTTAGAAAGCACTTTCTGCATTCGTTATACAGCTTTTCTACATTGGGCGGTAGAAAGCGTACATCTTCATAGGGCAGCAGCTGTGACTGCGGTATGATTTTTCCGTCAAGACCAATGATGACCGGCATGAAGCACTCCGGGCATTTGTGAATTTGATATTTAATGGCACCGGTAGCTGTATCGACAATTCTGGTGGTAGAACCCGCCTGTACCCGCACGCCGCAGTATGGACAGGTTATTGTTTTTGCAGTCATCTCTTTTTTGGGAATGGCCTTCCAAGTCCATTCTTTTATCTCTATCATACTTATTCCTCCTCAAGAGGCTCGTCCGCACCTTGTTCCAAATTTTCATCTACATTATCGTTATCTTCATCCACAAATTCGTATTCGGGGATTTCGATGCCACGGACATCAATCTTGCCAGTGACGGCATCAGCAATAACCTTGTTCTTATATTCTTCAAGCACAGCAACTTCTTCTGTCAATTTTTCGATTGCAGCATCGTATCGGGGCAGTGCCTTCTTTATATATTTGACGATGGCAATCTGCTCATCCGCTGGCGGAACAATGAATGGGATTTCCTTCATTTTGTCCATTTGCAAATCCCACTGTCCGACACGAATGCCATCAGATGCCTGGGCGAAAAAATTCACATAAACCTTGCTGCGGATGGCATAGTGAAAATACTCCAAATTCTCAAAAGCAATGTCGAAGATGAAGTAAGCAGGGCTGACGATTCCGATATAATCCGAAACGCCATAGGAGCCTTGCCAAGCCTTCATCTTATTCAACGCAAACTGCCCTTTTCGCACAACTTTATAGCCGCTTAAATCATCAGGAATAAAATTGTGGTTGGCTTCCTTATCCTCGACATCACGGAGAATGACACCCTGTTCACGGACAACTGATAGCAGAGGAAATTCCGGGTGATTTTTCTCGCTGACCGGATGTAAAATCTGCCGAAGTTTTGTGACATTCCAATGGGCCGGAATATCTCCCAGCCACTTAACGCCACTATACTTTGTGGGTGCATCTGCTGTCAGCCCGCGAGTGATCGCATGGCTTACCATTGACCGCTTCAGCGCATCAATCGCTTTGATTTCTTTTTTCTTGATATTGATCAGCTTATTGATGCTCGAAACCTTCCAATCCAGAAAGCACACAATCTGATCCTGCTCCTCACGGGGCGGGACAGGAACTTTTGTGCTTTGGAATGTGTTAATGTTTATTGTTTTTCTAAGCCCAGTATACAGTGGTCTTAGCATCTTACCGTTGTCTAAGGCAAGATAGTAATAATAGATGAATCGGGCGTTAATGTTGCTAACGCGCATAATTGTGTATGCGCCAGTAAGCATTCCATTGTAACCAGACAGACCAACTGTGCGTGGCGTTTCGTCAATATCAAAAAGGCAAAATGCCATATCCCCGTTTTTTACGATTTTGTATTTGTCAAATGACTCAGGGAATTTACCCCCTCCATCCATGTCACGGGGAATAATACCATTGAGCGTCAATGAGAGTAGTGTGTAATCTGCTGACCTTTCGCCAACAATCTCTTTCTGCTCTGTGAATATATTTTTGTTTCTTCGTATCTCCCAATGAGCCGGAACAGCTTTCAACCACGGAAGATTTACTTCACGATATTCCGCATATCCGCTCATTGCACACCCTCCATGATACCCGCCAACAATCCGTCGGCTTCCTGCTCAAGGGTAGACAGACTACTCAAAATATCACTCATGTCCCGCAGCTCCACGGGCTTGTAGAAATACTTCGTAAAGCTAATTTCATAGCCAACCTGGGTTTTCTTCTCATCTACCCATGCATCCGGTGCATAGGTCAGCACCTCGTTTTTCATAAAGGTATCAATGCCGCCCGCATAGGTGAACGGAATATTCTCCGTGTCGCGCAGATCAACATCCGGCTCGCCCTCGATTGGCTTTGCTGCTGGGTCTTTCTCGGTGATAAAGGGGCGTATCTTTTTCAACGCGGCGGCTTTCAGCTTGGTAGCCTTGGCAAAGGCGGTCCAATCATCCAACGGTGCGGTTTTCGCAGCTTTTTCAATAGCTGCGATCGCGCTGTCGTATTCATCCGACTTCTTGAATGTATCCGCCGGAATTGCTCTGTCAGGATACACGCGCAAACGCAGCGGCCGCTCCACCGTCACATTCCAATAACCGAAGTCCTCGTTGTTCAGAATTATGCTGACTTCGCTTTCCTCCATTGCGAGGAAAATGCGGACGATCTCCTTGCGGATTTCTTCGGTAAACTCACAGTTTTTCTTGCCCATGTTCTTGCGCAGTGCCGACTTCATCGCCGTTGCGTCGATAAGCTGAATTTTACCCTTGCGGCGTTCTTCTTTCTTGTTGGAAAGCACCCAAATAAATGTGCCGATGCCCGTGTTGTAAAACATATTCTCCGGCACGGCGATAATGGCTTCCACCAGATCATTCTCGATCATATAACGGCGGGCGTTGCTTTCGCCGCTTCCCGCATCGCCCGTGAAGATGGACGAGCCGTTATGTACTTCTGCAATGCGGCTGCCCAGCGGCGTGTCCGTTTTCATCTTCGACACATTGTTCAGCAGGAACAAGAGCTGCCCGTCACTGGTGCGCGGGAGCATGGTAAGCTGTTCGCCGCCTTCAAGGTAGGCGTTGAATCTGGTGTCGAGAATCTCCTTTTTGCCGCCCATCTTATCGGCGTCTGTTTTCCAACTCTTTCCGTATGGCGGATTGGAGAGCATGAAATCAAACTGCCGGGTGGCGTTTCCGTCCAGTGACAGCGTGGAGCCGTAGCTGATGTGATCTGCCTGTTCACCGTCGCCTTTGAGCAGCATATCCGCCTTGCAAATGGCATAGGTCTCCGGGTTGATCTCCTGCCCGAACAGGTGAATGGAGACATTCTTTCCGCGCCTTGTTGCCAGCGTCTGAAGTCTCTCCTGCGCCACGGTGAGCATACCTCCCGTTCCGCAGGCTCCGTCATAGCAGGAATAGGTAGCGTCCTTGATCTGATCGGCAATCGGCATGAAGATAAGGTCGGCCATCAGTTCCACAACATCACGGGGCGTCCAATGTTCCCCGGCTTCCTCGTTGTTTTCTTCGTTGAAACGGCGAATCAGTTCCTCGAAAATCGTGCCCATGCCGTGATTGTCCAGTCCCGGATGCTTGAGGATGGTTTTCTCTTCATCCTTATAAATCGGATTGGGACTGAGGTTAATATCCGAGGACACGAACTTTTCAATCACCGCACCGAGAATGTCCGCCTCAATCATGGTATCAATCTGATTGCGGAATTTGAACTTCTCTAAAATCTCCTTCACGTTCGGAGAAAAGCCGTCCAGATATGCCTCGAAATCTGCTTTCAGAGTCTGTTTCTTTGCTCTGCTGGTCAGATCCTTCAGCAGAAAAGGAGATGCATTGCAAAATGCCTGTCCTGCGGCATTGCACAGTGCCGGCCACTGGTTGTCAATACCTGCGGCGTCTAACTTTTCCTTCATTTCGAGCACAGCAGGCTTGGTATCTTCCAAAAGGGCGTCCAGACGACGGATAACCGTCATCGGCAGAATGACATCGCGGTATTTGCCGCGTACATAAATATCGCGCAGGCAGTCATCTGCGATGCCCCATATAAAACTTACTATTTGATTATGAACTTGATTGTCCATGTTCTAATTCCTTTCTTGCCTCATTTATGTTGGCTATCAAGCTACTTTTATCATACAACAAATACTGTCCCCTAAAACGGTCTTAATCTTCAGCTTTGCTATCATCGGCAGCGCCGCCGGAACGAATCCAATCATCCACCTCTGACAGCTTGAATTTCCACAGCCTGCCCACCTTGTACGCAGGCATATTTCTTTTCGCGATTCAAGCAGATGTTCCTATGTAATTCTTTAAAGTGTAGACCGCTTTTCAATATTCTCATTATTACTTCGTCAATTGTTTTCTTTTTCAAACTCAACGATATCAGCAATATTACAGTCGAGAACAATGCAGATTTTTCGAAGAGCTTCCATCGAAACATCCTCGCTGCGGCGGAGTTTAGTCATGGTGCTGGAGGAAAGCCCTGTGGCTTTATGCAGATCTGATTTACTCATTTCTTTGTCAACAAGGAGTTTCCACAGCTTTTTATAACTTGCTTTCATCATTTGAAACCTCACCTTTGAAAGATAACTACAGTTTAACAATTTGTATTATACCATAATAAAACCCTTTTTACAAGATAATTCGACGCTTTTTCGTCAAACTTCGAATATTATTCGATAACTTTCCTCTTTTTCCGTTGCTGCCAAGTAAAAATGGAGCAAAACACCGTTACCTTACCGTTTACAACAAAGACTATAACAGAATCACACACCCACGCTTAGGTCCGTCGTTTGTTTGATATGCCGTGTAATTCATGACTTTTTCTTGAAAACCCCGAATAAACCCCTATTAAGCCTTGTGAAATCTCAAAAAATGTGGTATAATATATATTGTAGTATTGTATTTTCGTGAAAACGGAGGATTCCGCTATGGATAACAATCTTGAGCGCTGGTATTCGATGAAAGAAATAATGGAATATTTGGGTGTCAGCCGTGATACCGTTCTTGACTGGATCGAGCGCAGAGAAATGCCCGCCGCCAAGATCGGCAGGCTGTGGAAATTCAAAATAAGCGAAGTGGACGCCTGGATGAAATCCGGCGTTGCGGCGGATAAGTAATTACCGGGAGATATAACATTTATGAAATCAATCAATAGTGATGTTATTCAGCACTATGACCTTCTGATAGAGGAAAACAACGATCCTGTACACGATCCAAAACCTTTAAAAGATTATATGGATAAATGGGACGGACAAGCTTTCATTGACAAAATGGATCTTGATAAAGATAAATCAGTACTTGAAGTCGGCGTCGGAACAGGAAGATTGGCTGTTAAGACGGTTATCTTATGCAAAGATTACTGCGGTATTGACATATCACCTAAGACGATAAATAAAGCAAAAGAAAATTTGGCAAACCACAAAAATGTAAAATTGATTTGCGATGATTTTTTGTCTCACCATTTCAACAATTTGTACGATGTTGTTTATTCATCCCTGACTTTTATGCACATTCATGAAAAACAAAATGCTATAAACAAGGTGGCATGTTTGTTAAAAAGCGGCGGAAAGTTTGTTTTATCAATAGATAAAAGCCAAGAAGATTTTATTGATATGGGGACGAGGAAAATCACAATATTCCCAGACTCACCTACAGAAATCAAAGATTGTATACTTAATGCAGACTTAGATTTGGTAGAATGCTTTGACACTGAATTGGCACATATTTTTGTTGCAAAAAAGGTTATATAAACAAACCGTTAGAAATTACTTGGTTTCGGAGGTGCGCTATGGCACTTGAAAACAAATTGGGGCTGACAAACGCTGCCGACCTTGCCCGCGAGGAAGAACGCATCAGCAAGAAAAAGGCGCTTGAGCTTTTTGATAGCGGGTTGCTTGATCAATTGGAAGCGGGAAAATTCTCCGCCCTCAAAGCAATTCATAAGTATCTCTTTGATGAAATTTACGATTTTGCCGGAGAACTCAGAACCGTGAATATTTCAAAGGGCAACTTCCGTTTTGCGCCGCTGATGTACCTTGAAGCGGCACTTGCCAACATTGATAAAATGCCGCAGTCCACTTTTGATGAAATCGTCGAGAAGTATGTGGAAATGAATATTGCCCACCCCTTCCGAGAAGGAAACGGGCGCAGCACCCGCATTTGGCTCGACCTCATTTTCAAAACCGAGCTTCACAAGGTTGTTGATTGGAGCAAGATTGATAAAGAAGATTATCTTCTAGCCATGGAGCGCGGCCCGATAAAAGATATTGAAATCAAACATCTTTTGAAAAACGCACTCACCGATGATGTGGATAGCCGTGAGGTCTGTATGAAGGGCATTGACCACAGCTATTATTACGAGGGCTACACGACCTTCAAGACGGAAGATTTAAGTAAGGAATGAGGTGCAAATATGCCGGATAAGAATTGGCAATTTGAACTTGAAGAATATATAAAGCAGGGCGAACCCGACAGAGTCGAAAAAAGCGAGGCGTGGCAGACAGCCATCGGCTTGCAGGCAGTTGACGGACTTAACACGTCCGAATATTTGCTGGACACCGCAAAGGAGCACATTGAGGGCAAAATCACCATTGATGAAGCGCAGAAGCGGATTCACAGTTATTATGAGCAGCGCTCTGTCCGCACCGAAACGGAAAACGAAACCAAAGAGGCAGATATCGTTTCGGCAAGAATCACAAAGCTGCTGGGAGAAAAAGCGTTTCAGTTTTCCCCTGCCGAGTGGATTACCATTCACCGCAGATTGTTCGAGGGTGTGTTCGACCACGCCGGACAGATCAGGCAATATAACATCACCAAGAAAGAGTGGGTGCTGAACGGCGATACCGTAATTTATGCGGATTGGAACAGCATTAGAGAAACGCTGGATTATGATTTCGCCGCCGAAAAGCAGTTTTCTTATGAGGGGCTGTCGGTTGAAGCAGCGGTAAAGCACCTTGCAAAGTTTGCATCGGATATTTGGCAGATTCACCCCTTCGGCGAGGGAAACACCCGCGCCACCGCTGTATTTATGATTAAATATATGAAAACCTTTGGATTCCGCGTCAATAATGATGCGTTCCGCGAAAACTCTTGGTATTTCCGCAATGCGCTGGTCCGGGCAAACTATAATAATTTGCAAAAGGGCATTCATTCCACCACAAAATTTTTGGAATTGTTTTTCTCCAATCTCCTGCTCGGCACAAACCACGAACTGAAAAACCGTTATATGCACATTGATTTTGCGGATGAAAACACTCTCCAAAGTATCAATTCCAAAGTTTCAAAGTATCAATTTGATACTTTGAACTGTACTTTAGAAGAACTTGCGGTTTTAGAATTGGTCGCAAAGAACCCGGCAATAAAACAGCAAGAAATTGCAGAACAAACCGGAAAATCCATTGCTACAATCAAGCGAATTATGAAATCGCTGCAAGATAAAAACTATATCCGCCGTGAAAGTGGTAAGCGATACGGCAAGTGGGAAGTGTTGGTTTGATACAGTTATTAGGCGTTTATATAATCAACAACACTTACCACGAAGCATGAAAATTATATAACTCATATATGTTGAGAATTTGTAATTACATTGGTTTGGGAGGATATGTATTATGCAAAGCTACAAGTTCGAACACGAAAAAGAAATAGCAAAAGAAATAGTTAGAAATAAATTAGTTGAATTTGAATATACGATAACAAGTGAGAAAAGCATTAACAATGATTTTGGCTACAAGTTTTGTGGAGATAAGTTTGCTGTTATTATTTATTTTAAGAACGATAAATCTTCAAGACTTGTTTTTGAAAAAGCCAGCGAAGAAATTGTTTCTTTGTTCCAACAATGTTTCGACGATGAAAAAAGCGATAAAGAAATCAAAGAAAAAACTGTTCCAATACATACCTCCATTAAAATAGCAGATAAATCCAAGATAGAAGATTTAAAGAGTCTTTTACTTACTAGTTTTACAAATACTTCAATTGTTGAAAATCAGACACCTATATATTACAGATTAAAAATACAAGATAAAGATGACAGATTCACCTTAACGCAATATGAAACTGGCACTCTTCTATTGCAGGGTCAGTCGACCAAACTGTTTTCTAATATTTTAGAAAAAATACAAAGCATAAATCCGTTAAGCGATTTAGAGAACACCCTGTTATATGTGCCACAAGAAAACCAGGATCAAGTAAAAAATGTACTTGATAAAAACAAAAACGATTTTAGTGAAATATATGATTTAGCACAAAAACGGATTTCCTCAAATGCATTTTCATATCTTTTCAAAAACGATCAACAAACACTAGTAAGTGCAATTGGTATCTTAGAAATGGTAAGGTCAAACAATCTGAATATTCCTCTTTATAATCTGATTCTTTATCCTTTTGCAAAGGTATTTGAAGGATTTGTCATAAAACTATTAATTGACAAGGAGTTTTTTTCGTTTGATGCGTATAAGGCAAATCCTGAAGTGGCCGAAATAGGAAACGCTTTAAGAAAAAAGAAACTAAAAAAATATATCAAGGACACTAGACGTAATGAATTTGTTTTGGACAAACTTATCATAACATGGGAAAGCCTTAGATGCCATGAGTTACATTCTGATCCGGCTCAGGATGACAGCATTATTAACCTGACGGATATTGACCAGGTTGATAACCGTATTGGTGAAATCTCGGGCACTATAATTGATGCATATAGAATTATTGTTGAAAACGGCTATACGGAAGAAGAAATGCTACAAAACCGGGAGCAACATTAAATAAGGAGAATTGGCAATGAGTAAAAAAAATAGAATTTATGCAGTAAAAAAGGGCCATACTATAGGTCTCTTTAGTAACTGGGAGGATTGTAAGAGCGCCGTTGAAGGTTTTGCCGGTGCGGTATATAAGAGTTTTGAATCAGAAGAAGAAGCACACGCATTTCTTGAAGATATAGATATCGTTAAGAATGATGATATTTCACCTAGATTGAATGCAGGAAAAGTAGTTGCATTTACTGATGGCAGCTTCGATGCCGATAAAAAGGCATATGGTTCAGGAGTGTGTATTTTTGCTCCGAATGATATATATATGGAGCTTTGCAATAGTGGTAGGAACGAAAAATATATAGATCTTAGAAATGTGGCTGGAGAAATAATAGCTGTTTTGAATGCTATTGATTGGGCATGGAAAAATGGTTATGATCAGATTTCTATTTTTTATGATTATGAAGGCATTGGAAAATGGGCAACCGGAGAATGGAAAACGAAAACCACCCTTTCAAGCTATTATAAACGATATATTGATGACAAAAATGGAATTATTTCTATTGAGTTTATAAAAGTCAGTGGTCATTCTAATAATAAATATAATGATAGGGCAGATAAACTTGCAAAAAGTGCAATTTTTGAAAATAAAGTAATTAGAGACTTGGGTGGGAATTCAGGATATATTATTAGTCCTGTTGTTGAGGAGAACATTGTTTCATTATTAAACATACTTAAAGCGGATTGCCAAGGACTAGATTATTCTTCGCATAGCAATGGTTTTAAAACATGTTGGACAGTTACTCTTAATATGGAAAAAGTACAAGTTACGCTTTATAATAATATAAAAATGACCGTACAAGGCAAAAAGAATAATTTGTTTCAGATTGTAACTACCGGTATAATAGAAACTATACAGTGTGGTAATTTTATTCAAGTTTTAAAAAGCGCATACGGAATTTCTATTGATACAGCAAAAGTTGAAGATGATTATAATAGTAATCTACCTGCCATATCAAAAGAAGTGCTTCCCCAAAATATTGTAACTCTTATTAAACAAGCAATTGTTAATCTAAACAATCCCGCCAGAAATGATACAGAGTTCTCTATGTATACTTTTCCTGTCCTGCGTGCACTTGAAGGCGTTTTGAAATATAATCTTACAAAATGTAGAATTACTATGACATCACTCAATTTTGATATGTTTAAAAAAGATGATAGTGGTATATATAGACTTAAAGCGGCCTTGGCATCAGGTCTTTCGTCCGAAAATATTTCAAAGTTGGAAAACTGTTATAATCATTTCTACAACAACAGACACACTTTATTCCATTTTGGAATAATTATCGGTGAAAATGATATAAACACACGACTTCTAAATACCAAATCAGAAGCAGATGCTATCATTAGAGACACCCTTAAGGTTATAGATGATAATTATATTTTATAAAGGTGAAATTATGCAGGATTTCATAATACGACAAATAAATAAAGAATATGCTAAATATTTAGTTTTTGGAACAACAGTAGAAAGTCCATTGTTTCAACTGTTTGAAATACAAAATAGAATCAATATATTAAATGGCGAAAAAATTATTTTCGACCAATTACTTCAAACCGGTAATGCAGATAATAGATTCTTAATTATGACATTCTATGAAGGAAACTTTGATTATAGTTCTGCTCAAAATATTGATGCCAAAAATATTGAAAATGATGTAAAAGCTTTGAGCTGTAATTTTCTAAGAGAAAATTCTTTGATTTTAAAATATAGCATTTTACTTTCCGATCAAAAAGAACACATATTAAACGGAGGTAATATTTGATGCTTGCAAAAGAAATTGAGGATTTTTTAAACAACAATCAATGGAATGAAGCAATTCAGCTCATTAAAACCATACCACTGCCACTATCTGATGAAGAGACGGCTGCATTAGCCTGGTGCTACTCTCGAAACGCTGAGTATGAAAATGCTATTAAATTATATGATGATATGATTCAACGTCAACCACAGAAAGCAAAATGGCATTACGGAAAAGGCTACCAGTTTTATATGCAAAAAGATTGGGAAAATGCAATTGAAAATTTTTCCACAGCATTATCGTTACTTGAAAACTATTTGGTTGTAAAATATCGAATTGCTTACGCTTATTTACAGTTATCTGGTAATAAAATGCAATGGTCTAAAGATACCTTTTGGAAAGCAATTCGCCATTTAGAAGATTGCCATAAAATTTTTTCGTCGTATACACCAGATGAACAGAAAAAGCATGTTGCTACATATGCAGACATATGTGCATTGCACGGAAAGACGGTTATGGCATCTGAACGATACCTTGATAAAAGCATTGAACTTTTAAAAAAAGCTAACGATTTAAAAGCAGATGACGATTTTAAGTATCAACTTGCAAAAGCATTTTATTTAAAAAAGCAATATGATGATGCTTTAGAAGCATTACCTAAAAGCAATAAACATTATTATGTTCCTGAATTACATAGTCAAATTTTGTCTGATAGCGGGAAATATCAGGAATCTAACGAAATTCTTTTAAAGCTAATTAAATATAGAAAAAAAGATTATTTGTTTAGACGAATTGCTGAAAATTACTTAAAACTGCACGTCATCGATAAATCCGAATCCTATTCGCATAAAGCTGTGTCGATAAATAAACGCAATTATAAAAACCATTTGACCTTAGGAATCGTACTTAAAGAAAAAGAGATGTATAAATCGTCAATACAAGCCCTCGAAAACGCCCGATTGGCTAAACAAAATCAATACAATTTAGATTGTTCCGAAGCAATTGTTTTGATTGACGAGATAAACTCTCTTACAGACAATAACCCAACAGACAATGTTGATGTCATCGATACCGTCGACAATTGTAGTGAAGGAAAAGTAGTTAAGTATAATCGTGAAAGAGGATTTGGATTTATTTTGGATTTACACACTAATAATAATTTGTTTTTTCACATATCTAATTTTCCGTTTAACGAAGCAAGAATAGGACAAAAAGTAAAATACGAAATTGCCAACTCCCCCAAAGGACAAAATGCAATTAACATTAAAGTAATATAATTAGCCTCCGAAATCCTTGTTTGACTAATAATCATTATTATAGGAGCGTTTTTATGTTTAGTAAATTTTGTGTTTATCGAGAAAAAAGGTTACTCACTTTTCTCGCCAAAGTCAACTGAACAAAGTGAAAATTCGCTGAATTTTCACTTTTTACTGAGAATAAACCCTTGCTATTTTCGAAAAAACGCTGTATATCACAGAAACTTCACGCACGGTTCATTCAAAGCCGTGCGTGAGATTTTCAGTTTTCATACGGTATTCTGAAATAATCCAGGTATTTCTTGAAGGTATCCTGTGCCGAAAGGCAGGTGTCGGCCAGATAGCCTTTTTCCCGATTCCACTCTTGCAGTCCGCGGTAATAGAACATTTTTATGCTGTCCTCAATAATAAACGGCACGATATTGTGTTTCAGGCATTCCTTGAACATAATCAGCCGCCCGACACGCCCGTTGCCGTCCTGGAAAGGGTGAATGCGTTCAAACCGCACATGGAACGCAAGGATATCTTCAAGCGTCACCGTTTCTTTGCCGTTATACTTATCGAGCAATCTTTTCATTTCCGCCGACACTTCCTCGGGCAAGGTCGTTTCCCTCCCGCCGACCTCATTCGGCAGCTTTTTGTATTTGCCGACGGCAAACCAGTCTTTCCTTGCGTCGCTTGTTCCGGTTTTCAGGATAAAATGCAGATGTTTGATAAATTTCTCGCTGAGCTGCGATTTTGCGCATTCGATGACCTCGTCGATACAGCGGAAGTGATTGGCGGTTTTGATGATATCGTCCACCCGCACGCCTTCCTCGGTGATGCCGACGGTGTTTGTTTCAAAAATAAAGCGCGTCTGCTCATGGGTCAGGCGGCTGCCCTCCATGTGATTGGAATTGTAGGTGAGTTCCACCTGCACCTTATGATAAATTCCGCCGTGGATCCGGCTGCGCTTTTCCTCTTTAAGAATATCCGCCAAAGTCTGCGGCGCGGGCTTGCATTTATTGCTCCGTTCGGGCTTCTCGGCGTTTTCGGGAATGTTCCAGGTCTTACCCGTCAGAAAAGCGCCGGGGACGCGACCTGCCGCGCAGTAGTTGCGGACGCTACGCTCGGAGGTGTTCCAAAGCGCCGCTATCTCTTTTACGGATAAATATTTCATCATTTTGCCCTCCGAAGTTACTGGTATCAGTATACCACATTATCGGCAAAAAATCAATCGTTCAAAGCCTATCTTCACATATATTTTTGCCGATAGTGGCAGTTTTGATTTCACCTCAGCATTTGCCTACACGACTTTGGGTGCAGTCCGGCATAACCGGTGCTTTTCACGCACTGCCAAAAGCGTGATTTTGGGGCGAAAAATCGCTCGGTTCTATCAAAAATTCTAATAGGCTTTTCCGAAAATCCGTTAGAACTCGGTGAAATCGGAGGAGACTTTCGGACTCGGATTTTCACTGCGTTTTCGATGCGAACGGGTGCGGAAAGCCTTGAAAACACGGCATTTTCGGGGTTCTCGCATCTGCCGTTATCTTCCGTCAAATTCCGCCAGGTTCGGTTTTTACCACTTGACTCGAAATCAGTTTGCGGGCAACCGCACGTGAGTTCGAATCTCACCGTCTGCGCCAACAAAACCCTTGAAGGCTGAGGCTTTCAAGGGTTTTTATTTATGAGCATTTATGGATAGCGAAAAGGCTCCGACAGTTCAAGTCGGAGCCTTCAGGTTGTAGAAAAAGTCTGTTTTTTAGAAATGTAGCTTATTCTCAAACCCTAACCCCAAACCCCTTCCCCTCGGGAAGGGGCTGAATGTGGGGCTGGGTAGATTATAATATCAAGTGCAACACAAAAAATATGGACATCATACTCACTTTC
>ERZ507072.195-NODE-195-length-45307-cov-16.498144_pt1 | contig 45307 bp, 38 predicted proteins | sample MGYA00512864_ERZ507072 | MGnify/ENA metagenome assembly ERZ507072 | reverse complement strand
GAAAGTGAGTATGATGTCCATATTTTTTGTGTTGCACTTGATATTATAATCTACCGTGCTCCTTTTGTGGTAAACTGCTCGATAAACGGGAAGTTGTTATTTATTCATATTCTCAACTAAGCTTGTAGCTTTTACAGTCATCTCCACCCAACCCGGCACAAAACCGTGTTTATTATTCTAACATTCATTATAAATTCTCCAAAGTTTCTATCATTTCCCGCCAATCCCTTACGCTCAAATATTCGAAGTCGGCATTGGCATTATTATTTGTATCGCTATAATAAACAGGAAAAATTCCTGCGTTATTTGCACCGACAACATCATTTGAGTAGCTATCCCCGCAATACCACACCTTGTCAGATGTCAATCCGGATTTCATCAATGCAATTTCAAATAGACGCTTATCGGGTTTTCGTATCATATAATCACAAGAAGATATTATAAATTCAAACCGATTGTTAGGGAGTAATCTGTCAAAACGCTCCTTTATTGCTTTGCCTGACCACGCATTGTTGCTGATTACCGCAGTACGAATACCTGCTTGATTAAGATAATCTATCATTTCATCTGCATAAGGCATAATTGCTCCTTGTGAAGCAGCAGTCCAAAAAATTATTTCGTGATCCAAAGGCGTCAATGAAAATTCTATGCCCAAATGTTCGAATGCAAGGCGGTTTCCGACTCTTGCCGGAATGTCATATCCAAGAGTATTCCTTACACTTTCAATTTCTCCGAATATCTTATTTACTTCACTCTGAATGTCTTCAATCGTGCAATTATTTGGATTTTTCACTATGTATTTCATAAGTTCGACGTTTCCTCTGTCAGAATTCCAATCAGGCTCGCAAAGCAAAGTATGTCCATAGTCAAAAATAATCATTTCGGGTTTTGCTATTTTCATTTTAAATTACCTCAGTATTATTTGATATAGTATTCCAACAGCTTCTCATCAATAGGAGCAATCGGCTCTTTATCCTTAATATCCTTGTAAAATGCCAACTTAGCCCTCATTTCAAGTTCATTTTTTATGTTCGTTTGTTATTGATAACATGTAAACCATGTGCTTGCACAAAGTGTAAACCATGTTACTCTTGACAGAAAACCGTCCCCTACAGTATTATATATAAATCAGCAAGATAAATTCCGATTTATAGAGCAGTTTACCCTCACTCTTCAACTCATTATACCACGCATTTCCAATTTATGCAACCGATTTTCCCATCAAAATGCCATTGGGCTGACATCGTAAACCGCATAAAAAAGAGCCTTGCGGCTCGGGGTGGAATATATGAAAAAGGAGCAGCCGGGGTGCTCCTTTAGTGCGTTAAACTGTTCGATAAATGGGAATATGTATCAGCGATTATACGAATTTTTTCGATGTTATATATAATAAGCCATATTTACCTCATGGCAGTCTTGCTCGTCCACCACATCGGTTTCTTCAAACCCCATTTTCTCATATATATGCTTCGCATGGTCATTACCGTAAATATATGTGGTTGTTATAACTTTTGCATCATAACGAATTCGCATAAGGTCAATAAATTTTTTTAGTGCGGCTGTGCCTTTGTGTTTATTTTGGTGGCTTATGTCTATGGCGTATTCCCACAAAAAATATTTATGCTCTTCAAAACGATTAACCAGAATAAAACCAATCAGATCATTTTCGTCAAATATATCAAAAGCCAGAACCGTATCAGGATTATCCCTGATAATCGTCTTAATTGTTTCCTTTGTTGAAAGCATCCCCTCCTGATCGGGAGCAAGTGAGATCTTCATTTCTGTAGACTTAACGAAATCAATCATAACGTACAATGCCTCTTTCTTTTATAAATCCCGATTTGTAGGGCAGATTAACTGCCCTTATAAACTTATTATACCACGCATTTCCACTTTATGCAACCGATTTTCCTATCAAATTGCCATTGGGCTGACATCGTAAACCGCATAAAAAAGAGCCTTGCGGCTCGGGAGATATAGGAAAAGGAGCAACTACGGTGGATGCTCCTTTTGTGTGTTATACTGCTCGGCAAGAAAGAAGCCGTTAAGACTTATTGGCGTGTTAATCTAACTTGGATATATGACTGTTTCTTTTATTTATAGCTTTACATACGCTATCAATATATTGCTCATAATCAGTTGGTAAAAAAGGAAATAGAGGAGCTGTTTGGATGACATTATTTTGCTTATCCACAAAACTTCCATACAATTTAAAGCGTTCGCAAAACTTATCAAAAGTGTAATTTTTAAGCCATTTAGAGCAATCAAAAGCAAAATAAAGATTTTTAAATTTAGTGTTAGTATTATTAGTATCGCGGTACTTTTCTGGAATGTATTTGTTTGCCTTACCTACAAAAGAGTTTAAGTCCTGTTTTACGTCAGACAGAAAAATCTTCAATAATAATAATGTCCAATCAAATCTATCATATACACCATCACTTCCACCGCGGGAAGTGTTAACCTTATACTCTAAGTCACGTCCGCGCTCCCAAACTATATGCCCGCCAATCGTTCGGCATTGTTTTAAAAAATCTCGTATTTTATCGTCACTCACTCCCCGTTTTCTAGCCCAATAAACGGATGGCCCGATATAATCAGAAGATAAAAGTATATTATCTATTTTTATTGTATAAAATTTAGGTTTATTAGGAAATTGTTGTTCAAAATTTACTGCCAACTGGTTTTCTGGAAAAAATGTCACCAAAATATCGTCATATAACTTTTTACTGACACTATCTGGATCAATACGCTTATCTATACAAAAATCAGGAGGAAAATTACGTATTTCGTCATTAATTAAATAATTATATTCAGTGTTTATGCCACCATTGTTCATTTCATTCTCCTTAATATGCATATAATTCCATTCGGCAATTCCTGGAGCAAAATAACCGACCTTATTAATTTATTATACCACACATTCCCACTTTTTTCAACCACTTTTCCAATCAAGTCCCCATCGGCACAACCTCGTCAATATCCGCTTCACGCTTAGGCTTTGCAACCCTATAAAAACTTGAAGTAGTATTATAACAGTTTTTCTAATTCTATCAGTAACTTTTCTTTCATATCTTCTAATTCTGTCTTTGAAGGGCGGTTATTATCATTGTACATTTTTTCCATAGGATACCACCAAACAGGTCCTTTTCCATTGTTGCCATAGTTTTCTATATCTCCGCTTTTCCTTGGGAATAGGTGCCAGTGCAGATGTGTATCGCCATTGCCTAACAATTCATAGTTCATTTTTTCTGCTCCAAAAGCGTTTGAAACTGATTCGGCGACTATGGACATTTCCTCTAAAAACTTAATCTTTTTCGAATGGTTTAATTGAAACAGTTCTGTTTTATGTTCTTTGCAAAGAAATAATGTGTAGCCCTTAAAATGCTGATTATCACCAATAACTACATAACCTGTTTGTAATTCTTTAACGAAGTATGGATTCGTACCATTGTTGATCATTTTAATTCTGTCACATATAAAGCACATACTCTAAACCTCTCATTTTCTGTTTGTCCGGAATAATAACTACTTGTTCAAGACTATTATAGCATAATCATTATGTCAGTCTGCTTTATAAATGAAAAAATTATAAAATCTTTTCCATATACCCACAGGTAAAAGGGAAAAAATCATATTTTTTGGTTCCTGTATGTGTAAATCCGAATTGCTCATACCAATTTTTTAATTTTTTGTTTTCCTCGACTATTCCGATGTTGATTTTTACGCAATTTGCTTTTTTGGCAGTATTAAAGGCATGAAATAACAGCTCTTGACCGATTTTTCTGTGTCTGTATGCCGGAAGTACACATAAATTATTTAACTCACATTCATTATTACTCTGCAATAGCAATGAATAGTAGCCAATAATTTTCCCGTTATCCCAAAAGGCATACATACGTCTATGCTCACCGAATAAATGCCACTTTAATCTTTCTTCCGTCGTTGCGAATGCTGTGAATTTAGGTGCATTTTCAGCGGTAAAGCCAAACTCGTCAGCAACTGTGGCAAAGCTGACTCTGATTACATTTACACATTCGCAAATATCTTTTTCATTCACTTCCTCTATCATGGTAAGTACCTCCGAATTTCGATTTAGGAGCAGTGCGTTGGTTCTTAAATAAATTGTATCATATAAAACTTAGTAATTCAAGAAATATTTGCAAAAAGGCTCAGCAATCACTTGATGACAGTATTAGAAAGAATTTCAAGCGTTCACGCTCACTGCTCATCAAGCCTTTTAACAGCTTAAAATACACGGACAAACAAGCCGTGAATATTAGCTCTCGTATTAGGCGGATATTATGGACGCACACTGCCTAAAAGAAAAATTTTTCGCAGTTTTGCGAAGCAGTACCGAACAGGCTGAAGAAAGGCTGTCGGAGTGGGTACATATTGCCGAAATAAGTTCACTTGAAGATTTCCGGTATTACATCCGAACGCTGAAATCGTGGTTTGACGGTATTATCTGTTCATTTGCTACAGTTACATCTACGGCTTCATCGAAGGCTGTAACAACAAGGTTAAAGATTTAAAGAGAAATGCCTACGGCTACAGAAATTTCAATAGATTTCTTCACTGTATTATCTGCGTTTTTTTATTTTTCGTACCTCAACTGTTGAAAAAGAGCATGGGAACGCCATAAGCGGTTTGTGGGGATTGCGAAGCCTAAGCAGGAGGCGGATGTTGACAAGGTTGTGCCGATTGGAATTTGATTGGAAAAGTGGTTGAAAAAAGTGGGAATGTATGGTATAATGGATTTATATGGGTGATTAATCTGCCGTATAAATTCGGAATTTGTATAGTGGAACGGAAAGTGAGTAAAATATGACCGGAAAATTTAACAACAGTTCAAACATAGTTTTTAAATCATATTGTTTTATTATATTTCCTTTGATATTAATTGGCGTGGCAATAATCGCTGCGGAAAACGGACATAATATAGCCATAGGAGTATTTCTGGTGGTGATTTTGGTACTCGTATCAATTTTGCTGTTATCTCTGCTTAAAAAATGTGAATTTTCAGCCGACGATGAAAAGATCGTTTTTCGTGTGGTGTTTCCGTTCCTTAAGTATACATATTACTTTTCGGAAATCAAATCGGCTTCGACACAGGTAGGTTTCTCTCACGGTCGATACGGTGCCTCCGCCCGTGTGGAACTTGTTATTACACTATCTGATGGGGAGTGTATTACATTCTATGATGAAGATGTTCCCGATGAAGCGTTAAGTAACCCTGAAAATCACAAGATGTTTCAAGACACTCATCAGTTTACGGCATTATGTCGCTACATAAATGAAAGAGCAGGCGAATAATTTTCCGTTTATCGGGCAGTTAATTAAACGAAAGGGTGAGTATTATGTTTAGCAATACCAAGCATGGGTTTGACAGGAAAAGCAAAAGGGCGGTTGCGCTGTTGGCAACGGCGATACTGCTTTGTGGTTTCACAGGATGTGCCGGTAATGAAGCGGGTAGTGCTAATTCCGATAGTGCTACAAGTGCGTTGCTAAGTACACCTGGTGTAGAATCGAAAGATTCACAAGGTTACTCCGATAACATCAATTCATCCGACGCACAAAACGAACAAAGCGACGTTCAATCGGATTTTGATTTTGATGAGGCTGTGAAAAACATTACGCTGTTTGGGAGTAAAATATCTTTACCGTGCACGATAGAGGATTTCGGGGCGGATTATTCATTACTTGAAACAAATTTAACAACGTTCGGCGATATTTCATCATGTAGTATTTTATATAAGGGAAAAAGCATCGGAACGGTTTCTCTGATTGGGTACAAAAATGATGGCAATCTTAACGATAAGAAAATCGTTTCTTTGTCATTAGGATTTATTGCAAAAGATGTAGGTGCGAGCGATTCGCTTAAAAATTCATTGTATGAGAGCCGCGGTTGGTACAATGGTTTGATTGAAGTTGATTTTGCCGGATTGTCATTTGAATCAACGAAAGTTGAAGTGGAAAGTTTATTTGGTAAACCGGATAATAGTGATGATGATTCTGCGGATTATAAGTTTTATTCCAATGACCAAAGCAACAGTGTCGAAGTAAGGTTTTATCAAGATAAGGTAAAACAAATCATCGTATATATGAATGGAGAAAATAATTACGAGCAACAACAGTGATGTTTTAAATTTCTTGGAAGATGTTCAGAACGCAGTAAATATATAATGTGCATAATGCCTTAGAGGCAGTTTCAAATGCGGTCTCCGATTTAACCAAAAACTATCATTTGAAGGCATCAATTTTTACAGATGTTTCATCGAGTGTAAAGAAAAGCTAAAAGAACTCTTGAATTACTACAACGAAAAGTATAATGAAATTTCTGAAAATGAAGATATTACCGACAGAAATATTGCTATAAAATTAAATTATTTAAAGTCAAAAATACGTGCTATAGAGAGTCTTATTTGATTTTTCTGTATGTGTATATAGGAACATTAAGATAAAACGGTTTGCAGATGGCTGACTTGATTCAGCCGCCTGCAAACCGTTGTTTTATATTTTAACCGTGAACATAAGCATATTGGTGTTTTGTTTATCTGTGGTGTCGGTGCGGGATTCTGTAGCGGAGGCAGATACATTTTCAGCGGTTATCGAGCCTTTGTGGAGTTCGGCTATTGCCTGAGCTACCGATAAGCCTATGCCGTAGCCGCCGTTTTTCTGCGTTCTTGCGCTGTCGCCCCGGTAAAAGCGGTCGAACAGCTTTTCGGGGTGGTCTATAGGCTCGCAGGTGTTGGCGATGCTGAGTGTTATGTTCTTTTCGCTGCCGTAAAGCTCAGCCCTTATGACACCTCCGCTTTCGGTATATTTTACCGCATTGTCAAGCAGTACCGTCATAAGCTGTACTATACTGTCACAGTTGCCGCTGAGCCTGATGCCTTTTTTGATATTCTGTTCAATCATTATGCCTTTGAGGGCGGCAGGCTCTATAAATGCGCCGACGGTATCTTCTGCCGCAGTGCTTATATCGAATTCGCACATCGGGAGCTTTGTTGAGCTTTCATCCATTTTGGCAAGCATCAGCAGATTCTGCATAAGTCCGCTGAGTCTGAGCGTCTGCGCACGGATATTCTTGCTCCACTTGTTTTCGCCGTTGTGAAGCTCCATTGCATCTGTATTGGCAAGGATAATGGCAAGCGGCGTCTTTATTTCGTGACCTGCGTTTGTGACAAACTGCTTTTGCTTTTCAATGCTTCGTGCAACAGGGGCGATAGTTTTGCGGGAAAGAAGAATTACGAGCAGCAGCATCATAAGCCAGCCGAATATTCCTGCACCGACCGATATAAACAGTACGGTAAAGAAGGAGCTTATCTGCATACTGTTGTCAAGCAGGATGATAACCTTTCCTTCTGCACGCTTAGTTTCGCTTATCCTGTACTGAAAGCCGCTGTATGTGCCTGTTCCCGAAGCGGTATTTTTAAGTGCTTCGGTAATAGCGGTCGCTTCGTCCTCGGTAAGCGAGGATATATGAGTTACATCCGTCCTTATGATATTGCCGTTTTTGTCGATCGCAACGGCGGCATAGCGTGCAGAATCCACTGCGTTTTTATCGTGTCTGCCAAAGCCGTTGTTCTTTTTATCGTCGGGCGGTCTAGTCCCATTGTCCTGCGGCGGAAAATCGGGATTATTCTGATTGCCGGATGCGTCGGTTGTATCTGCGTTCCACTTTGTTGAGGTTTCAAAGCTGTAGCAGAGCATCTCCATAAGCCTGTCGTTATCATTGCTTGTGGTGAGATAATTGAAAACGTTTATTCCGCCGATAAGCACGACAAGCAGAATTGTTACTGCCAGCATAGCGGATATGATAAACTTTTTCTGCAGCTGTTTTACCATCAGTCAGCATCCCCGATCTTTGCAAGAGTATAGCCAACACTGCGCTTGGCTCGGATTTCAATATCAGCACCGATAGCGGCAAGACGTTTTCTTACATAGGATATATATACCCATACTGCGCCGCTCTCTGCATCGCTCTCATAGCCCCAGACCTTTACGAGAATATCCTCAGTGGAAAGATAGATGCCCTTGTTGAGCATAAGAAGCTCCATCAGCTTGTATTCTATCTTGGGCAGGACAATAGACTGCAACGGTCCTTTAAGCTCACAGCTGCTGAGATTGAGCGACACATTGCCGAATGTCATTATATCGGGCGTGAACCTGTCTTTTCTGCGGAGCATTGCTCTGACACGGGAAAGAAGCTCGCCCATTACAAACGGCTTTGGAAGGTAATCGTCTGCACCCATATCAAGCCCCGCTATCCTGTCCTCTACCTCAGCCTTTGCAGTAAGCAGGAGAATGGGAGTGGTGTTCCCCTCGCTCCTTAGTGTTTTAAGTACCTCTAAGCCGCTCTTTTTCGGCATCATTATATCAAGAATTATCCCGTCATACTGTTCGGCTCTTGCGTAATCAAGAGCGTCGGCACCGTCATAAACCGTGTCTACCGTATAATTATGATAGGTCAGAATGTCAGTCACAGCCTCAGCCATACTGACCTCATCTTCTGCAAACAGGAGCTTCATAATATCACCGTCCTTTATGATATTGATATTATAGTGCGGTTAGCTTAGAACAGCCTTAGAGCGTATAAGATTTTGTGTGAAATCTGATGTCGGGTGATTTGCAAGGATTGATTTACTGGTTGCTGTCTTTGCCTTTTTTATAAGTTAATAAAGACAGAGCAAAAAACAAGAAACACGCTCCAAGACTACATACAGCGGCTACGATATGCCCCTTAAATAAGTTTATGACCATACAGATGAGAAGGAATGCTGAAAAAGCAAAACCGCAAATGGCGATGCATTTTTTCATTTGTTGTTCCTCCGAGTAAGTTTTGTTTAAGGCTATACCGCATAATTATTGTCGTGCGATTGCGCAGTCAGATTTTTCGTCAGATTGTATAAATTGAGTGCGGGCAGGCTGGCGCCTGTCAAGCAAAATTTGCGCAAGATGGCGGAAAATATGCAAGCAAGCGTGCGGCAAAGGCGAAAGCCGTTAATTATGCGGTGTTGCCTTTAATAATCATTGATTATATTGTATCATAACAGGGTGTTTTTTTCAACTGCTCAGCATTTACTTATATCCGGCGAACGTTGCCGGAACAATCAGGCATATACAAAAAAAGCTGCCGCAGTGCGACAGCTTTTAAAAGCATTAATTATTCGGCAGATGTTTCTGTGCTTGTTTCAGATGAGGATTCGGCTACTGAGGAATCAGCAGAAGAAGCATCTGAAGATGTTACAGAAGAATCTGTCGATGAAGCATCGGAAGATGCCGATGAAGCTGACGAATCGTCACTTGTAACGGAAGATGTTACAGATGATGTTGCGGAGCTTGTTGTCGAAGAATTATCCGACTTGCTGAAGTTACCGCTGTACATAACGACGAAGTTAACAACGAGAGCCACAACAAAGAAAATCACTGCGGCAATCTTTGTAAGTCTGTTCAGCTTAGCCTCGTTTGAACGGCCTGAATTTCTCTGATAATAGTTGTCTGCACTACCGCCTGTAATCGTCTGCGACATACCCTGCTTTGTATCCTGCATAAGTACCACGAGTACGATGAAAACACAGGCAACAATCAGAACAATAGCACTGATTATTTCTAATATTCCCATTTATATGTCCTCCTTATAGGAATACGGGTAAGTCCGAGATCTGTTTATCGTACAAACCCAAAATTATTCTAACACGCAAATGCTATTATAACATAAAAGGAAATGAAATGCAAGTGTTTTCGGGAATTATTTTAAAGCGGAAAGAGCTTTTTTTCCTATATCGTGGCGGTAATGTGCCTTTTCAAAGCTAATCGTATCCACTGCCTTATAAGCTGTGTCGAGTGCTTCCTTTAATGTATCGCCGTAAGCGGTAATGCCGAGAACACGTCCTCCTGCCGTAAGGAACTTTCCGTCCTCCAGCTTTGTGCCTGCGTGGTAAACGAATGCACCCTCGCACTGACCGTTTTCGTCAAGTCCGCTTATTACCTTGCCTGTTTCGTACTTTTCCGGATAGCCGCCGCTTGCCATTACAACGCAGGCGCATGATTTATCGCTCCACTTTATATCAAGCGTATCGAGTTTTTCTTCCCAGACAGCTTCGATTATATCCATAATATCCGTTTCAAGCAAGGGGAGAACCACCTGTGTTTCTGGATCACCGAAGCGGCAGTTGTATTCAATCACCTTTGCACCGTTCGGGGTCAGCATAAGACCAAAGTAAAGGCAACCCTTGAACGGTCTGCCCTCAGCCGCCATAGCCTTTATAGTAGGCAGGAATATCTTTTCCATACATTCCTGCTGTTTGTCGGGGGTGTAGAGGGGGTTGGGCGCTATCGTACCCATTCCGCCCGTGTTAAGGCCCTCATCGTTGTCATAAGCACGCTTGTGATCCATAGAACTTATCATAGGCTTTACTGTCTTGCCGTCTGTGAACGCAAGAACGGTTACTTCGGGGCCTGTCATAAATTCTTCGACAACTATTTCACTGCCGGATTTGCCGAATTTTCCGTCAAGGAGCATTGAACGTACTGCGTTTTCTGCTTCCTGCTCGTCCTTTGCGATTATAACGCCCTTGCCGAGTGCAAGACCGTCACACTTGATAACGGCAGGGAAGCTGTTCTGCTTTTTGATATATGCTATAGCCTCGTCTGCGTCCGTGAAGGTTTCGTAAGCCGCAGTGGGAATGTTGTACTTCTTCATCAGAGCCTTCGAGAAAACCTTACTGCCCTCAAGAATAGCGGCATTTGCTCTCGGTCCGAAGGTCTTGAAGCCCTCTGCGTTTAGCTTGTCCACCATACCCATAACCAGCGGATCGTCGGGGGCTACGAATACATAGTCGGGTCTGAGCTTCTTTGCAAGCTCAACACAGCCGTCAATATCGGTTGCCTTTACATTAAAGCACTCGGCATATTTAGAGATACCGCCGTTGCCGGGTGCGGCATACAGCTTGTCTACCTTCTTAGATTTTGCAAGGGCTGTTATTATGGCGTGTTCTCTGCCGCCTCCGCCTATTACAAGTACGTTCATGTTAAAAATACCTTTCTTTCTTTTGATTTATTCATTATTCGATGATAAGGCCAAGCAGCTTTGCGAACATTGCCGCCTGCCACACATCGACCTTTGCGCCTTTAAGCTCCGCTCCCGTATCGGAAACGGTAAGACCTTCGATATTGCAGGAGGTGAAGTCAAGCCCTGCGAGCTTTGTGCCGAAAAACACAGACCTTGCCAGCGTAACGTTTTTAAGCTCCGTTTGTTTTATCTCACACGAAGAAAACAGAGCGGAGGAGAAGTCGGTATCTGTCACAGCTACCGATTGCAACTTTGAACGCTGAAAATCCGACAACTCAAAGCTGCCGCCGTCAAAGCTGACGTTTTTATAAAACGAGTATTTGAAAGCCGTGCCGACCGCTTTACAGGAGATAAACGAGCAGGCTTTGAAATAGCTTTCGGAAAAATCGCTGTTTGAAATATCGCAGCCCTTGAAAACGCAATCTATAAAAGTGCATCCGGAAAAATCGCAGGCTGTAAAGCGGCATCCGTGGAACAGGCAGTTTCTGAAACAGATAGCCGAAAAATCGGTTTCGGCGCATATCAGCCTCGAAAAATCCGCCGCAATAAAATCCGATTCGTCATCACGCACTTTTGAAAGCTCGGCATCAATATCCGTTACCGTAAAAAGATTATCTGGCAGCTTCGGAGCGGTCAATGACGCAGATAATGACTTTAATTCTGCTGTCATGTGTTTACCGAATTGTCAAACGACATTGACCCGAGCGTGTATTCAAGTGCTTTTGTGACCGCTTCTTCGTTATTGTCAAGGTGCAGAGCAATCAATGTGTACACTTTATTGCCGTGACGGGCAAAATATATGTGCTGTGTTGCAGCAACGGAATTATCTCCGTCAGAAGATTTTACAGTTCCGTAAAATACGTCGGTGTTGCCGATTTTAATCATGCTCTTGGTCGATGAATCGACATTATCGCCGACGACATAATAACTCATGTATTCCTCGCCAATCTCGGCTACCGTTCTGCCTTTAGTATCTTCGTCCTCATCGCTGCACATAGCAACGATATTAGATGTGACCTCGCCGTCATCGGAATAATGTACAAGATAAAGCTCGTTTTTATCTTCTTCATATTCGCTGATGCCGATATTGAAGTATACTCCGTCATCGTACATCAGAGAAAATTTGTTTACTTTATACTTGGTCGGACTTCCTACGGGGGTATACTGTGCAGGGGTAGAGGACGGTTTTTTTGTTTCGGACTTGTCGGTAATTGACGTGTTCGAGGTTTCGGGCTTTGCGGTTGTTGTTTCCGCTTTTGTTGTTTGCGTTGATGTTGCCGCAGTAGTTACTGCGGTGGTCTGAGGTGTCACTGTCTGGGAAACGGGGGTTGTTGATGTGGTCCGGCTATCCGGATTTATGCCAAGCGGGTTTTCAATCGTTTTGGAGCAACCGCACATTCCTGCGAGAATTGATGCGGTACAAATCAATAACAGTGCTTTTTTCATCGGTCTTTCCTTTCTTCCGCTTTTATCGGCGGATGTTGAAGAATATAGAACGGTGTGGACTGAATTGTGAAAAATTCTGCGTTTGTCGGCATTATGTATCGGAATAACAGCGTGGTAGTTTTGGTAGTAACCGTCACGGTAAAGCCTTTTTGCTTTGTAAATAGGGTCATAGGCTTGTACGTTACGCTTTCAATATCCGGGTATCTGAAAATATAGGTATGGCGCTTGCTTGCAATACGCATAAGACGTTCATCGGCATAGTAGCTGTACTGTTGTTCGCCGCCTGCAACTATCATTATATACCATATCGGCAGTATCGGCAGAATTACAGCGAGAGCAATTTTGATTATTATGATTGATATGTTACCTGCTACTGCGCCTCCGCCGAAAAGTACACCCAGTGAATACAGGGCGAACATCACTTCAAAGATACACGCTATTGCTATTTTCGGTGCAGCAAACTGTGACAGTACCCGAAACGTACCGCTCTGCCTGAATTCAAATCTGCCGTCAAGGATGTCTTTATCTGTGTAAGTGAAATGCATAGTGATACCTTTATTGTAATTTAAAAATAACGGGCGGACGTGCCGCCCGTTTAGCTTGTAGAAAAAGTTTATTTTTTAAAAATAGAGCAAACTCTCTAACCCTAACCCCAAACCCCTTCCCCTCGGTGAAGGGCTGTGTATGCTTTGTTGGCTCTGCATCTGTGCAATCGTGGTCGTTTGTTGTCGGTGCGTCCTGCACCGACTTTGTTCGACCACTTGTATGCGTCCTTGCATAGAGCCTTTGGGCATACACGCCCGGCATACGTGCCGGGGCTGAGTGTGGGGCTGCCGCCCTCACCCCGCTTGGGGCTACGCCCAAAGCAAGGACGCTTTGGTTGCTTGCCAAAAGTTTTGCACGATGCAAAACCAACATAGCAAGCAACGCTAAACACCCATTTTCAAAAAATATATAGGTTTATCGACAGTTTGAACGGGCGGACGTGCCGCCCGTTTACTGAGCTTATCAGTGGTGGAAAAGTCTGATTCCCGTGAATGCCATTGCGATACCGTACTTGTTGCAGGTGTCGATAACATTATCATCACGGATAGAGCCGCCGGGCTGTGCTATGTATTCAACACCGCTTCTGTGCGCTCTTTCAATGTTGTCACCGAAGGGGAAGAATGCGTCTGAGCCGAGCGAAACGCCCTTCATTGTTGCAAGCCATGCTTTCTTTTCTTCTGTCGTGAATACGGCGGGCTTTACCTTGAAGATGTTTTCCCATGCGCCGTCTGCGAGAACGTCCATATAATCTTCACCGATGTAGAGGTCGATAGCGTTATCTCTGTCGGCACGTCTTATGTTATCAACAAACTGTAAGCCCATAACCTGAGGCGACTGTCTTAAGTACCAGTTGTCAGCCTTTGTACCTGCAAGGCGTGTGCAGTGGATTCTTGACTGCTGTCCTGCACCGATACCGATAGCCTGACCGCCGCAAGTGTAAGCTACGGAGTTTGACTGAGTGTACTTTAATGTAATCATTGCTATTGCAAGATCTATCTTTGCGCTCTCGGGTATATTCTTATTCTCGGTCACAATGTTTGAGAACAGCTTATCGTCAATAACCAGCTCGTTTCTGCCCTGCTCGAAAGTAACGCCGAAAACCTGCTTACGCTCGATAGGCTCGGGAACGTACTCGGGGTCGATCTTGACTATATTGTAGTTGCCCTTTTTCTTTGACTTGAGAATTTCAAGCGCTTCGGGATCGTAATCGGGAGCGATAACACCGTCTGATACTTCACGCTGTATTATCTTTGCCGTTGAAACATCGCACTTGTCCGACAGAGCGATGAAGTCGCCGTATGATGACATTCTGTCAGCGCCTCTTGCTCTTGCATAAGCGCAGGCAAGGGGTGACAGCTCGCCGAGATCGTCTACCCAGTATATCTTTTTGAGCGTGTCTGTGAGGGGAAGTCCTACAGCGGCGCCTGCGGGTGAAACGTGCTTGAAAGAGGTTGCGGAGGGAAGACCCGTAGCCTTCTTAAGCTCGCTTACAAGCTGCCAGCCGTTGAAGGCGTCCATGAAGTTTATATAACCGGGCTTGCCGTTAAGCACTTCAATAGGAAGTGAATTTCCGTTTGCCATGAATATTCTTGACGGCTTCTGATTGGGGTTGCAGCCGTACTTTAACTGAAGTTCGTTCATTGTAGTAAAGTTCCTTTCGCTTACTTGTTTTTATTGATTATGCGTGATTCGTACTTGCCTGTGGCAATGTCGATATAACGTGTAAAGAGTGAAACCTTGTTGTCTGCATTAAGGTTTTCCCATACCATTGATGTGAACGTGTCTATATCCGTATCGGGAATAACAACTGTCTTGGGTTCGCCTTCGTAGCTCGGCAGGGGGTTGCCGTCACACTTGTAGGTGTGAATGAATTTGCCCTTGCCGTTTAAAGGATTGCTGTAAGCGTAGGTGTATCTCTGACATGATGAGCCGTCGCCGTCTGCGCTCTTTAAGATAGACATTGCGAAATTCATATCGCCGTTGTCAAGGTGGACTATACCGGAAATTCTCGGTGTGTAGTTGGGCTTGTCATCTTCAAATTCTCTTGTTCTGAGAGCCTGCTCGAATGTCATCTGCTTGTCCATAAGCTCATAGATAGTGTCGGTCTGGTCACCGTTTGTAACTATCGTCTTGTTGCCGAGAACTCTTACGGGTGCATAAATGATGAGGTGGGGATCTTCCATCTTGCTTTCATCGAAAGCCTGTGTTCTGATACCCTCGCCGTCCTCTACAAAAATTCTGTTACGGCTGTTTTCGCTTCTGCCCATAATAAAGTAGGCGATTACCGCTTTTGTGCCGTCTGCGGATTTTCCTATCACGATGCCTCTGCCGTGATAAGCAAGAGAGTTAAGCTCTTTTTCAAGTGTTACAACTTCCATATAGCCTCCTGTTGCGGTTTTGCGTGGAACACGCAGTTTTCTGAATATAACTTGTTATAACGTCCTCAGAATCCCGTTTAATCGGGATAATGCTGACATAAGGTTCAATCATCGATAACGGTTATGCCGTCTTTTACGGTTATCTTTCCCTCGCAGAAAAGACGTGCGGCACGGGGAAGAATCTTCCACTCAGCCTGCTCCATAACACGTTTCTGAAGAATTTCGGGGGTGTCGCCGTTTCTGACCTCAACTGCCTTTTGCAGAATGATAGGTCCTGCGTCACATTCCGCTGTTACAAAATGAACGGTAGCGCCTGTTACCTTTACGCCCTTTTTAAGTGCTTCCTCGTGAACGTGAAGTCCGTAGTAGCCCTTTCCGCAGAAAGAGGGGATGAGGGCGGGGTGAACATTTATCATCTTATACCTGAACGCATCGCATACCTGCTCGTCAAGTATTGTCATAAAGCCTGCGTAGATAACAAGGTCGGCCTGCTCTTCCTTTAAAGCGTCAGCCATAGCCTTGCTGTAAGCGGCAACATCGGCATAGTCACGTCTTGCGAGCACTCTTGTCTTTATGCCGTTATCTGCGGCTCTTGTCAGTGCGTAGGCATCGGGCTTTGACGCAATAACGCAGGTGATTTTACCTCCGCCGAGTCCCTCGGACTTTTCAGCGTCAATAAGCGCCTGCAGGTTAGTTCCGCCGCCCGATACAAGTACAACGATATTTTTCATATTACTCAATTATGATGCCCTCGTCACCCTTGATTATTTCACCGATGCAGTAGCTTTCAACGCCTGCGTTTCTGAGTATCTGTACAGCTTCATCGGCATCGTCCTTGTCAACTACAACGGTCATACCGATACCCATATTGAAAGTATTGTACATATCGTGTTCGGAGATGTTTCCGACTTCCTGTAAGTGCTTGAAGATATAAGGCACTTCGTAGCTGTGCTTTGTAATCTTTGCCGTGAAGCCGTCGGGGAGTGAACGGGGAACGTTCTCATTGAAGCCGCCGCCGGTAATATGCGAGATAGCCTTTACGTTCTTCTTTGAGATAAGTTCCAAAATGGGCTTTACATATATCTTTGTAGGTGTAAGGAGCGTTTCACCGAGAGTTTTTCCTGTGGGGAGAACTTCATCGAGAACTTCCTTGCTGTTTATGTTGAACACCTTTCTTACAAGAGAGAAGCCGTTTGAATGAACGCCTGTGGAAGCAAGGCCGACTATGATGTCGCCTTCCTTTACTGTGCTGTTGTCGATTATCTTCGACTTGTCAACGACACCTGTCGAATAGCCTGCGATGTCATATTCGTCTTCGGGCATCATTCCGGGATGCTCAGCGGTTTCGCCGCCTATAAGCGCACAGCCTGACTGTACACAGCCGTCAGCAACACCCTTTACTATAGCGGCTACCTTTTCGGGTACGTTCTTGCCTATAGCGATATAGTCAAGGAAATAAAGAGGCTTTGCACCGCAGCAGATTATGTCGTTTACGCACATAGCGACCGCATCTATACCGATCGTATCGTGCTTGTCCATCAGCATTGCGAGCTTGAGCTTTGTGCCGACACCGTCTGTACCCGAAACGAGTACGGGTTCTTTCATATCTGCAATATCAAGCTGGAACAGACCGCCGAATCCACCTATGCCTGTAAGCACACCGGGGATATTGGTGCGTTCAACGTCCTTTTTCATCAGACGAACACCTTCGTAGCCTGCGGTAACGTCAACGCCTGCTGCTTTATAGCTTTCTGAAAAACTGTTCTTCATAATAATAATTCCTTCCGTTTGGGGACTGATGTCCTTATGTGGTGGTTTTTTCTTTGCTTTCGCTGATTTTCCTGTCGAATTTATCCTTGTGCATTTCCGTGGGAATATTCGTGGGATATTCTCCGCTGAAACAAGCGGTGCAATAACCGCATTCACAGCCGTTTGCGTGTACCGCAAGCTTCTTTGCGTTTTCCACGCTCAGATAGCCGAGCGAATCTGTGCCTATTATGTCGCTGATCTCTTTTATCGAATGATGACAAGCGATAAGGTGTTCTCTCGAATCTATGTCGGTACCGTAGTAGCAGGGATTGAGGAACGGGGGAGCGGATACTCTCATATGAACCTCGGTAGCTCCTGCATCACGCAGTAATTTTACAATCCTGCCGCTTGTGGTGCCTCTTACTATAGAATCATCTATAAGAACGACACGTTTGCCTTTTACGACACTGGCGACAGCGTTCAGCTTTATACGCACCTTATCTTCTCTTGACGATTGACCGGGCGAAATAAAGGTTCTGCCGATGTATTTGTTCTTGATGAAGCCGATGCCATAGGGAATACCCGACTGGTGAGAATAGCCTATGGCGGCATCTATACCGGAATCGGGAACGCCGATTACTATATCCGCCTGCACGGGATGCTCAAGCGCTAAGAATGCGCCTGCACGAAGTCTTGCCTCGTGAACCGATGCACCCTCTATGACCGAGTCGGGACGTGCAAAGTAGATATATTCAAAAACGCACAAAGTATGCGGACGCTTGCCGCAATGATCTTTTATGGAGCGTACTCCGTTTTCATCGAATACAACAATCTCGCCGGGGAGCAAATCTCTTACGAACTTAGCGCCGACTGAGTCAAGAGCGCAGCTTTCGGAGGCAACTATATATGTTCCCTCGTTTGTTATGCCGTAGCAGAGCGGTCTGAAACCGTTCTCGTCACGGGCGGCAATCAGCTTTGCCGGCGACATTATAACGAGCGAATATGCGCCGTTTATCTTATTCATCGCACGGTTGAGAGCTTCTTCTATAGACGGAGCTTCAAGCCGTTCCTTTGTTACAAGGTAGCTTATAACTTCTGTGTCGCTTGTCGTATGGAAGATAGAGCCTTGTTTTTCAAGCTCGTGACGTAACTCGTAAGTGTTTACAAGGTTTCCGTTATGGGCGAGAGCCATTCTTCCTTTATAATGATTTACCAGAATAGGCTGGGCGTTGAGGCGTGCATTTGCTCCGGTCGTGCCGTAACGCACATGACCTACCGCCATATTGCCCTGTCCCAGTCCGTCAAGGCGCTCGGGAGTGAACACATCGTTCACAAGACCGGTGTCCTTGTAGGAATTGAAAACGCCGTCATCGTTCACAACGATGCCGCAGCTTTCCTGTCCTCTGTGCTGTAATGCGAATAATCCGTAATATGTTGTTGCGGCAACGTTGGTCTTTTCTTTTGCGAAAACACCGAACACGCCGCATTCTTCATGCAAACCGCTTGTCAATGGAGTCATTCCTTTCCGTCCCAGCAATAAGTGCAAAGCTCACACTGTGGCTTGCCTATTGCCCGTACAGTTCCGTCAAGCGACTGGAATTCAAGCGATGTCAGCTTTAGTCTGCGGCATATTTCGTCACGCAGTTTCTTTCCACGCTCTGTGTTTGTGTCACTGTACTCGTCGATAAATCTGATACCATCTGCACCCTCGGCCTCATCAATTATCTGTCTTGCAATCAGCTCCATCTCCGATGTGCTGCGGGAGAAGTTGAGATACTTACAACCGTACATTATCGGAGGACAGGCGCTGCGCATGTGTACTTCCTTAGCACCGTTCTCATAAAGGAACTCTACTGTTTCTCTCATCTGAGTTCCTCTTACTATGCTGTCGTCAACGAACAGCAGTTTTTTACCCTCAATAAGCTCGTGGACCGGAATCAGCTTCATTTTAGCTACCTGATTTCTCATTGTCTGGTTGGTAGGCATAAAGCTTCTGGGCCATGTGGGAGTGTACTTGATAAAAGGACGTGCGAACGGGATACCGCTCCTGTTTGCGTAGCCTATTGCGTGAGGTACGCCTGAATCCGGAATACCACATACATAGTCAACGTCGGGCAGCTTGCCGTTCTTTATATCGTTCTCTGCCATAATCTCGCCGTTGCGTGTACGCATCGTTTCAACGGTCACACCCTCATATACTGCATTCGGATAGCCGTAATATGTCCACATGAACGAGCATATATGCATTTTGCTTTCATCGCCGTCGCTCAGCACTTCACAGCCGTCCGCAGTTATCATATCTATTTCGCCGGGACGAAGCTCTTTATATGTGCTGTAGCCGAGCTTCTGGAATGCGAATGATTCAAGGGATACGCAGTATCCGTCGCTCCTTTTTCCTACAATTATAGGAAGTCTGCCGTACTGATCCCTTGCGGCGATAATTCCGTCCTTTGTAAGAATGATAAGGGACATTGTACCGTCAATCTTGCTCTGGGCATATCTTATACCGTCGGTAAAATTGTCCTTCTGTGCGATAAGCGCACCGATGAGCGAGCCGGAGTTTATACTGCCGCTGCTCATTGTTTCAAAGTTTGCACAGCCGCTCTCGAGAAGTTCGGTTGAAAGCTGTTCGGCATTTCTGATTATGCCGACACTGCATATCGAATAAATACCGAGCTTTGAACGCACCAGCAGGGGCTGAGGGTCGGTATCGCTGATACAGCCGATACACAGCTTTCCCCTCATATCCGTAGCGTCCTGTTCAAACTTTGTTCTGAACGGTGAGTTTTCAATACTGTGGATAGCACGCTGAAAGCCTCTGTCGGGGCTGTATGCGGTCATACCGCCTCTGCGTGTTCCGAGGTGGGAGTGATAGTCTGTTCCGAAGAAAACATCGGTTATGCAGTCGTTGTTTGACGCCGCACCGAAAAATCCACCCATATATTATCCTGCCTTTTCCTGTTAGATTCTTTTCAATTGTCGGGATTATTTGCCCATAAGACGCTTCATTATTTCAGCGTAAGCGTCCTCAACACCGCCCATATCACGACGGAAACGATCCTTGTCGAGCTTCTCGTGAGTTGTGCTGTCCCAGAAACGACAGGTGTCGGGAGAAATCTCGTCGGCAAGAATTATTGTGCCGTCTGAGGTCTTACCGAATTCAATCTTGAAGTCGATAAGGTCGATGTTGAGCTTCTTGAAGAAGTCGAGCATAAATTCATTTACCTTGAAAGCGTACTTTGAGATAAGGTCGATTTCTTCCTTTGTTGCAAGACCGAGTGCAAGCGCATAGTAGTCGTTGATGAAAGGATCGCCCAGATCGTCATTCTTGTAGCTGAATTCAAGTGTGGGGCAGAGGAGCTTTGTGCCTTCCTCGATGCCGAGCTTCTTCGAGAAGCTGCCTGCGGCTACGTTTCTTACGATTACTTCGAGGGGAACGATAGAAACCTTTTTAACGAGTGTTTCTCTGTCGTTCAGCTCTTTAACAAGGTGAGTGGGAACACCTGCTTTTTCAAGCAGGCCGAACATATAGTTCGTCATTTTGTTGTTGATAACGCCCTTACCTGAGATAGTGCCTTTCTTGAGGCCGTTGAATGCTGTTGCATCATCCTTGTAGGATACGATAACAAGGTCGGGATCATCGGTTGCAAATACCTTCTTTGCCTTTCCTTCGTAAAGCTGTTCTTTCTTTTCCATTTTGTTTATCCTTTCTTCAGCGGCTGTGCCGTATTTATTGATTACATTATATATAGTACACCGATCAAAGCTCGGCAAGTACCTGCTCCATTTTTTTGTCAGCCTCAAGAACCTTTGCGGTCTGTGCTGCACGGTATGCCTTCATCTTTTCCATAAGGGCATCGTCTGATACCGCAAGGATCTGTACGGCGAGGAATGCCGCATTTGCCGCACCGTCAATAGCTACTGTAGCAACAGGAACTCCGGCGGGCATCTGTACTGTAGACAGAAGTGCGTCTATGCCCTCAAGTGCGCTTGCTTTTATCGGGATGCCGATAACGGGCAGGGGAGTCTGACCTGCGATAGCTCCGGCAAGGTGAGCGGCTTTGCCTGCGGCGGCAATGATAACGCCTGTGCCGTTCTTCTCGGCATTTCTTGCAAACTCGGAAACCTCTGCGGCACAACGGTGAGCAGAGAGAACACGAAGCTCTGTAGGAACTCCGAAGTCCTTAAGCACCTGAGCCGCTTTTTTGACGATTGGCAGATCGGAATCGCTGCCCATTACTATGGCTACTTTTTTCATTTACGAACATCCTTTCAGAAAATAAATAAAGCTGTGTAATCCAATTGCACAGCTTAAAAAATACACTTATTCTTATAATACGGCGTAGAAAAAGACATATATGAAAATTTACCGAGGCTTATCAAAGCTGTTGTAAGCTGTATTTTATTCATAGATCTCATGCTTTCCCTCCGTACTTGTTACTATATCATTTTACCTTATTTTAATAACAAATTCAAGTGCTAAAGCAGAAAATCTCTTAAATTGTGCTTTTTCAACAATAGTGCCGCTTTGTTTTTGTGCTATATGTACATTAATTACTTTACAAACTTTTTGTGAACTAAATTAACATAAAATCGTTTACACAGCGTTACAATTGAAGAATTTTCGATTATAGAGCGGAAAATCGAGAAAATCAGTAATCAAGTTGAGACCGAATTGTTACAAAAATGTAACAGATTTTTGTGCATGATGACGGAAAAGTGCCAAAAAAACATTTTTTGTAATCGTTTACGGTAAAAAAACACAACTATGGGCTTAAAATGCTTGCAAATTTGTGAAATGTGTGATATGATTATGTCAACGAGGAAAAAGTGAACAAAACTTTTGACAAGCTACAGGTCTTTTTAGTGAATTATCCATTGTTACATATACGGCAGTATATACCGTTATGTCGCAGGAGCTTCAACCGGAAGCCTGTTCTTACCGGGGAATTGTTTATGGCTCCTCTTTAATGAGGCCGCAAGGTCAGGCAGTGAAAGCGATAGCTATTCACAACAATGAATACTTCTGGAGGAATTACCAATGAAGAAAAGAATTTTAGCAGCTGTATTAGCATCTGCATCAATTCTGGGCGCAGTAGCAGGCTGCTCAAGCAACGCTACAAGCTCAGCAGGATCTTCTACAACAGATTCGAGCAAGACTGAAAACTCAAGCAAGACTGAAGACTCAAGCAAGACTGATGATTCAAGCAACGCAGGAACTTCCGATAAGTTCACACTTAAGGAAGGCGAAGGCAAGACTTTTAACATCGCTGTATGGAACGAAGAGTTCGAGAACTACTTTAATAAGTACATAAAGGATAAGATGCCTGAGGGCGTTACAGTTAACTTCAAGAAAACTGAAAACACTAACAACGCTTATCAGAACAAGCTCGATGAAGACCTTCCCAAGAACGAAGCTGCATCTGCTGATGACAAGATCGATATGTTCTTATTCGAAGCTGACTACGCTCTCAAGTATGTTAACTCAGAGTATACACTTGATGTTAAGTCACTCGGTCTTACTGATGAAGATCTTTCAGGTATGTATCAGTATACAAAGGACGTTTGCACAACTCAGGATGATGCAAAGTTACTTAAGGGTGTTTCATGGCAGGCAACTCCCGGTCTGTATGCTTACAGACGTTCAATTGCTAAGGACGTTCTCGGTACAGACGATCCCGATAAGGTACAGGAAGCTCTCGCTGACTGGACAAAGTTTGACGAAGTAGCTGCTAAGGCTGCTGATAAGGGTTACAAGATGCTCTCAGGTTATGATGATGCATACAGAACCTTCTCAAACAACGTTGCTGCTCCTTGGGTAAACGAAAACAAGGAAATCATCGTTGACGCCAACATCATGAAGTGGGTTGACCAGACTAAGACATACACAGACAAGGGTTACAACAACAAGACATCTCTTTGGTCTGATGCTTGGGCTGCTGACCAGGGTCCCGAAGGTAAGGTATTCGGCTTCTTCTACTCAACATGGGGCATCAACTTCACACTTTTAGGTAACTCACTTGCAACTAAGGAAAAAGACGGCGGTAAGCTCGAAGTAGGTAACGGCGGTTACGGTGACTGGGCAGTTTGCTACGGTCCTCAGGCTTACTTCTGGGGCGGTTCTTGGCTCGCTGCTGCAAAGGGCACAGACAACGCTGCATTAGTTGGCGATGTTATGAGAGCATTCTGCTGCGACAAGGACTTCGGTCTTCAGTTCACAAAGGATACACAGGACTACTACAACAACGAAGCTGCAATGAAGGAACTCGCTGCTTCTGACTTCAAGTCAGCCTTCTTAGGCGGTCAGAACCACATCGCTCTGTTCGTTGAAACAGCTCCCAAGATCGACATGAGCAAGATCTCTATCTATGACCAGGGTCTTAACGAGACATTCCAGGCTAAGTTCAAGGAATACTTCGACGGTACTGTTGATAAGGATACAGCACTCAAGAACTTCTACGAGGCTGCTATTGTTAAGTATCCTGAGCTCAAGAAGCCCGCTAACGCATAATCAAGGCTTTGTGGCTTAAACAATATTGACCTTCATCTTGACTGCGGGTTCTGTGAATTCGCAGTCAAGTATGTTAATGGGGCGAATTGCGGATGCTTCCGCCTTATTAACATACTTGACTGCTCAAGATGGAGAATATACCGAGATTTTTATAAGGAGTGTTTTTATGGCTCAGGCAGCTAACGCAGGAAGCGCGCCGGTAAAAGCCAGAAAAGGACAAATCGGGAAATATAAAAAATGGGGCTACATATTCATGCTCCCGTTCACAGTAGTTTTCCTTGTTTTCCAGGCTTGGCCGCTTATTCAGACTTTCTATTACAGTATGTTCAAATACTTCAAGTCGGGTCTTAATTGGATAGGACCGGAGTTTGTAGGATTTGATAACTTTGTGGCAATTTTTGATATGAGTAAAGGTAGCAATATACTTGCGCTCACATGGAATACGCTTATCATGTGGGTACTGGGATTTGTTCCGCAGATAATCATTTCATTACTTTTTGCTTACTGGTTTACAAATGTAAGACTTCGTTTAAGATGTCTTGGATTCTTCAAAACTGTAATGTATATGCCTAACCTTATCATGGCATCTGCATTTGCAATGCTGATATTCTCGATATTCTCCGATATTGGTCCTATCAACGAGCTTATCAAGCACACTACCGGCGGCGAGGCATTCAGATTCCTCAGCTATACGGGCAGTACAATGGGACTTGTAGCGTTTATGAACTTCATTATGTGGTTCGGTAACACGACAATTCTGCTGATGGCGGCAATGATGGGTATCAACGAATCTGTTATTGAGGCTGCTGAAATCGACGGTGCAAGCAGCTCACAGATATTCTGGAAGATAACACTTCCTCTTATCAGACCTATACTCGTATACGTTATGATCACTTCGCTGATCGGCGGTCTTCAGATGTTCGATGTACCGCAGATCCTTACTAACGGTCAGGGAAGCCCGAATAATACCACCAAGACGCTTATTATGTATCTGAACGAACAGATCGGTACATCTAAGAACTATGGTATGGCAGGTGCGCTTTCAGTAATTATATTCATTATTTGTGCGGCACTCAGCCTGGTTGTTTACTACTTCTTCGCTGCTGACAGAAGCAACAAGAAGTCAAAAAAAGGAGGTAAGTAAGTATCATGGCAAAAAAGGATAAGGTACTTGAACATACCTCAGCACTTCAGCAGAACAGAACAGATCCGGATATGAAGGTAAAGCCTACGCTTATTATTCACAGAATAATCTGTTATATCGTTCTTATCTTCTTCTCAATCCTGTGTTTGTTCTTCTTCTACATCCTGCTTGTTAACGCAAGCCGTTCACATTATGATATTATGTCCGGCTTTTCGTTCCTGCCGGGAAGCCAATTTATCAATAACTTCCAGAGTGCGATTTCAAACACAACGATACCTGTAGTAAACGGTGTTATCAACAGCTTGATCATTGCAACGTGTACAGCAGTATTATCAATTTATTTCTCGGCAATGACAGCGTATGCAATTCATGTATATGAATTTAAAGGTAAGAAATTTATCTTTAACTTCATATTACTTATCATGACGATTCCTACACAGGTTTCTGCGCTCGGTTTCTTCAGTATGTGTACCGACTGGGGCTTAAGAGATACATATATTCCTCTTATAGTTCCTGCTATTGCGGCTCCTGCGGTATTCTTCTTCATGATTCAGTACATGAAGAGCTCGCTTCCTATTGATATTATCGAGGCGGCAAGAATAGACGGTTCGGGCGAATTCAGAACATTCAACACGATCGTTCTTCCTATGCTGAAGCCTGCTCTTGCAGTACAGGCAATATTCAGCTTCGTTGCATCATGGAACAACTACTTCCTTCCTTCGTTGATCATTGATACATCAACAAAGAAGACAATGCCTATCATGATCGCACAGCTTCGTTCAGCAGACTTCTTAAAGTTTGATATGGGTCAGGTTTATATGTTCATTTTCATAGCAATCATACCTGTTATCATCGTTTATTTCTGCTTATCGAAATTCATCATCGCCGGTGTTTCACTCGGTGGTGTAAAGGAATAAGACAATTTTGGGTTAATATATTTTATACAGAAACGGCATCGGAAATCTTCCGGTGCCGTTTTGCCGTATATAATGCCGTGGCAACAGTGCGGTATTTGCCTTGTGGCATACAAGCTAAGAGCGTATGAAGCATAAGAAAATCCCCTGTTAATCGCTTAACAGGGGATCGGAGTTTATTCGGTTATGGATTAGCCAAGTCTTGCTTCGAGATCAGCGAGTTCCTGCTTTAAGCCGTCGGGGAGCTTGTCACCGAACTGCTTGTAGAATTCCTTCATCTCTTCTACTTCCTTCTTCCAGAGGTCTCTGTCAACTGCGAGCAGCTTGTCTTCAACTTCTGATGTAACCTCATCCTCGATACCCTTGAGGTTGATGTCACCCTTCTTAGGAAGGTAGCCGATAGGAGTCTTTTCAGCGTCGATTGTGCCTTCACATCTCTTGATGATCCAGTCGAGAACTCTCATGTTGTCGCCGAAACCGGGCCACATAAAGTTGCCGTTCTCGTCCTGCTTGAACCAGTTAACGTTGAAGATCTTAGGAGCCTTGTCACCGAGCTTCTTGCCCATTTCGAGCCAGTGTGCCCAGTAATCAGCCATGTGGTAGCCGCAGAAGGGCTTCATAGCCATAGGATCGTGACGGAGTACGCCTACTGCACCTGTAGCTGCTGCTGTTGTTTCAGAAGAAACTGCAGAGCCTACATATGTGCCGTGCTGCCAGCTGAATGACTGGTAAACCAGAGGAGTTGTAGCTGCACGTCTGCCGCCGAAGATGATAGCTGAGATCGGAACACCCTGGGGGTTGTTGAACTCAGGTGAAATGCAGGGGCAGTTCTGAGCGGGTGCTGTGAAACGTGAGTTAGGATGAGCGAGCTTGTTGCCTGCTGCTGTGTATTCCTTACCGTTAACCTTGTTGCCCTTCCAGTCTGTTGCATTCTCGGGAGGATTCTTGTCAAGACCTTCCCACCAAGCTGTCATATCATCATTGTTGATAGCAACGTTTGTGAAGATTGTGTTCTTTCTTGTAGATGCAAGTGCGTTGTAGTTGCTCTTTGCGTTTGTACCGGGAGCAACGCCGAAGAAGCCGTTCTCGGGGTTGATAGCGTAAAGTCTGCCATCGGGACCCTGCTTCATCCATGCAATATCGTCACCTACTGTGAATACTTCATAGCCTGCCTTCTTGTATCCCTCGGGAGGAATAAGCATAGCGAGGTTTGTTTTACCGCAAGCTGAGGGGAATGCTGCTGTGATATACTTGATGTCGCCATCGGGCTTCTTTACGCCGAGGATAAGCATATGTTCAGCCATCCAGCCTTCCTTCCAACCCTGGTAAGAAGCAATACGGAGTGCGAAGCACTTCTTGCCGAGCAGTACATTACCGCCGTAAGCTGAGTTGATAGACCAGATTGTGTTGTCTTCGGGGAACTGAACGATGTATCTCTTTTCGGGATCAACGTCAGCCTTTGAGTGAAGGCATCTTACGAAGTCGTTGGAGTCATCGGGCAGGTTCTTGAATGCCTGTGCACCCATTCTTGTCATAATGTCCATGTTGAGTACAACATAGATAGAGTCTGTCAGCTCAACACCAACCTTAGCGATAGGTGAGCCGATAGGTCCCATTGAGTAGGGGATAACGTACATTGTACGACCCTTCATAACGCCGTCATAGAGCTTTGTCAGCTTAGCGTACATTTCCTTAGGATCCATCCAGTTGTTTGTAGGACCTGCATTCTCCTTCTCTCTTGAGCAGATGAATGTTCTGTCTTCTACACGGGCAACGTCGTTTTCAGCTGTTCTGTGATATAAGCAGCCGGGGAGCTTTTCCTGGTTGAGCTCAATCATCTCGCCTGTTGCGATAGCCTCGTCACGAAGCGCCTTGAGCTGCTCCTCGCTGCCATCGATCCATACAACCTTGTCGGGCTGTGTGAGGGCTTTCATTTCTTCAACCCACTTTAAAACATTCTGATTCTTTGTCATAACCGATTGTTCTCCTTTTCTTTATTTTATCAGCTTATGCTGATGAAAGTCATTCGGTAGGGAAATATCGATACGGTTCATCGTACCTTGTTCCCCATTTACTATTATAAACTATTTTTTGCAATAGGTCAATAGATAAATTGCAAATTCGTCAAAAAAATTGCACAAAGTAAGCGTAATGCAACCGACTTATTAATTTACGTCGGGAAAACTTATTACACTGCTGTATAACAGGTTTTCTTAAGGTCACGCTACCTTGTGCTTTTTATTTTACTATTTAAATATCTACTGATTTTAAAGGAATTAAATGTCAGCTTTGACTTCCTTGCGAAGCAGGATTATCGCAAGAAGGTTCGGTATTGCCATAAGGCCGTTGAAAAGATCGGATACGTCCCATACGACTGTCGCCTGAATCACTGCGCCCACGAAAGCGGTAACAATGAAAATTGCAAGATATACGCCTACCCACTTCTTTGTGAAAAGGTAAACAAAGCAGCTTCTGCCGTATATCCACCAGCCTGTAACGGTTGTTATCGCAAAGATGAATGTTGCGATACTGAGGAATGCACCGGCGAAATCGCCAAGACCGTTCTGAAAGGCAACAAGAGCCATGTTGAAACCACCTGCCTTTTTGTCTACCAGCTTGTCAGCGCCGCTTGAAAGTATACAGAGTGCTGTCATAGTGCAGATAATGATAGTATCAATGAAAACCGAAAGCATTGCCCACATACCTTGAGTATGGTGCTTGTCAGCGCTTGAGTTTGCATTAATCATAACGGATGAGCCAAGACCGGCTTCGTTTGAGAATACACCACGTTTTACGCCCCACTTCATAGCCTCGAGCATTACTACGCCGACAGTTCCTCCGCCTACAGCCTTGAAAGAAAAGGCTTCTGTGAATATCCTTGCGAATACGTCCGGAATATTCTGATAATTAATTATAATTACAGTAAGGCAGCCAATCAGATAGCCTCCTGCGGCTATCGGGATTACCCACGACGTGACTTTACTGAGGCGGTGGATGCCTCCGGGCGCTATTGCGGCAATTACTGCGGCACAGAGGATTCCCGATACCCATAGAGGTACTCCAAGACAGTTCTGAAGCGCCATCGACGCCGAATTCACCTGAGCCATATTGCCTATGCCGAAGCTGGCACCTATACAGCAGACAGCAAACATTCCCGCAAAGAACACACCGAGTTTTTTGCCACCGAACGCTTTTTTTATGTAGGCGAACGGTACGCCGCCCGTAAGGCCGTCCGATTGCACGGTTCTGTATTTTGCACCGAGATAGTTTTCGGCAAAGCTGGTAGCCATACCGAGAAGTGCGGAAATCCACATCCAGAATATTGAGCCTGCGCCGCCTATTGCGATAGCGCTTCCTATTGCGATAATATTTCCTGTTCCTACTGTTGCACCGAGTGCGGCGGTGAGGGTTCTGAAAGGCGAAACCTTCTTTCCGTCAGCCTCAGGTTGTTTTGTAAGGAGTGTACGCTTTATTATAGTAGGGAAGTGCAGTACCTGCAAGCATCTGGTTCTTATTGTGAAGATAATTCCCGAACCTGCGAACAGTATAAGCACCGGTATGCCCCATACTATATTTTCGTTTATCCACTCTAATATTTCCATACTGACTTGTTCCTTTTCATCAAGCACAGACGTGGGTGCCTGTACGTTTTATATATTGATTGTATTCCCGAATATCACCGATTATGACGGGGAAGCTTCACATCACGATATAATCTCGGCATTTCAGGGTAATTTCCGATTAAAAATAGCATATAAAAAAAGTAAAATCTGATAAAATCTTGAATAGTTACTGCTTGTTAATAATTGAAAGCAAAAGTATACAAGTCGAAAAATAACCCCTCCGGTTTTCCCGGAGGGGCGTAAAAACCTATTCTATTCCGACTATTCAAAATTTTTGGGCTTTTAGATTATTTCGTGCGGATTATTCGCCGCAGTATTCCTTCTTGTAGTATTCAACAAGGCCTACGAGATCCTCGTAACGCTTCTTGGAGTTAGCAACAGCCTTATCGAACAGTACGTTAGCTCTTTCGGGGTTAGCACGCATAAGAGAGTTGTAACGAACTTCTCTCATCATGAATTCCTTGTAATCGCCTGTAGGAGCCTTGCTGTCGAGTGTGAACGGATTTGTTCCTGCAGGAGCAGCGGGGTTGAATCTGAACAGATGCCAGTAACCTGCCTGTACAGCTTCCTTTTCTACCTTCTGAGCGATTGTAAGGCCGCCCTTGATACCGTGGTTGATACAAGGAGCATAAGCGATAACCAGTGAAGGACCGTCATATGCTTCAGCTTCTGCGATTGCCTTTAAGCACTGGTTCATATCTGCACCCATTGAAATCTGAGCAACATATACATAACCGTACTTCATAGCGATACCGGAGAGGTCTTTCTTCTTAACGTCCTTACCGGCTGCTGCGAACTGTGCAACAGCACCGATGTTTGTAGCCTTTGAAGCCTGTCCACCTGTGTTGGAGTAAACTTCTGTATCGAATACGAATACATTTACATTCTTGCCTGATGCGAGAACGTGGTCAACACCGCCGTAACCGATGTCGTATGCCCAGCCGTCGCCGCCGAATATCCAGTTGGACTTCTTAGCGAGGTAGTTCTTAGCCTTGAGAACTGCATTCTTTTCAGCGCAGTCGCAATCAAGAGCTTCAAGAGCAGCAACGAGATCCTTTGTAGCAGCAGCGTTTGCCTTACCGTCGTTAGCTGTTTCGAAGTATGTGTCGATCTTAGCCTTAACGTCAGCGTTTTCAGTCTTTTCGGCAATTGCCTTTAACTGACCCTGTGCTCTGTGTCTTAATGTATCCTGAGCGATGAACATACCGAGACCGTACTCAGCATTATCCTCGAACAGTGAGTTGCCCCAAGCGGGACCCTTGCCTTCCTTATTTACTGTATAAGGAGTTGAGGGAGCAGAGCCACCCCAGATTGATGAACAGCCTGTAGCGTTGGCAATGTACATTCTGTCGCCGAAGAGCTGTGTGATGAGCTTAGCGTAAGGAGTTTCACCACAGCCTGCGCAAGCGCCTGAGAATTCGAGCAGGGGCTGCTTGAACTGTGAACCCTTAACTGTTGTTTCCTTGAACTTCTCGTGAACCTCGGGCTTGTCGGCTACTTCCTTAACAGCGTAGTCGAACATGGGCTGTTCGTTCATCTGAGAATCAAGTGACTTCATAACGAGTGCCTTGTTCTTAGAGGGGCAAACCTGTGCGCAAACGCCGCAGCCTGTGCAGTCGAGAACAGAAGTTACCATAGCGAACTTCATGCCGGGAAGACCCATAGCGTCCTTCATCTTTGCACCTGCAGGAGCCTTAGCAGCTTCTTCTTCGGAAAGAATTACGGGACGGATAACTGCGTGAGGACAAACGAATGAACACTGGTTACATTCGATACAGTTCTCGGGAATCCACTCGGGAACGTCTACTGCGATACCACGCTTCTCATAAGCTGCAGAGCCCTGGGGGAATGTACCGTCAGCCATGCCTACGAATGTAGATACGGGGAGCTTGTCGCCTCTCTGAGCGTTAACGGGGATAAGGATATTGTTAACGAAATCAACGAGATCCTTTCTGTCACCTGTAGCTGTGTGAACGGGAAGTGTACCCTCAGCGTCAGCCCAAGATGCAGGAACGTCAACCTTGATAACCTCGCCTGCGCCCTTTTCGATTGCGGCGTAGTTCATTTTAACAATGTCGTCACCCTTCTTAGCAAATGACTTGTAAGCAGCCTTCTTCATATATTCGATAGCATCTTCAGCGGGGATGATGTTAGCAATTGAGAAGAATGCAGACTGTAATACAGTATTTGTCTTGTTGCCAAGACCGATCTCCTTAGCTACCTTGATAGCGTTGATGATGTAGAAGTTGATGTTGTTCTTAGCGATATACGCCTTAACGGGAGCGGGGAGCTTCTCGTCAAGTTCGTCAACTGTCCACTGGCAGTTGAGCAGGAATGAACCGCCGGGTACAACGTCCTCAACCATATCGTACTTGTCGATGTATGAGGGGTTGTGGCAAGCTACGAAATTAGCCTTGTTTACAAAGTAAGTTGACTTGATAGGCGACTTACCGAAACGAAGGTGAGAAATCGTAACACCGCCCGACTTCTTTGAGTCGTATGCGAAGTATGCCTGAGCATACATATCTGTGTGGTCACCGATAATCTTGATAGAGTTCTTGTTAGCACCTACAGTACCGTCTGAACCAAGACCCCAGAACTTACAGCAGGTTGTGCCTTCGGGAGTTGTATTGGGGTTCTCACCGATGGGCAGTGAAAGGCCTGTAACGTCATCCTCGATACCGATTGTGAACCTGGGCTTTTCTGTGTTGTTGTATACTGCAATGATCTGAGCAGGGTTAGTATCCTTAGAACCAAGACCGTAACGACCTGTAAATACGGGTACATCCTGGAACTTGCCTGCCTGCTTGAGAGCTGCAACAACGTCGAGGTATAAGGGTTCGCCGAGTGCGCCGGGTTCCTTTGTTCTGTCGAGAACTGTAATCTTCTTAACAGTTTCGGGAATAGCAGATACGAAAGCGTCAACGCTGAAGGGTCTGTAAAGTCTAACCTTAACAAGACCAACCTTCTTGCCCTGAGCTAACATATAGTCGATTGTTTCTTCGATAGTATCGCAAACAGAGCCCATAGCAATGATTACCTGCTCAGCATCGGGAGCACCGTAGTAGTTGAACAGCTTGTAATCTGTACCGATCTCAGCGTTTACCTTGTCCATGTACTTCTGTACGATAGCGGGTGTAGCTTCATAGTACTTGTTGCTTGCTTCTCTTGCCTGGAAGAAGATGTCGGGGTTCTGAGCTGTGCCGTGCAGAACGGGCTTCTCGGGATTGAGAGCTCTGTTTCTGAAAGCGTCTACAGCTTCGTGGTCGAGCATCTTGTCGAGTGTTTCATAGTCCCATACTTCAATCTTCTGGATTTCGTGTGATGTTCTGAAACCGTCGAAGAAGTGAAGGAAAGGAACTCTTGCTTCGTATGTTGAAAGGTGAGCTACAGCACCGAGATCCATAACTTCCTGAGGGTTAGTGGAGCAGAGCATAGCATAGCCTGTCTGACGGCAAGCGTAGATATCGCTGTGATCACCGAAAATAGAAAGTGCGTGTGTTGCAAGAGCACGAGCGGAAACATGAATAACGCTGGGCAGTAATTCACCTGCAATTTTATACATATTGGGGATCATGAGCAGTAAGCCCTGTGATGCTGTGTAAGTTGTAGTACATGCACCTGCTGCGAGAGAGCCGTGAACTGCGCCTGCTGCGCCGGCTTCTGACTGCATTTCTACTACCTTTACTTCCTGTCCGAAAATGTTCTTTCTTCCGGCTGTTGACCAGGAATCTGTTACTTCAGCCATTACTGAAGATGGTGTAATGGGGTAAATCGCTGCAACGTCAGTAAACGCATAAGACACGTGACCTGCGGCGTTGTTACCGTCCATAGTAAGTTTTTGTCTTCCCATGGGAATCGTCCTCCTTTGTTTTTGCATACGGTCATACCAAGACGTATGCTTTCAACTTAGTATTATATCATAATCGTTCCGGAATGTAAACCTCTAAAAGTGAAAATTTTCAGAATTTTTTAGTTTCCTGTACAATTTTTTGAGTCAGCTTAAGCTAACCCAATGTAACTGTCTTTGAAAGAATGTTTTCCGCCGGCAACGCAAAATATGCTCTGTATAAGATGTGACAGGCGTATTTCCGCTATCTGTGCGGTGAAGGCGGCTGTGCCGCTGCGAGCGGATATTTGCTGTTTCGATAATCTTTGTGAAAAGTAAGAAAAAATTTCCCGCTCCTCCTTGAAATAATCGCCGTTTAATGATACAATATTATATATAAACTTACTATGAAATTCGCTGCAACAGCAGTTATAGGAACGGAGCAGAAAAATTGATCCAGTATTTAAAGGATATCTGGGAGAATATACAGAGTGTTTTTGCAACAATGGGACTTGTTGATTATCTTGATATTCTCCTTCTTGCCTATCTCATATATAAAGGCATTAAAATCATCAAGGAAACACGGGCGGAGCAGCTTATCAAAGGTATAATTCTGCTTGCTATACTTTTCTTTGTTGTAAACCAGTTTCAGCTGAAGGCGATGAAGGTTATAATAGAAACCTTCCTCAACGTCGGAATTATCGCTATACTTATTGTATTCCAGCCTGAGCTTCGCCGTGTGCTTGAAAAAATGGGACGAACCACAAAGGTGAAAAAGCTGGCTCTTAATTTTGAAAGTAAGACGGATGCGGCGACCGCCGACATACATAACTGTATAGAGGCTGTCTGTACGGCTTGCGAACAGCTTTCGCAGACCGCTACGGGCGCACTTATCGTATTCGAGCGTGAAACAAAGCTCGGTGAGCAGATAGACACCGGTACGATAATCAACGCAACGCCAAGCCCTGAGCTTTTCGGTAATATATTTTTCCCGAACACACCGCTGCACGACGGTGCGGTGATAATCCGTGACAGCAAGGTATATGCCGCAGGATGCTTCCTGCCTAAGCCCCAGAAGGAAGAACTGATTTCAAAGGCTCTCGGCTCACGTCACAGAGCGGCTATCGGCATGAGCGAGGTTTCGGATGCGGTGATAGTTGTTGTTTCGGAAGAAACTGGTACTATATCTATAGCCGAAAACGGAAGTCTTACACGTTTTTATAACAAGGATACGCTTCGCAAACTCCTTACACAGAAACTTATTCCGGAAAAACCCGAAAGCAAGAAACTGAAAGATAAAGCATCAAAGAAAAAAAAGAAAAACGCACCCGATGCAAAAAAAGAAAAGGGGGCGGATAAATAATGAAAGAATGGCTCAAAAGCTTTTTTCAGAACTTTGTCAAGAATTTAAAAACTATCATATTCGCACTTGTGATTGCCGTTATTGTGTGGTTTGCAATCTCGATGCAGATATTCCCTGATGTCACAACTCACGTCAGCGATATTCCGGTTGAAGTCAAGGCTACGGAATATATGACGGAAAATGCGCTTTCCGTAACGAACAGTTATGTTGATAAGATAACCGTACAGGTAACAGGCAAAAGATATGAGGTAGGAAACCTTACTGCAAGCGATTTTACAGCCAGTGCGGATCTGTCGGCTATCACGGCGCCTGGTGAATATAAGGTAAAGGTTAACGTAACACCGGTAAAGGAAAACAGCTGTACGGTTGACGATGAGGGTCTGAGCGTTAAACTCAAGGTCGAAAAGACGGTATCAAAAACGTTCAGTATTTCCGACGGCAGTATGAAGGCTGTAGCTGAAGGCATTACCGCTACGGCGGGTATGAAGATAGACAGCGTTACCGCTGAGCCTTCGACTATAACGCTTACGGGCGACAGCACCGCAATAGACGCAGTGAAATCGGTCGAGATACGTTCTGTATTTGCAGGCGAAACCTCGGAGTCGGTTTCTTCAAAAGGTCAGATCGTTCTGCTTGGCAGTAACGGAGATATAATCGAAAATCCCGATATAAAATACGACAACGAGAGCTACACCGTGAATATAACGCTGTATAAGCAGAAAACGCTGCCTCTTACGGTACAGTTTACGAATGTTCCGTCAAACTTTGATTTAAGCAGTCTTAAATACAGCATCTATCCTGAATCGCTCACTGTTTCTTCACCCGATGATTCGCTTGATTCACAGGAGAAGTTCGAGATAGGAACGATAGATCTCAGTCAGCTTACGACCAAGTATTTGCAGAAGCTGACGCTTCCGATAGCTTTACCCGAAGGATATAAGAATATCAGCGGAAATACATCCGCTATGGTTTCCTTTGAGGATGCGGAGAACTACACGTTCCTCAGCTATACTGTCCAGAAGGACAATATCCGTATTATAAACGCACCGGACAATTTTGATGTCGATGTTCTTACAAACGAACTCAGCGTCAATGTTACGGGTCCGGCAGATGAAATAGCGGCGCTTGCGTCAAAGGATATTTATGCGACGGTTGACCTTATGGGAACTACGCTTACCGCAGGGCTTAAAGATGTGACTGCGGAATTCACGTTGCGTGGAACCAAGGTCAGAAGCTGGGTTACAGGAGAATACAAGGTATCTATACAGGTAACCGAGAGGGCAGAGGATACTGCGGATTAAAATCGGAACGGAGATGTTTTCTTGGATATTTCATTGCTTTCACAGGCGGTCGGTACGTCTACCGATCCGCTTGAGAATGCGCAGGAGCAGATAAAAGAAGCTGAAACGTTTTTCAATCAAATGATAAACGCTTTTGTAGGATATCTGCCTACGCTGATTGCGGCGGCGATAATACTGATAGTAGGAATAGTTATTTCCAAACTCGTGCTGAAAATGATGAGCAGGGGTATGAAACACGATGTTATCGACAAGACTGTTTCACGCTTTATTTATTCATTGGTCAGAATACTGCTTTATGCGCTGCTTGCTACTATTGTTCTCGCCGTTCTCGGCGTTCCGATGACTTCTATAATAGCGGTGATAGGTACGGCAGGCGTTGCCATCGGACTTGCGCTTCAGGACAGCCTTTCAAATATAGCGGGCGGATTCAGCATAATGCTCACAAAGCCGTTCAAGATCGGAGATTATATCAAGGTCGATGATGTCGAGGGTACGGTTGAAGCAATCAATATGTGGTATACCGAACTTCATTCATATGATAATAAAGCTATCTTCTATCCCAACGGGCAGATAACATCAAAGAAGGTCACCAACTATACAACGCTTGGAATAAGGCGTGTGGATATGGTATATACGATTTCTTACAACGCCGATTTCAGAAAGGCGATGGAGGTTCTCAAAAGCATAACAGATGCTCACGAGCTTATACTTAAAGAGCCTGAGCCGAAAATCAGGATAACCGAACTTGCCGAGAGTGCTGTAAGAATAACCTGTTATCCGTGGGTAAAGGCCGAGGACTACTGGACGGTATACTTTGACCTTAACGAAGCGGTCAAGGAGCAGTTCGATGCGAACGGTATCGAGATACCCTATAATCAGCTTGATGTGCATCTGAAAAAAGACAATCAGGATGCCGCTACTAAAAAATAAAGCAGGCAATAATGCTTTCGCAGAGCTGTCGCAGGCTCTGCGAATTGTTATATCGGACGATATACGGTAAGGAAAAATTGATTTGCAAATGAGAAAAGGAGTTTTTTGTGGATAAGATACATCTGAAATCACCGTCAAACTGGATAAACGATCCCAACGGATTTATATATTATAAAGGTAAGTACCATTTGTTCTATCAGCATTTTCCCTATGCGCCGGTATGGGGCAGAATGCACTGGGGACACGCTGTAAGTGACAATCTTGTTACATGGGAGCATAAGGGGATAGCTCTTTACCCTACAAAGAAAAATGACAGGAGCGGATGCTTCTCGGGCAGTGCGGTCGAGCATGACGGGAAAATGCACATTTTTTATACCGGCATAAATTATCGTGAAGAAGATCCCGAAAATATCAACTGCGCACTGAATTACGGCTTTATAGCGTCACAGATGAAGATTGTTTCGCAAGACGGATATACCTTTGATAATTTCAATGCGAAAACTACGATAATTCAACCTTTGCGTGACAGCGCTTCAGGCTCGGAATCCGACACCAGAGATCCTAAGGTATGGCGTGGCAGTGATGCGTGGTATATGATAGTAGGCAGCACCTATGACAACAACGGAAGATTCCTGTTTTTCAAAAGCGAAAATCTTGAAAACTGGGAATATGTGAATTATTGCGAAAAAAGAGGATTCGGCTGTATCTGGGAATGCCCGGATTATTTTGAAGTCAACGGTAAAGGCTTAGTAATCTTTTCACCCATCGGAATACTTAATGATAATATGACGTATGATTCAGCGGCGATATGCTGTTTTGCGGATTTTGACGAAAAAAGCTGTAAAATGACTATGAGCGATGAATACAGTATGTTTGATTACGGCATAGACCTGTATGCGCCGCAGAGCAATACGGACGAAAACGGCAGACGTGTTGTTATTGCGTGGGCGAGAATGCCCGAAGCGGTAGGCGATAATGAGAATAAACGCATAGGTATTATGTGTATACCTCGTGTGGTTGACATAAGAAATAATCACATATATTTTTCACCTCACCCAAACATAAGAAAAGCCTTTTCAAAAGAGAGCGGCAAGCCTTCGCATAAATCGGGATATATGCTGAAAACAGCGATAAACAACGGGGAGAGCATAAATATCGGCGGTTATATCATCCGCCGTGAAGATGATATTATCATAACTGATCGTACAGCGGTTTTTATAAATGATAAAAATTACAGGCTTATTGCAAAAACACCTGTTGTGAAAGAGGGGAACAGGCTCGAAATCTATGTCGACAGCAATCTGATAGAAATATATATCAATGACGGGGAATATGTGCTGAGCAGTGTGGTTTACGGATTGTCGGATATAATTGAAGGCGGAGAATACGAGATTTTCGTAACGGAATAAATATCTGAAAGGAAATATATTATGGAAGAAAAGAACACAAATGTTTCGCAAACGGAAGAAAATCCGGAGCAGAACAGCCCTGAAATATCAATTGAGAGTGAAAGCACGACCGAAGCGGCAAAAGACGGCGTTAAGACGGCAGTGCCTAAATGGCTTATTGTAATTATAGCGGCTATGGCGGCGGTGATAATAGGGCTTTCGGTAACGCTCGCAGTGATTCTTGCGGGAGGAAAAACCGTTGATGAATCGTCATCATCGCAGAGCGGCACATCCGCAGATAACAGCGGAAGCTCATCATTATCCCAAAGCACGCAGAGCGATATTTCGACAGACAGCTCGCAGGGCGCTGTAACGGAAGACGGCATCATCCTGCAATATTCCGTAGATAATTCGTGGGGCGACGACGGAAATCTGAATTACGGGGTTCAGTTTGGTATCACCAACAATACAAACAGCGGAATTTCGGGCTGGGAGCTGGTCGTTGAAATAGACGGTCTTAAAGGCTGTGAGGGCTGGAACGGCACATACAGCCAAAACGGAAATACGGTAACGGTAACAAATGCCGAATATAACGGGGATATTCAGCCAGGCTCCACTGTGGTTATCGGCTGTAATCTTAATACGGACAAAGAACTGAAAATAAACAGGGCAGAGCTTAACAAAACGCAGTGCGTTGTTAAAGCGGGAAATGTAAATCAGAATAATCAGAATAATCAGAATAATCAGAATAATCAGAATAATCAGAATAATCAGAACGCAAACGGTAATGGCACTTCCGAAGCAGATGTTGACGCACTGCTTGAAAGGAGCAAGGACGGCGAACAAGGTGACGACTGGCTTCATACGGACGGAAACAAAATCCTTGATAAAGACGGTAAGCATGTGTGGCTTACAGGTGTGAATTGGTTTGGATATAATACCGGCACGAATACATTCGACGGCTTATGGAACAGTGAGCTTAAGTCGTCCGTAAAGGCTATTGCCGATCACGGATTCAACCTTATCCGTGTGCCGATGTCGGCTGAGCTTATAAATTCGTGGGCGGCAGGAGAATATCCCAAGGCAAACTACAACAATGCCTACAACACAGAGCTTAACAGTATGAACAGCCTTCAGATATTCGATTATTTTCTGAAGCTGGCGGAGGAGAACGGCATTAAGGTTATGCCGGACATCCATTCCGCAGAAACAAATGCTTCAGGGCATACGGTGAATCTCTGGTATACCGACAAGGTAAGCGCAGAGGATTATTATAAGGCGCTTGAGTGGATGGCGGAACGTTATAAGGATAATGATACGATAATAGCGTACGATCTCAAGAACGAGCCGCACGGCAAGCCCTATGAAGCGGATAAAGCGGCGATATGGAACGATTCCGATTCGGCTAACAACTGGAAATATGTTGCCGAAACTGCCGCATCAAGAATACTTGCAAAGAATCCGAATGTGCTTATAATGGTAGAGGGTACCGAGATATATCCGACAGATATTAAGAGCAACAAGGATTTCAACTCGACAAATGACGATGATTACTATTTCAACTGGTGGGGCGGTAATCTCAGGGGCGTAAAGGATTTTCCTGTCAATCTCGGAAAATATCAGAACAAGCTGGTGTATTCTCCGCACGACTACGGTCCTACGGTTTATCAGCAGCCGTGGTTTGAGGGCGACTATGATTTTGATAGCCTTATGCGTGACTGCTGGCAGGATAACTGGTTCTTCATCTACAAGAACAATACCGCACCGCTTCTTATAGGAGAATGGGGCGGATTTATGAAGGAGCCTAATCTTAAATGGATGACCTGTATGCGCCGTCTGATAAGCGAGAACCATCTTAACCACACGTTCTGGTGCTACAATGCCAACTCGGGTGATACGGGCGGACTTGTGCTTGATGATTTTTCAACGTGGGACGAAGAAAAGTACGCATTTGTAAAGGAGGTTCTGTGGCAGGAAAATGGCAAGTTCGTAGGTCTTGACCATAAAATCGCACTCGGTGAAAACGGTATCACGCTGAAGGATGCCAAGGGGCTTTAGAGCCTGATAAGCGATGAAATTTAAATGCCGATAACGTCATGTCCATCCTTGCTAAAACGGCAGGGATGGATATGATGTGAGGCAAATAATAAAACATGTATCTGCTTTACGGGACGTTTATTGTCACGAAATGGCGGCAATTTTAAACTGTAAAAGAAAATCGAAAAATTTTCAAAAAAGTCTTGACATTTCATTTTTATTGTGTTATAATATACAAGCGTCAATGAGATGCGTGCTTTTAAAGCAGTTAATGAATATGCGGGTGTAGTTCAATGGCTAGAATCCCAGCCTTCCAAGCTGGTTGTGTGGGTTCGATTCCCATCACCCGCTCCATAGTTTTCACGAAAGTGAAAACTTATTTATTTTGATAAATATGAAAATGCAGACCATGCGCCACTAGCTCAGCTGGATAGAGCAACCGCCTTCTAAGCGGTAGGTCACAGGTTCGAATCCTGTGTGGCGTGCCATTTATGGTGGGTGTAGCGTAGCTGGTTAACGCGTCGGATTGTGGTCCCGAAGATCGTGGGTTCGAGTCCCATCTCCCACCCCATATTTATTAAGAACGAATGCCGCCTGCGCTGGCTTATAGTGCCGGCGGCATTCGTTTATACTGGGATATAGCCAAGCGGTAAGGCAACGGACTTTGACTCCGTCACTCGTGGGTTCAAATCCCGCTATCCCAGCCATGCGTAAATCCTCTCTGTCATTGCGATTGAGGGGGTTTTTCTTTTGGAAGATTTGGTGGGCAAGGTGGGATTACGCATTATAATTCTGTTGTTAACAAATCCTATCCGTCCTATTCAGCGGGAAACTTTGCTTTTTTGTAACGCATTATTAAAACCAACAATCATAAATCAAAATCAAAATTGAAGCAGTTGACAAGAGGGATTTATTATGCTATAATATTTACGCTGTATTCAGATAATAGCAGTATCGAGGTGTAGCGCAGGTGGTAGCGCGCCTGTTTTGGGCAAAAAACGTGAGCGCTGCCGGTGGCAGAAAAAGCGAGCGTTTTTAGGCGCAGCGGTCGGAATGTCGAGGCTCACTATTGAGACGAAGAGATTACGGGAACCGCAAGAGGGCGGACAAAGCAGGGAAGAAAACAGAGATACAAGAAAAAAGTTGATATAAAAATATCGAGGTGTAGCGCAGGTGGTAGCGCGCCTGCTTTGGGCAAAAAACGTGAGCGCTGCCGGTGGCAGAAAAAGCGAGCGTTTTTAGGCGCAGCGGTCGGAATGTCGAGGCTCATTATTGAGCCGAAGAGATTACGGGAACCGCAAGAGGGCGGACAAAGCAGGAAAGAAAACAGAGATACAAGAAAAAAGTTGATATAAAATATCGAGGTGTAGCGCAGGTGGTAGCGCGCCTGCTTTGGGAGCAGGATGCCGCAGGTTCGAGTCCTGTCACCTCGACCATAATCCTTTCAAACCGCATTGTTATGCGGTTTGTTTTTTACTGACCGTTTTTTGACTGTTTCGTTTCAAAAGTTTTGTTGAGTATGCTTACAGCATTTCTTCTTACTGCCGAAACAGGTAGGAATATATGTTTATGATAACCTGAACATTAATGCGTTCGAACCTTCTTGCATTCTTTTGTATGTTGAAAAATCGAAATTCCTCTTTATCTCATAACAGCTTACACGGCTTTTACTGTTATCCGACCACCAGTTTGTTCGTTTTCTTCAGGTATTTTGCAGGGATGGGGTCATCTAATTTCCACGTTATATTCATCGGTTTTGAACCGTTATGCGAAACGTAATTTGCTGTGCCGAGATAAGTGTATGGCGCAGTGTTTCCGTAAATATCGTTCTTGAATTCACGCACAAATAAGAGAACCTTACTGCCGTTTTTGCGGTGGTTGATATAGCGCTGACCGACTTTGCCTTCTGCGTTGGTCGTGCTTTGACTCTGCCAGTGAAATAGAGTTTCGTTGATGGAATAATCCTGATACATGGTTGTCGGTGAGTAATCTTTATCGGATTTGTTAAGCGTTATAAAGAATACATCAATATTCTTATCCGGCAGCCATTTAACACCTTCACGAACTATACTCGGTTTCATAAAATCCATCGCTACCAGCAGCTGTTCACGAGTGTATGAGCAATGCAGATCCAGTGGGCAGTCAAATCCGAGATCAACGGGCTCATCAATGAAATCAATGCGATTATAGTTATATCTGAGCAGTGCGATAAGTTCGGAAAGCATTGTCGGGCTGTTTAAAAGTGCGTGAATATTTTCTGATACTTCGTCTGCGGTCCAATCTTCGATTGCTTTTCCCCACATTGTTATGTAGAACATCCGTAACATACGCTTTTCTATATCCGTGAGCTTTGCAAAGTCTGGATAGCCGGTATTTGTTAAGATACGGAGCATAAATGCAATCCACCGTCTTGAATCAACGCAAGCAAAACGGCTGAGCGCCTTTGTCATAACATTTTCAATCGGTTCCTCGAAATTTTCTGTCACATCTGCACGAGCGCATAATCGGGAGAAAGAAGAAAACTTATATATCGATCGGGGATCCAGCCGATAATGGTCGAGAAAATTCTCAAGAGTAAGTTTTTGAGCTGTATCTTCTTCAAAGGTTGCTATTCGTGCGACAAGACCGGCACTGTTTCCGTAGGATGAGCGGATGTTATCGAGAATATATCTTGCCGCCTTCTTTTCAAGCTGAATATAGCATCCTTTCGGAAGCGAAATAAATCCATCCCTGATCTCACGTGTTACGCCTCGTGTTGTGTTGGAAAGAAGCGCCGCAAACTTATCCTCAAAATTATATTTTTTGTTTGCCTGTCCGATAAAATCAAGTACGGTCAGGCATTCTTTATCCTCGGATAAACGCAGTCCACGTCCGAGCTGCTGCAAAAATACCGTCAAAGATTCGGTCGGACGCAGGAACAAAACCGTGTTGACTTCGGGAATGTCCACACCTTCGTTGTATATATCGACAACAAATATAAAGCGCACTTCGCCTTTTACAAGTCGTTTTTTTGCTTCTTTTCTTTCTTCGTCGGGTGAATGTCCGGTCAGATACATTGACGGTATCGAGTGAGCGTTAAAATAATCTGACATAAATATTGCGTGCTCAACCGTTACGCAAAATCCGAGACCTTTTACATCATCAATATCGGTAACATATTTAAGCAATGATGAGATTACAAGATCGGCACGGCGATTTGCTATCATACCGCTCAGCGTATAAATTCGAGAAAGCTCGCCCTTGTCATAACCTCCTGCCGCCCATTTCAAGTTATCAAGATCGACAGAATCGGTCACTCCGAAATATTGAAAAGGGCAAAGGAGCTTACGGTCGATAGCTTCGGGCAGACGAATTTCGGCCGCTATGCGATTATTGAAATACGGCAAAATACTCTTACCGTCCATACGTTCAGGCGTTGCTGTCAAACCAAGAAGAATATGCGGATTATAATATGACAATAGTTTTTGATATGTGGGTGCGGCGGCGTGATGAAACTCGTCGACAATAATATAATCATAAAAATCCGGCGACGTTTTATCTGTGAAGCTCTGTGAGTTGAATGTCTGTATGGACATAAAAAGATTATCTATGCTCTCCGGCTTATAGTTGCCTACGAACATTTCCCCGAAGTTTGCATCTTTCAGTACTGCACGAAAGGTGTACATACTTTGCTTCAGAATTTCCTCACGGTGAGCCACAAATAAAAGCCGACAAGGCTTATCGGAATTTTGCCTGCAAAACCGCTTGTAATCAAGCGCAGATATAACCGTTTTTCCGGTGCCTGTGGCGGCGACTATGAGATTACGGTTATAACCACGCACTTTACGCTCTGCGTCCAGTTTATCAAGAATTTCCTGCTGGTAGGAATACGGGGCAATATCCATCGTATAAATTTCGGCACTGTTATTGTCAAAGTATTTTTCGGCTTTTAGCGCACGGGCTAAGCGTTCCTTTTGTTCCTCGCTGTAATATTCGAATTCATTGGAGTTCCAATAGCTTTCAAAGGTAGCTGCGATCTTGTCAATCGTTTCGGGGAGATCCTTTCTTGTAACCTTTACATTCCATTCAAGACCGCTGGAAATTGCGGCGTTTGAAAGATTTGATGAACCGACATACGCAGTAGTAAAACCGGTATCCCGATAAAAGACATACGTTTTGGCGTGAAGTCTGGTGCGTCTGGTGTCATAGCTAACCTTGATTTTTGTGTTGGGAAGTTTGCGAAGCTCTTCGATTGCTTTTACATCGGTCGCTCCCATATAGGAGGTTGTAATAATGCGGAGTTCACCGCCGTTTTGCGTAAAGGCGGCAAGCTCGTCCATTATAAGACGGAGTCCGCTCCACTTGATAAAGGATACGAGCATATCAATGCGGTTACAGGATATAATTTCTTTCTTAAGCTCGGTAAACATCTGAGGTTCGTGGATTGCGCCTGTAAATAATGAGCTTTGCGCAATGGATGTTTCGGGGCGGATAATCGCCGCCTTCTCATCTATGGCAAGAATGCTGTTCTTTTTGTCAAAGAGGGCGAGAAGCTGTTCTGCCCGCTCTGCGACCGTCATTTCATCAAGCTCGTTTTCTTTGGTTTCGTTGATAATTGTAGAAATAATACGGTTTGCAAGAGCAACTTGCGAGTTTACATCTCCGCCGTTGTCGGCAACATTATCAAGGCCTTTTTCTACAACTTCGGCAATGTATTTTGCCAGCACTCTGGATGCTTCCGCACTGTCGATGGGCGCAGTGGCAGAGAGTTTGTCTGTAGAGGAAAGCTCTGTTTCCAGCCCTTTATTGATAATTTGCTCATACAGTCCGTCTTTCAACATATTACTAAGTGCCTTTCTTTTTTCTTCGATTATTTTGCAATATTATCCATAGCACGCCCGTGAGCGAAGAATATCATTACAATATCTTCGTCTGATACAACGGCACTGCCTTTGTTTATATCGTCACCGGCGCAGACGATGTTATTGTGCTATACTCATGTGAGGTTATATTTGACGTTATTATACCATAAATCAAGTTGGTGTAAACCGACACGGCGGTACGCCGTATTTTGTCGTCAGACAAAAGATTTAAT